>Ga0308411_10000282_pt1 | contig 33113 bp, 32 predicted proteins | sample HotsprottomLayer_2_FD_203530 | JGI IMG/M metagenome (GOLD analysis project Ga0308411, IMG submission 203530) | Hot spring phototrophic mat microbial communities from Octopus Spring, Yellowstone National Park, Wyoming, United States -... | ecosystem: Environmental > Aquatic > Thermal springs >... | reverse complement strand
GTCGGCACTACACGCCAATTCCGGTGCTCGACCTCTCCCAAGTGCTTGACGCGCTTACCGCCACATCATCGAAAACGCGCAAAGTCGACCCCCAACTGCGCAAGTTGGGCTAGGCGGCGACGCGCGCACGCGGCGCGCCGCGCTGGCGGCGGCTTCGATCGCGAGCGCGCGCGCCGCGGCGCGCGCGCTCGGGCAGCCGCTGCACCGCTATCTTGCCCCCGGACAGCCGGCGCGCATGCCGCTGCCGGTGATCGACATCTTCGCCGGCGCTAGCTCCGCGAGCCCGATGCGCGCCCTGTCGATCCTGCCGTTCACCGCCGACGGCGTCGAGCAGGCGCTCGAGCTCGGCCTCGCGATTCATCGGGCCGCGATCGAGGTCTGCGGCGCGATCGCCCCGGGCGAGTACGACGAGTCCACGCTCGAGTCGCTGGTCGTGGCGATCGAATCGCTCGGGCTGGCCCCGGGCGCGGAGGTCGGCATCCTGGTGGACGTCGGCGCGGGGCGCCTCTACGCCGGCGGCCGGTACGGCGGTCCGGACTGGTCGGCCGACCGCCGCGAGTGGGCGCTGCGCGTGGCGAGCTGGCTCGACGGCTATCCGATCGCGGGCATCGTGGAACCGTTCGCCGAGCAGGCCGCCCTCGGGCGACTGTGTCGCGACGCCGCCGACCGGGTGCGCGTGATCGCCGACGAGAGCCTCGCGAGCGACGCCGAGCGCATCGCCGCTGCGGCCGCCGAGCAGTCGGCCTCCGGGGTAGTGCTGTGCCCGGAATCGGCCGGCACGCTGAGCGAGCTGCGCGTGGCCTTCGACGCCGCCCGGCTCGCCGGCTGGCCGGTCTTCATGGGGGGCGGCGAGATCGCAGTCGATGACGCGAGCGTCGTGCACCTCGCCACCGCGTGGCAGGCCGGCTACGTCAAGCTGGGTGCGGTGGGCGACGGCACGAGCCTCGCGCGCTGGAACGAGGCGCTGCGCATCGAGGCGAGCCTGCGCCAGGCGCCGGGCGCCTTTCGCGTCCAGGCGGCGGCGCGCATGGTGCACTGAAGCGGGCCGCGGAACGCCGCCGGGCGGTCGGACCGCCGCGATAGAATCCGCTCCGCGCCGCTCCGGCGCCTCCCGGGTGCGCCGATGAGCCCGACCGCGGGCAAGCAAGACGCCGTGCGCGGCATCCTTCTGATCATGGCCGCAGTGAGCACGTTCGCCGTGCTCGACACGACGGCCAAGTACCTGTCGCGGACCTACCCGGTGCCGCTGATCGTCTGGGTGCGTTACGCGATGCACGCGCTGCTGATGCTGGTCGTGCTCGGCCCGCGCGTGGGTCACGGCCTGGTGCGGACCCGGCGCCCCGGGCTGCAGGTAGCCCGCGGCGTCGTCCTCGCGGCGTCCTCGCTGCTGTTCTTCAGTGCGCTCGCGTTCATGCCGATCGCCGAAGCCGCGGCGATCACCTTTCTCGCGCCACTGATCGTGACCGCGATGTCGGTGTACTTCCTGCGCGAGCGCGTGCGCCGCAGCGCGTGGGCCGCGCTCGCCGCCGGGTTCGTCGGGGTGCTACTGATCGTGCGGCCCGGCGGCGCGGTCTTCACCCCCGCGGTCCTGCTGCCGCTCGCCACCGCGGTGTGCTTTGCCACCTACCAGCTGATGACGCGCCAGCTCGCCGGTATCGATTCGACGCTCGCGACCCTGTTCATCGGCGCCGCGGTGGGCACCGCTGTGGTGTCGGTGCTGCTCCCGTTCTACTGGACGTTGCCGCATACCGCGTTCGACGCAGTGCTGTTCGTCATGCTGGGCGTGCTCGGCGCCGGCGGGCATTTCGTGCTGATCCGCGCCTTCGAGCACGCGCCGCCCTCGGTGCTCGCGCCGTTCGTCTACGTCCAGCTGGTGACGGTGCTCCTCCTGGGCTACCTCGTGTTCGGGGACTTCCCCGACGGTCTGTCGCTCGCCGGCATGGCGGTCATCGTGCTGAGCGGCGCATGGATCGCCGCGCGGCAGGCGCGCTGACGGGGATGGATCTCACTTTCGGCTCGGCGGTGGTGGTGCTGCTGCTGGTGGTGGACCCGCTGGGCAACATCCCGCTCTTCGTGGCGCTGCTGCGCCGCGTGGAGCCGCGCCGGCGCCTGCGCATCGTCGCCCGCGAGTGTGCGATCGCGCTCGCGGTGCTGCTCGGTTTCGTCTTCGCCGGCGGCCGGGTGCTCGAGCTGTTCGGGCTTTCCGGCACCTCGCTCACGATCGCCGGCGGGGTGATCCTGTTCCTGATCGCGCTGCGGATGGTGTTCCGCTCGAGCGCCGAGATCTTCGGCGGCCTGCCCGAGGGCGAGCCGTTCATCGTGCCGCTCGCCATCCCCTCGATCGCCGGCCCGACGGCGATCGCCACCGTCGTGCTGCTGGCGTCGAGCGCGCCGCAGCGCTGGCCGGAGTGGACCGCCGCAGTGACGATCGCGATCACCGCCTCGTTCGTCGCGCTCGCGTTCGCCGAGCGGATCACGCGCGTGCTCGGCGAGCGCACGCTCGCCGCGCTCGAGCGCCTGATGGGGCTGGTGCTGACCGCGATCGCGGTCGAGATGCTGCTGCGCGGAATCGAGGCGTTCGTCGGCCGGCTGTCGGGCGCCGGATGAGCGCCCCGGGGCCTACAGGCGTTCGAAGATCGCCGCGATCCCCTGGCCACCGCCGATGCACATCGTGACCAGGCCGTAGCGCTTCTGCGTGCGTTGCAGCTCGCTGATCGCCTTGACCGTCAGGATCGCCCCGGTGGCGCCGATCGGGTGGCCGAGCGCGACCGCGCCGCCGTTCGGGTTCACCTTGGCCGGATCGAGCCCGAGGTCCTTGGTGACCGCCATCGCCTGCACCGCGAACGCCTCGTTCGACTCGATCACGTCCATGTCGGCCGGCTTGAGGCCGGCCTTCTCGAACACCCGCTTCACTGCCGGGATCGGCCCGAGCCCCATCAGCTCGGGCTGCACGCCAGCGTGCGCGTACGCGACCAGCCGGGCGAGCGGCTTCAAGCCCTGCTTCTGCGCCGCGCCGGCCTCCATCATGACCACCGCGGCGGCGCCGTCGTTGATCCCCGAGGCGTTGCCCGCAGTGACCGTCCCGTCCTTCTTGAACGCCGGCCGCAGCTTCGCCATGTCCTCCGGCTTGGCGTCGTGGCGCACGTGCTCGTCGGCGTCGAACACCACCGTCCCCTTGCGCGTCTTCAGCTCGAGCGCAAGGATCTGGCTCTTGAAATGGCCGGCCTTGATCGCTGCCGAGGCGCGGCGGTGGCTCTCGAGGGCGAACGCGTCCTGGTCCTCGCGCGTGAAGCCGTACTTGGCCGCGATGTTCTCCGCGGTGATGCCCATGTGACCCGTCCCGAACGGATCGGTGAGCGCACCCACCATCGCATCGACGATCTGCCCGTCGCCCATGCGCTGGCCCCAGCGCGCGCCGGGGACGAAGTACGCGCCGCGGCTCATCGACTCGGCGCCCGCGCCGATCACGCAGTCGGTGTCGCCGAGCAAAATGTGCTGCGCGGCCGAGACGATCGCCTGCAGGCCGCTGCCGCAGAGCCGGTTCACCGTGAGGCACGGGGTGCCGATGGGCAGCCCGCCCTCGATGCCGGCCACGCGCGAGATGTACATGTCGCGCGCCTCGCCGTGGATCACGCTGCCGAGCACCAGGTGGCCGACGCTCGCCGGATCGACCTTGGCTCGCGCCACGGCCTCGCGCACCACCGCCGCACCCAGCGCCGTCGGCGGCATGTCCTTCAGTGCGCCGCCGTAGTCCCCGATCGCCGTGCGCACGCCGGCGAGCACCACCACTTCGCGAGCCATGATCACCTCCTTGCAGTAAACCTAGGTCGAGACCGGAGCGGCCCACAGGTCGTGGGCATCGCTGCGTTGAACCAGCACCTCGACGAACGTTCCGGGGCGCAGCCCGGTCGCGGGCTCGACGTGAACCACACCGTCGATCTCCGGCGCGTCCGCCGCCGACCGTGCGATCGCCCGCTCGGCCTCGACCGAGTCTACGAGCACCCGCATCCGCTTGTCGACCTTGCGCGCGAGCCGCCGCGCGCTGATGCGCGCCTGCGCTGCCATGAGGCGCGCGCGCCGCTCCTCCTTCACCGCTTCGGGCAGCTGGCCGGGCAGGGCGTTCGCGCGGGCGCCGTCCACCGGCGAGTAGGCGAAACAGCCGACCCGGTCGAGCGCCGCCTCCTCGAGGAACGCGAGCAGCTCCTCGAACTCCCGCTCGGTCTCGCCGGGGAAGCCGACGATGAACGTGCTGCGGATCGCGAGCTCCGGGCAGATCGCACGCCAGGCACGGATGCGCTCGAGGTTCGCTTCGCCGGAGGCCGGACGCTTCATGAGCCTGAGGATCCGCTCGCTCGCGTGCTGCAGCGGCACGTCGAGGTAGGGAAGGATCCGCCCCTCGGCCATCAGCGGCACCAATGCGTCCACGTGCGGATAAGGGTAGACGTAGTGCAGGCGCACCCAGACACCGAGGCTGCCGAGCGCCGCGGCGAGGTCGTAGAGCCGGGTCTTCACCGGCCGGCCGCGCCAGAAATCGGTCCGGTGCCCGAGGTCGACCCCGTAGGCGCTCGTGTCCTGCGCGATCACGAGCAACTCCTTCACGCCGGCGGCCACCAACGCCTCGGCCTCGCGCAGCACCGCGCCGGCCGGCCGGCTCGCGAGCGCGCCGCGCATCGACGGGATGATGCAGAACGTGCAGCGGTGATTACACCCCTCTGCGATCTTCAGGTACGCGTAGTGCCGGGGCGTCAGGCGGATGCCCTGCGGCGGCACCAAGTCGGTGAACGGATCGTGCGGCTTCGGCAGCTGGCGGTGAACCGCGGCCATCACGCCGGCGAGGTCGTGCGGCCCGGTCACCGCGAGCACCTCCGGATGCCGGTCCCTGACCACGCCGTTCTTCGCCCCCAGGCATCCGGTCACGATCACCCGGCCGTTCTCCGTCAGCGCCTCGCCGATCGCCGCGAGCGACTCCTCGACGGCGGCGTCGATGAAGCCGCAGGTGTTGACGATCACCAGATCGGCCGCGTCGTAGGTCGGCGCGATCGCGTAACCCTCCGCGCGCAGCTGCGTGAGGATGCGCTCCGAATCGACCAGTGCCTTGGGACAGCCCAGGGAGACGAAACCGACCCGGGGCGGCGGGCGCGTCACGGCAGTTCGGGCGGTCGGACCGTCCAGTGCGCGCCTCAGCCCTTGGTCTCGGGCTTGTCCTCGCCCGTCTTGTCGGCCTCCGGCGCGCTGCGCGCGGCGCCCATGCCGGGGAAGGGGAAGCCGGAGAGCATGCTGCGGGTCTGGTTCTGCAACTGCTCCTGCATCTGCTGGAACATCGCCTTGCTCTGCTCCATGTACGCCGACATCATGCTCTGCATCGCCGGGCCCTGGAACGACATGAACTGCGACCAGAGCTCGGTCGCCTTGGCCGGATCGCCGTAGAGCTGCTTCGACTGCTCCTGGATCGACTTCTGGATCTCGAGGAAGGCCTGCACGTTGCGCTCGAGGTAGCTGCCCATCACGCCCTGCATCGCATTGCCATAGAAGCGGATGAACTGGGTGAGCACGTCGTGCGAGAACATCGGCGCCCCGGTCGACTCCTCGTCGAGGATGATCTGCAGCAGGATCTGACGGGTGAGATCCTCGGCGGTCTTGGCGTCGACGACCTGGAACTCCTCGTGCTTGAGGACGAGCTCCTTCACGTCGGCGAGCGTGATGTAGGACGAGGTCTGGGTGTCGTACAGCCGCCGGTTCGGGTATTTCTTGATCAGTCGCACGGAATCTGCCATCGTTTTCTCGCTCGCCAGTAAGCGGGGCCTGGAGCCGCGCAGCTTCGCGCAGGATCGATCCGCAGGCGCTATCGCCGGGCCGCGATCGACGAGACGTGCGCAAGCCTGGTTTGTTGCGCCGCAACAGCCGTGATTCTACCCCACTCCGACCGATGAGGCCCACGATGACCAACCCGACCGAAACCGTCGCCGCCTGGAACCAGGCCGCCTACGACGCGGCGATGAACTACGCGCGCGCGAGCCTCGCGAGCGCCGAGCAGCTGCTCAAGCTGAACCTGGAGACCACCCGCGCCTCGCTCGACGAGGCGGCCAAGGCGACGCGCGAGCTGATGAGCGTCACCGATCCGCAGCAACTGGCCGCGGTACGCACCCGCCTCGCGCAGACGCACATGCAGCATGCGGCGACCTACGCGCAGAGCGTGTACGAGATCGTGAGCCAGACGCAGGCGCGGCTCGCCCGGCTGTTCGAGGAACAAATCGGCCGCGTGGCCAAGGACATGGCCGCCGGCGGCGCAGGGGCGGCGCAGGGCATCGCCGGGGCCGACTTCTCGAACGCGGCGATGAAGTCCACCCTCGCCGCGACCTCGGCGATGATGGAGAGCCTCAACCTGGCCTCCAAGCAGTTCGCCGAGCTGTCCGAGGCGGCGATGAAGGCCGCCACCGCCCAGATGGTGCGGGGCGCGAAGGGCTAGGGCGCGCCGCCCGGGCCGCGGCGGGGCGGCCCCGCTACTGCATGTGCTGGCCGCCGTTGATCGCGATGTTGGCGCCGGTGACGAAGGCGGCCTCCTCGGAGCACAGGTAGATGATCAGCCCCGCCACCTCCTCGGGCTTGCCGAGCCGCCCGACCGGGATCTGCGGGATGATCTTGCTGTCGAGGATCTCCTTCGGGATCGCGGTCACCATCTTGGTGCCGATGTAGCCGGGCGAGATCGTGTTCACCGTGACGTTCTTGCGCGCCACCTCGAGCGCGAGCGCCTTGGTGAAGCCGTGCATGCCGGCCTTCGCCGCCGAATAGTTGGTCTGCCCGAACGCCCCCTTGCTGCCGTTCACCGAGCTGACGTTGATGATGCGCCCCCAGCCGCGCTCGACCATGCCGTCGCAGACCGGCTTGGTCATGTTGAAGACGCTGTCGAGGTTGGTGCGGATGACCGCGTCCCAGTCGGCCTTGGTCATCTTCTTGAAGGTCATGTCGCGGGTGATCCCGGCGTTGTTGACCAGGATGTCGATCGGCCCGACCTCGGCCTGGACCGTCGCGACGCACCGCTGGCAGGAATCGTAGTCGGCCACGTCCACTGGCACCGGGTGGAAGTCGTAGCCCTTCGACTTCATCTCCGCGTTCCACGCGGCGGCGTTCTTGTTGCCCGGTGAATGGGTCACGACGACCCGGAACCCGGCGTCGTGCATCTTGGTGCTGATCGACTCGCCCAGGCCGCCCATCCCGCCGGTGATGAGCGCGATCCTTTTCGCCATGGTGCCCTCCTATGGTTGCGGCAGGCGCCCCCTCGACGCCCGAGCGGGGATTATGGCACCGGCACGTGGCGCCGGGACTACTCCATGTGGAGGCCGCCGTTGATCGAGATGTTGGCGCCGGTGATGTAGCCGGCCTCGTCGGAGGCGAGATACCCGACCAGGCCGGCGATCTCCTCGGGGCGGGCGAGCCGCCCGATCGGGATCGACGCCACGATGCTCTGCAGCACCTCGGGCTTGATCGCGCGCACCATCTCGGTGTCCACGTATCCCGGCGAGATGGTGTTCACCGTCACGCCCTTCTTGACCACCTCCTGCGCCAGTGCCTTGGTGAAGCCGTGCATACCGGCCTTGGCGGCCGAGTAGTTCGTCTGTCCGAACTGGCCCTTCAGCGCGTTGACCGAGGAGATGTTCACGATCCGGCCCCAGCCCCGTTCCATCATGCCTTCGATCACCTGGCGGGTGACGTTGAACACCGAATTCAGGTTGGTGTTGATCACCGCGTACCAGTCGTTCGGGGACATGCGCCGGAACACGCCGTCGCGGGTGATGCCGGCGCCGTTCACCAGCACGTCGATCGGGCCGACGGTCGCGCGCACCCGGTACATCATGTCGGCGCAGGAGTCGTAGTCCTCGACGTTGCCCTCGGCGGCGTACACCTGCAGGCCCTCGGCACGCATCTTCTCGAGCCACTCGTCCTTGCGCTCGTAGCCGGGCAGGCATCCGGCCACCACCTTGTTGCCGCTGGCGGCCAGGCGCCTGCAGATCGCGGTCCCGATGCCGCCCATTCCGCCGGTGACGAATGCGATTCTCTCTGCCATCACGCTGTTCCTCTCGCTTGCCTAGACCACTCGCGCCTTGACGTATCGGCCCGGCGCCGGCTCGATCGGCCGGTAGGCGGCGCTGCCCGGCGCCCCGGGCGCCGGCACTTCGCCGCCACCGAACCGCGCGAGCCAGCGGTCCCAGTCGTACCACCAGCTGCCCTTCACCTCCGCGGCGCCGGCGAGCCATTCGTCCGGATCGTCCGCCAGGTGATCGTTGATCCAGTAGCTGCGCCGATTCTTCGACGCCGGGTTGATCACGCCGGCGACGTGCCCGCTCGCGCCGAGCACGAACCGCGACTCGCCGCCGAGGAGCCGCGTGGTGCGATAGGCCCCGCGCCACGGGACGATGTGATCCTCGCGCGTCGCCAGGACGTAGGCCGGCACGCCGATCCGACCGAGGTCGATCGGCACGCCGCACGCCGACACGCGCCCGGGGACACACAGGTTGTTCTCGAGGTAGGCGTTGCGCAGGTACCACGCGTACCACGGCCCGGCGAGGTTGGTGCTGTCGCTGTTCCAGTAGAGCAGATCGAACGCGCCCGGAGCGCGGCCCTGCAGGTAGCCGTTCACGACGTACGACCAGACCAGATCGTTCGCCCGCAGCAGGTTGAACACTGCGGCGAGGTCGCGGCCGTCCTTCACCCCGCCCTGCCCGATAGTGCGCTCGACCGCGGCCACGCCCGGCTCGTCGATGAACACGGCGAGCTCCCCGGGATCGGCGAAATCGAGCAGCGCGGTGAAGAACGTCGCGCTCTCGACCCAGTCCTCGCCGCGCGCGGCGAGCACCGCGAGCGCCGCGCCGAGCATCGTCCCGCCGACGCAATACCCGAGGAGGTTCAGCCGGTCGGCGCCGGTGATCTCGCGCACCACCGCGATCGGCTTCAGCAGACCCGCGCCGATGTAGTCGTCCCAGGTGAAATCGGCGCAGTCGGCGGTGACGTTGCGCCAGGAGACGAGGAAGCAGGTGTTGCCGCGCTCGACCGCCCAGCGCACGAAGGAATTCTCCGGCGTGAGGTCGAGCACGTAGTACTTGTTGATGCACGGCGGCACCATCAGGAACGGCCGCGCGCGCACCCGCGGCGTCGCCGGGGCGTACTGGATCAGCTGGCACAGGTCGTTCTCGAACACCACCGCGCCCGGGGTCACCGCCAGGTTGCGGCCGACCTCGAACGCGGCCTCGTCGGTCTGGGTGATGCGCCGTTTCTCGACGTCGCCGATCAGGTTGCGCAGGCCCGCCGCCAGGCTCTCGCCGCCGGTCTCGAGCGCGCGCCGGATCACCTCCGGATTGGTCGCCGCGAAGTTCGCCGGGCTCAGCATGTCGGCGAGCTGCCGGGCGTAAAAGCGCAGCCGCCGCTTGTGCGCCGGCGCCACCGCGACGGCGTCGGCCGCCGCGACCAGGAAGCGCGCGGTGAGCAGGTACGATTGCTTGAGGTGGTCGTAGTACGGGTCCTCGCGCCACGCCGCCGCCGCGAACCGGCGATCGTCACGCTCGGGCTCGACCACTGGCCGGCGGGGCGCCCCGCGCTGGCGCGCGAGCGTGGCGGCCCACAGATCGCCGAGCTCGCGCTGATAGTCGCTGTGCAGTTGGGTCAACCGGGAGGAGGCGGCGAGCAAGTCGGGCGCAGTCGGAGTCCCTGCGGCCGCCGCGAGCGGGACGAGGAGCTGTTGGAGCAGGTCGAGCGCGGGCGCAGGGACGGGAGGAACCGGAGCGGAAGAGTGTGCCGTCACGGGTTTCGCCACGATTATCACCAAGGCGGCCGCTCGATCGGCGGCGCATTATTGCGCCGCACAATCGGCGTGTCAACGGCGCGGCAGCCGCCGGGCCGGGCACCGTTCACGGCTAGACCCGGTAATAGGCCCGAAACCACTCCACGAAGCGCCGCACGCCGGTTTCGATCGGCGTGGCGGGACGGAAACCAACCGCCTGTGCGAGCGCAGTCGTGTCGGCAGCCGTCGCCACCACGTCGCCCGCCTGCAGCGGGAGGAGCTCGAGCTCGGCGCGGCGGCCGAGATGCGTCTCGAACAGCTCGATCCAGCGCCGCAGCGCCACCGGCTGGCTGTTGCCGATGTTGTAGATCCGCCACGGCGCGGTGCTCGTCGCCGGGGTGAGCGCGCCCGGCGTCGCCGGACGATCGATCACGCGCACCACCGCCTCGACGACGTCGTCGATGTAGGTGAAGTCGCGCTGCATCTCGCCGTGGTTGTACACGCGGATCGGCCGCCCCTCGACGATCGCGCGCGCGAACAGCATCGGCGACATGTCGGGGCGGCCCCAAGGTCCGTACACGGTGAAGAACCGCAGCCCGGTGCACGGCAGCCCGAACAGGTGCGCGTACACGTGCGCCATCAGCTCGTTCGCCTTCTTGGTCGCGGCGTAGAGCGAAGCCGGGTGATCGACGTTGTCGCGCTCGCTGAACGGCAGCCGCGCGTTGAGCCCGTACACCGAGCTCGACGACGCGAACACGAGATGACGCACCCGTTCGTGGCGGCACCCTTCGAGCACGTTGCCGAACCCGACCAGGTTGGCATCGACGTACTTCTGCGGGTGGGTGACCGAGTGGCGCACGCCCGCCTGCGCGGCGAGGTGGACCACGGTCTCGGCGCCCGCCTCGGCGAACAGGCGCGCCACTGCGGCCCGGTCGGCGACGTCGGCGCGCACGAACCGGAACGCGGCGTGCGGGGCGAGGCGCGCGAGCCGCGCCTCCTTGAGCGAGACTTCGTAGTAGTCGTTCAGGTCGTCGACGCCGACCACCTCGTCGCCGCGCGCGAGCAGCCGCTCGGCGAGCGCAGCGCCGATGAATCCGGCGACGCCGGTCAGCAGTATTCTCACCGGTAGCCGCTCCCGCCAACGCTGCGCCCGCTGCCCGCCATGATGCACCTCATCGTCATCGCCTGGCTGTACGTCACGATCCTGATGGCGGCGACCGAGCCGAGCCTGGTCGGCGCCCTGCTCACCTTCCTCTCGTACGGCCTGGCGCCGCTCGCCATCTTCCTCTACCTCTTCGGCCGCCGCCGCGCGCGTTCAGTGGGCATGACCGTGCGCGAGGTCCCCGACCAGCCAGATGACCGCCACCCCAAGTCCGATCAGTGACACCTGCTGCAGCGTCGCCGCCAGCTCGGGCCGCCGGTGCAGCCCCGGGATCAGATCGGCCACCGCGACGTAGATCATGCTGGCCGCCGCCAGCGCGAGCAGCGTCGGCACCCAGCCCTCGACGACCTGCAGGGCGAAATAGGCGCCGATCGCGCCCACCACCATCATCAGGCTCGACAGCAGATTCAGCGCGAACGCGCGGGCCTTGCCGTAGCCCGAGTGAAGCAGGATCAGGAAATCCCCGACCTCCTGCGGAATCTCGTGCGCGATCACCGCGGTGGCGGTCACCACGCCGAGCGCGGTGCTCTCCATGAAGGCGGCGGCGATCAGCACGCCGTCCACGAAATTGTGGAAACTGTCGCCGATCAGGATCATCAGCCCGCTGCGGCCTTGGTCGTGGGCATGGACCGGCGGCGGCGCAACCACGGGCGCCAGCCGGCGGTTCGGCAGCGCGCCCTCCTCGGCCGCGCCATGGGCCTCGCAGTCCTCGACGTGGCAGTGCCGCCACAGCACCAGCTTCTCGAGCACGAAGAAACCGAGGATCCCGCCGAGCACCGTCGCCGAGAGCAGTTGCAGATCGCTCGCGTTCCCGAACGCGTGCGGCAGCACCTCGAGGAACGCCGCGCCGAGCAGCGCGCCGATCGCGAAGCTGACGAGCCAGCTCACCCAGTGGGCGCGCGTCGCAAACGAGACCAGCGCTGCGAGGCAGATCGACAGCAGCCCGCCGAGCACGCTCGCGGCGGAGATGTAGGCCAGCGTCATCGGTCCATCCAGATCAGGCTCGCGAAGCGGCCGGTGGTACCCTCGCGGCGGTAGGAGAAGAAGCGGTCGCGCTCGGTGAAAGTGCAGAAGCCGCCGCCCGCCACCTCCGTCACACCCGCGGCGGCGAGCCGCCGGCGCCCGAGAGCATACAGGTCGGCCAGGAACTTGCCGCCCGGGCGCTCGGCGAAGGCCGCCGCCGCGCCGGCGTCGGCGGCCACCAGCGCTGCGCGCACTTCCGCGCCGACCTCGTACACGCCCGGCCCGATCGCCGGGCCGAGCCAGGCGACGAGCGCGGCCGGCGGCACGCCGATGCGCGCCACCGCCGCTTCGATGACGCCGGCCGCCAGGCCGCGCCATCCGGCATGGGCGATCCCGACCGCGCGCCCGCGGCGATCGGCGAGCAGCACCGGCAGGCAGTCTGCGGAGAGCACCGCGCAGACGGTGCCGCGTACGCGGGTCACCGCCGCGTCGGCGCGGGTGCCGGGCGGCGCGGCGTCGGCCGCCACGGCCGTGGCGCCGTGGACCTGCTCGAGCCACACCGGCTCCGCCGGCAGCAGGCTGCGCAGACGCGCGCGGTTGCACGCGACCGCCGCCGGATCGTCGCCGACGTGCGCGGCGAGGTTGAACGACGCGAACCGCCCGTGGCTCGCCCCGCCGCGACGGGTGGTCACGAGCGCGCGCACGCCCGGCGGCGCAGCCCAGTCGGGCTCGATCAAGTCGAGCGCGGGCGCGGCGGTCACGCCCGGCGCCCGCGCAGCGCGTCGAGAAGCGCGGCGAAATCCTCGGGCGGAGGCGCGGACCACGCGCACGCACGGCGCGCCGTCGGATGGACCAGGCCGAGTCGCGCCGCGTGCAGCGCCTGGCGCGGGAACGAATCGAGCAGCCGATCTCCGGCGCGACGCCGGCCGTAGGTCGGATCGCCGACCAGGGGGTGCCCGAGTGCGCGCAAGTGAACGCGGATCTGGTGCGTCCGCCCGGTGTCGAGCGCGACTTCGAGCAGCGTCGCGCGCCCGAATCGCTCGATCGCCCGGTATCGGGTACGTGCGGGCCGCCCGCGGCTGGTCAGCGTCATCCGGGTGCGCGCGCGCCGGTCGCGGCCGATCGGTGCATCGACCGTCCCCTCGCCCGCCAGGTCGCCGTGCGCGAGCGCGAGATACTGGCGCTTCACCGATCGCGCCGCGAGCTGCCGCACCAAGTCGGTCTGCGCCGCCAGGGTGCGGCCGACGACGAGCAAGCCGCTCGTGTCCTTGTCCAGGCGGTGCACGATGCCGGCGCGCGGCACCGCGGCGAGCTCTGGCGCGTGAGCAAGCAGCGCGTTGAGGAGCGTTCCGTGAGGATTGCCGGCCCCGGGGTGAACGACCAGCCCGGCCGGCTTGTTCACGACGATCAGCGCGTCGTCCTGGTACACGATCGCGAGCGCGATCGGTTCGGCCGCCGGGGCGGGGTCGGCCGCCGGTCCGGGCAGCACGAGCTGCGCACGCTCGCCGCCCCGCACCCTGCGCGTAGGCCGGGCGAGCGCCCCGTCGAGGCGGATCCAGCCTTCGCGCAGCCAACCCTGCAGCCGGCTACGCGAGTGCTCGGGAAAGACGCGTGCGAGCGCCTGGTCGAGGCGCAGCCCGGCGAGCGCCGCGGGGATCTCGCGCACGACCCCGGCGCTATAATCGTCAGCGTTCCGACCGACGAAGAGTTGACCGACGACGAGCTCCGTCATGCGACCCATGCTGCGTAGTTTAGCTCTTGCCCTCACCTGCCTCCTCGCCGGCTGCGGCATGCTGAACTTCAGCACCAACGCGGACGAAACCGCCAATTGGTCCGCGCAACGCCTCTACACCGAGGCGAAGGACGCGCTGAACAGCGGGAACTACGCCCAGGCGATCAAGTACTTCGAGCGGCTCGAGGCGCGCTATCCCTTCGGCCGCTACGCCCAGCAGGCGCAGCTCGAGAGCGCCTATGCCTACTACCGCGACGGCGAACCGGCCGCGGCGATCGCCGCCTGCGACCGCTTCATCAAGCTCCACCCGAACCACCCGAACGTGGACTACGCCTATTACCTCAAGGGCGTCGTGAATTTCTACGAGGACCAGAACCTGCTCGCCCAGCTCGCGGCGCAGGACCCGAGCGAGCGCGACCCGCGCTCGGCGCGCGACTCGTTCGCCGCGTTCAAGGAGCTGGTGACGCGGTTTCCCGACAGCAAGTACACGCCCGACGCGATCGCGCGCATGAACTACCTCGTCAACGCGCTCGCCTCGCACGAGGTGCACGTCGCGCGCTACTACATGAAGCGGGGCGCGCCGGTCGCGGCGGCGAACCGGGCACAGTACGTGGTCAAGACCTACCCCGAGGCGCCGGCGGTCGAGGAGGCGCTCTACATCATGGTGCGGGCGTACGAGCAGATGGGGCTGAAGGAGCTGCGTGACGACTCCGAGCGGGTCCTCGCCAAGAACTTCCCCAACAGCCCGATGCTGCGCGGCGGCCAAGTGCCGAACCGCAAGGCCTGGTGGCAGATCTTCTGAGCCCGGGGCTCAGGCGGCGGGCAGCTCGATTCCTTCGTCGGCCACGTAGTCCCGTAGCACCGTGTCGATGTCGGGGTCGGCCGAGAAACCGAGCGCGAGCGCGCGCGGCGTCTCGAACCGCACCGGCCAGCCCTGCACGATGCGGTTGATCCGGTCGTCGAGCTGGAAGCGCACGCGCGCGGCCGCGCGCTCGCCCGCGATCCGGCCGAGCGCCGCCACGCCTTCGCGTACCGTCACCGTGATGCCCGGAAGATTGAGCACCCGGCTCGTCCCCCACGCCGACTGCGGCAGATCGTGGGCGTGGACGAAGGCGTCGACCACGCGCCGCGGCGACAGCAGCCAGATCCCGGTCGATTCGGGCACCGGACACGACGCCTCGACGCCGTTCAGCGGCTCGCGGAAGATGCTGCTCGCGAACGACGAGGCCGCGAGGTTCGGCTTGCCGGGCCGCACCACGATCGTCGGCAGGCGCAGCGACCGGCCGTCGAGAAATCCCTTGCGGCTGTAGTCGCTCACCAGGTACTCGCCGATCACCTTCTGCGTGCCGTAGGAGGTCTGCGGGTTCGGCGTGGTCGAGTCGTCGAGCACCGCCGGGAGCGCGCCGCCGAACGCCGCGACCGAGCTGGCGAAGACGAGCCGCGGCGGCCGCGCGAGCCGCCGGCACGCCTCGAGCAGCAGGCGCGTCCCGTCGAGATTCACGCGATAGCCGAGGTCGAAGTCGGCCTCCGCGCCCGCGCTCACCACGGCCGCGAGATGGAATACCGCCGCGGTGTCGGCCTCCAGCGCGTCGGCGATCACCCCGGGCGCCGCGAGATCGCCGGCGACGCACACCAGGCGCGGGTCGGGGCGCGGCGGAAACGCGGTGTCGAGCAGCTTGATGCGCTCGATCGGCTGCTGCGCCCCGTCGGCGCCGGCAAGCGTGCCGCGCTCGAGCAGCTTGCGCGCCAGCCGGTAGCCGATGAAACCACCGCCGCCAGTGATCATGACTTTCATGTGGGCGCCTCCCGGGAGGGGTCGATTCTAGCCGAGCGGAGGAACGCCTCGACGTCGGCGAGCGAGCGCGTGCGGCGCATCGGCGGCAGGCCGTCGAGCAGCTGCCGGCCGTACGGCCGCGTAGCGAGACGCGGGTCGCACAGCACCAGGACGCCGCGATCGCGCTCGTCGCGAATCAGGCGGCCGGCTCCCTGCTTGAGCGCGATCGCCGCGTGCGGCAGCTGGTAGGCGGCGAAGGGGTCGCGCCCGTTGCGGCGCAGGTGCTCCAGGCGGGCGGCGAGCACCGGATCGTCCGGCGGCGCGAACGGCAACTTGTCGATCACCACCACCGAGAGCGCCTCGCCGCGCACGTCCACGCCTTCCCAGAACGAGGCGCTCGCCACCAGCACCGCGTTGCCCAGCCGGCGGAAGCGGTCGAGCAGCTCGCTGCGCGAGCCCTCCCCCTGCACGAGCAGCGGCAAGTCGAGACCGGTCTCGCGGCAGGCGCGGGCGAGCCGCTCGTGCGCCCGGCGCATCGCGCGCAGCGTGGTGAAGAGCAGGAATGCGCGGCCGCCGCTCGCGCGCAGCACCGGCAGCACCGCGTCCACCACCGCGTCGGTATGGTCGGGACTGTTCGGCAGCGGCAGCCCGGGCGGCAGGTACAGCAGCGCGTTCGCCCGATAGTCGAACGGGCTCTCCCAGGCGGCGCTCGCGGCGTGGTCCAGGCCGAGCTCGTGCAGGTAGTGGGAGAAATCGCCGCCGACGGCGAGCGTCGCCGAGGTGAAGATCCACGCGCGCGGCGGCCCGTCGAGCTGGCGGCGGAAGCTGTCGGCGATCGCGAGCGGCGTCATGTGCAGCGCCACGGCGTGCGCGTACACCTCGACCCAGCGGACCAGCTCGCCGCCGGCGTCGGCGCGCCAGCGCGCGAGCCGCGCACCGAGGTCCCCCGCGCGCCGGGCGCAGCTCGCCAGCCCCTCGGTTCGCTCGGCCAGCCGGTCGAGCGCAGCGGCGGCCGCGGCGAGCGCCTGCGCGAGCGCGGCGAGCGCGGCGGCGAAAGCCGGCTCGCGTTCGAGCCCCTGGGCCGGCAGCCGTCCCTCGCGCGCGCCCGCCGCGAGGCGCAGCTCGCGCGCCGCGCGGTCGGCCGCGCGGACGATCTCCGCCACCTGCCGGTCCTCGGGTGCGCCCAGGCGCAGCTCGACCTGCGCGTCGCGGGCGAGGTCGATGAGCTGCCCGGTCGAGACGGTGGTGCCGAAGAACTCGCTCGCGATCTCGGGCAGCTGGTGTGCCTCGTCGAGGATCACCGTGTTGCAGGCGGGCAGCAGCTCCGCCATGCCTTCCTCGCGCAGCGCGAGGTCGGCGAAGAAGAGATGGTGGTTGACCACCACGATGTCCGCCGCCGCTGCCTCGCGGCGCGCCTTCACCACGAAACAGCCGCCGAAGTCGGGGCACTTGCCGCCGAGGCAGTTCTCGCGCGTCGAAGTGGCCGCTGCCCAGGCGGGCGAGCCCTCGGCCACGGCGGCGAGCTCGGCCTTGTCGCCGCTTGCGGTCCGGGCGGCGAAGCGCGCGATCGCGCGCAGATCGTGCGCCGCCTCGCGGGTCGGCAGCCGGCCGGCCTCGAGGTTGCGCGCGAGATGGTAGCGGCACACGTAGTTGGCGCGGCCCTTCAGCAGCGCCGCGCTCGCCGCCACGCCGAGCCCGGCGCGCACCGCCGGCAGGTCGCGGTGGAAGAGCTGGTCCTGCAGCGGCTTGGTGCCGGTCGAGACGATCACCTTGCCGCCCGCGAGCAGCGCCGGCACCAGGTAGGCGACCGTCTTGCCGGTGCCGGTACCGGCCTCCACCACCAGCACCTGCCGGGCGCGGATCGCACCGGCGATGCGCGCGGCCATCGCCTGCTGCTGCGCGCGCGGACGGTAATCGGGGATCGCACGGCTGAGCGGTCCGCCGGGAGCGAAGATCCGATCGAGCTCAGCCGCCGGATCGGGCTGCGTCACGGGATCTCTTCGACCTTCACCCAAACGCTCGCGCGCGCGTGCCGCGCCGCAGCCCCGCCCTGCAGCAACCCTGACGCTTGCGCCTGCGTGCCGTCGGCGACCGCACCGAGCGCGAACCATTCGCCGAGCCGGCCGCTCGCAGTGGTGACGATCTGCTGCTGGTCGGCGCTGCCGGGGCCGTAGCGGCCGGGCGCCGCCCGCTGCGGCGCGATGTCGAGGAAGACGCGGTCGCCGGCGATACGCGGGATCACGTACACGCCGGAGTCGAGGCGCTGGACGGTGGTCGAGCGCTGCACGACGGTGCCATCCGGCGTGAGGGTGGTACTGGCGAGCGGTACCGACTGACCGGTGACGATCAGCGCCGGGCTTCCCTCGAGCGCGTGCACCTGCGTCGTGAAGCTGTCCACGGCGCTCGCCCGTGCGTCGGCGAGCTCGGCCGACACGCCTGGGGCGCGCCCGGGCGGCTCGCCGATGGCGACGCGGACGTCGCCGCCACCGGCGGTGCCCGACACCCGCCCGCCGCGCGCCTCCGTAGCCGTGGCGCCGTCCCGTCGCACCGAAATGAGCAGCCGGCGGGGCCGAGTGTCGAGCGCGGCGATGAGCTGCTTCAGCTGAGCGATATTGGCGCGGCTCGCGCGGATGACTACGGTGCTCTGCATGCCCGAGATCGCGCCGCCCGGCTCGACCATCGGTCGCAGCATCGGAACGAGCTGCTCGGCGGTGCGGTACTTGAGCGCGACCACCTCCACGTCATCGGCGCGGGCGGCCGCGACACAGAGCAGCAGGACCAGGACTGCGCCGAGGCGCTTCATCGCGGCGCGGTCCGCGCGCCGCGCGCCCGCCCGCTCGCTTTACAGGTACGCATGAGTTTTCTAAAGTACCTTAGCTATGCCAAACAAAGCAATGTTTACATTGCTGTTTGTGGTCCTAGTCGTGTCGGGGTGCGCAAGCGGGCCGCGACTGCCCGCGCCGGGCGCGCCGGTACCAGACGGACCTCCGCCGCGCGGCGGCGACACGCTCGCGGAGGTCGCCTTCATCGCGCTGTCGCTCGTCGGAACCCCCTACGCGCCCGGCGGGCACTCCCCGGACAGCGGCTTCGACTGCTCCGGGCTGGTCGCGTACGTCTTCGCCCGCGCCGCCGGGCTGCGGCTGCCGCGCAACACGTTCGACCTCGCGCGCAGCGGGGCGGCGGTCGAGCCGCACGATCTGCGGCCGGGCGACCTCGTCTTCTACAACACGCAGCGGCGGGCGTTCTCGCACGTCGGCATCTACCTGGGCGAGGCGCGGTTCGTGCACGCGCCGAGCACCGGCGCGGCGGTGCGGGTGGACGACATGCGAGTCGCCTACTGGAGCCGGCGGTTCGACGGTGCGCGCCGGCTGACCGAGTAGGCAGGTTGCGGCCATCCGGTCGGCGTGCCGCAACGTAGCGTTGCGGGACTGCCCCTGCGAGCTCAGCGAGCACCCCGTGCCCTTCGCCGTCCGACGCCGGCGCCTCCTCGGCGGCGCGCTCGCCGCGCTCGCCGCCGGGTGCGCGCCGGTCAGCCTGATCAACCGTCTCACCCCCACCGATACCTATCGGCGCGAGCCGGGCCTCGCTTACGGCCCGCATGCGCGCCAGCGGCTCGACGCCTATCTGCCCGCCGCGGGCGCCAGCCGTGCGCCGGTGGTGCTGTTCTTCTACGGCGGCGCATGGCGGTCGGGCGACCGCGCCGATTACCTCTTCGTCGGCGAAGCGCTCGCCTCGCGCGGCATCGTCGCGCTGGTGGCCGACTACCGCCTGTACCCGGAGGTGCGCTTCCCGGCGTTCGTCGCCGACGCCGCGCTCGCGGCCGCCTGGGCGGTCACGCACGCCGCGCAGTTCGGCGCCGATCCCGGGCGCCTGTTCGTGATGGGGCACTCGGCCGGCGCCTACAATGCCGCGATGATCGCGCTCGACCGCAGCTACCTCGCCGCAGCAGACGCCGATCCGGCGGCGATCCGGGGCCTGATCGGGCTGGCCGGGCCCTACGATTTCCTGCCGCTGTCGAGCCCCCCTGCTGCGCGCGATCTTCGGCTACCCCGAGACCTCGCCGGCCACCCAGCCGATCCACTTCGTGCGGCCCGACGCCCCGCCGGCGCTCCTGCTGACCGCTCGGCACGACCGCGTCGTCGATCCCGGCAACAGCGCGCGCCTGGCGGCGCGGCTGCGCGCCGCGGGCGCCGAGGCGCAGACGGCCACCTACGACCACTTGGACCACCGGACCTTGATCGGCGCCCTGGCGGCGCCGCTCCGTAGGACCGCGCCGGTGCTCGCGGACGTCGTCGCGTTCGTGCAGGCGCCCGCGGCGCCACTCCCCCTCTGAGTTGCAAATGAGAATGAGTATTGATATTCTCCCCGCGTCTATCCCCCGACAGGAACGAGGAATCCGCATGTCGCTCAGGATCGCCACGCTCGCCGCCGCCTTGCTGCTCGCCGGCCCGGCCGGCGCGCAACAGCCGGTGCTCAACCTCTATTCGTCGCGCCACTACCAGACCGACGAGGCGCTGTACGGCAACTTCACGAAGCAGACCGGGATCAAGATCAACCGGATCGAGGCGGCCGAGGACGCGCTGATCGAACGCATCCGCAACGAAGGCGCGCGCAGCCCCGCCGACGTGCTGATCACGGTGGACGCCGGCCGGCTGTGGCGCGCCGAGCAGTTCGGGCTGTTCCAGCCGGTGAAGTCGGCGGTGCTCGAATCGCGCATCCCGGCGAGCTTCCGCGAGCCGGGCGGCCACTGGTTCGGCTTCTCGCTGCGGGCGCGCGTGATCGCCTACGACAAGACCAAGGTCAAACCCGGCGACATCACGACCTACGAGCAGCTCGCCGACCCACGCTGGAAGGGCAAGATCTGCGCGCGCTCCGGCTCGAACATCTACAACCTGTCGCTGCTCGCCGCGATCGTCGAGCACCTCGGCGAAGCCAAAGCCGAGGACTGGGCGCGCGCGGTGCGCGCCAACCTCGCGCGCGACCCACGCGGCGGTGACACCGACCAGCTCAGGGCGGTGGCGGCCGGGGAGTGCGAGCTGGCGATCAGCAACCAGTACTACTGGGCGCGTCTCGCGCGCTCCGACAAGGCCGAGGACAGGGCGGTCGCGGAACGGGTCGGCCTGATCTTCCCGAACCAGAAGACCTGGGGCACCCACGTCAACGTGTCGGGCGCGGGCGTCATGCGCAACGCGCCGAACCGCGACAACGCGGTCCGGTTCCTCGAGTACCTGGCGAGCGACGAGGCGCAGCGCTACTTCGCCGACGGGAACAACGAATGGCCGGCGGTGCCAACGGCGCGCATCGACAACCCCGCGCTCGCGGCGCTTGGCGAGCTGACCTACGACCCGCTCAACGTCGCGGTCCTCGGCCGCAATCAGCCGGTGGCGCAGAAGATCTTCGATCGCGTGGGCTGGAAGTAGCCGGCGGCGCGGTCAGCGCGCGATCGCCATCAGCCGGCGCGACAGCAGGACGAGTGGCACCAGGCCGACGGCCACGATCAGCAGCGCCGGCAGCGCCGCTTCGCCGAGGCGCTCGTCCTTGGTGAGGTGGTAGGCCGCGACCGCCAGCGTGTCGAAGTTGAACGGCCGCAGCGCGAAAGTCGCGGGCAGCTCCTTCATCGTGTCCACGAACACCAGCAGCGCGGCCGCGAGCACGCTCGGCGCCAGCAGCGGCAGGTGCACGCGGCGCAGCGTCGCCAGGAGGCCGAGGCCGAGGCCGCGCGCCGCGTCGTCCATGCTCGGCCGCACCTCCGCCAGACCCGCCTCGACCGCGTGCAGCGCCACGGCGAGGAATCGGACCAGGTAGGCGTACACCAGCGCCGTCACGGTGCCGATGAAGATCAGCCCCACTTTGACGCCGAACGCGGCCTCGAGCCACCCTGCGAGCGCGTTGTCGAGCCGCCCGAGCGGCACCATGATGCCGACCGCGATCACCGCTCCCGGGACGGCGTAGCCGAGGGCGGCGAGGCGGCTCGCCCCGGCCACCAGCGGGCTGCGCGAGGCGCGGCTCGCATAACCGAGCACCACCGCGGCAGCCACGGTGACCAGGGCGCTGATCGCCGCGACCGAGACGCTGTTCGCGACCAACGCCGCGAGATTCGGGGCCCAGCCTTGCGGGCCGGCATCGACCGCGATCGCGGCCAGGATCGCCGCGGGCAGCAGGAACCCGAATAGCACCGGCGCGGCGCACGCGAAGAAGGCCGCGGCGGCGCGCGCCCCGTGCAGTGGCTGCGGCGACAGCGGCGCGCGCAGGCTCGTACTGTGGTAGCGCGCCGCGCCCCGGCTCCAGCGCTCCAGGACCAGGATCGCCAGGACGAAACCGATGAGCGCGGTGGCGAGCTGGGCTGCGGCGGCGAGGTCGCCCATCGACAGCCACGCCTTGAAGATCCCGGTGGTGAAGGTCTCGACCGCGAAATACGACACCACCCCGAAGTCGGCGAGCGTTTCCATCAGCGCGAGCGCGGTCCCACCGGCGATCGCCGGCCGGGCGAGCGGCAGCGCGGCGCGCGCGAAGCTGCCCCACGGCCCGTAGCCGGCGAGCCGGGCCGCCTCCACCGCGCTGCGCGACTGCGTCAGGAAGGCGGTGCGCGCGAGCAGGTACACGTAGGGATAGAAGGCGAACGAAAACATTGCTGCGGCGCCGGGCACCGAACGCACGTCGGGGAACCAGTACTCGCGCGCCTGCCAGCCAGTGAGCGCACGCAGGCCCGACTGCACCGGCCCGGTGAACTGCAACCAGTCTGTATAGGCGTAGGCCATCACATAGGCAGGCATCGCGAGCGGCAGGATCAGGGCCCATTCGAGCACCCGGCTGCCGGGGAACCGGTAGGCGGTGACCAGCCAGGCGGAGACGACGCCGATCGAGATCACGCCCGCGCTCACGCCGGCGAGCAACCACACCGTGTTCCACACGTAGGCCGGCAGCACGGTGGCCACCAGGTGCGACCACGTCGCCGTGCCCCCGCCGAACAGGGCCACCACCACTGCGGCGATCGGCAAGGCGACCAGCCCCGCGATCGCGAGCGCGCACCACCCCAGCGCCCCGAGCGGCGCCCGGCGGCGGGGCCACAGGCCCGGGCCTGCGCGCGGCGAGGTGGCCGGTGCGCTCATCGGTTCGCGGGGGGGCGTTGCACCGCCGGAGTCTAACAATAATGATTCTTGTTTCTGCAAGTGCGGTCGGCAGCTATAATCGCAGCGCCATGAGTAGCGATCGTCCGGGCGCGCGGCTGGAGCTGCGCGACGTGCACCAGGCCTATGACGGCGTCGCCGTCGTCAAGGGCCTGTCGTTCGCGCTCGCGCCCGGCACGATCGGCTGCCTGCTCGGGCCGAGCGGCTGCGGGAAGACCACCGTCCTGCGCTGCATCGCCGGATTCGAGCCGGTGAGCGCCGGCGAGATCCGCCTGAACGGCGTCGTCGTGTCGTCGCCCGCCGGGAGCGTCCCGCCCGAGCGCCGCCGCATCGGAATGGTGTTCCAGGACTACGCGCTCTTCCCGCACCTCTCGGTGGCCGAGAACGTCGCTTTCGGCCTCGCCGGCGTCCCGCGACGGGAACGCGCGGCGCGCGTCGCCGAGCTGGTGGCAGCGGTCGGCCTCGCCGGCACCGAGGGCAAGTATCCGCACGAGCTCTCCGGCGGACAGCAGCAGCGCGTTGCGCTCGCCCGGGCGCTCGCCCCACAGCCGCAGCTGCTGCTGCTCGACGAGCCGTTCTCCAACCTCGACGTCGACACGCGCGAGCGGCTCGGGCTGGAGGTGCGCGAGATCATCAAGCGCACCAGCACCACGGCGGTGCTGGTCACACACGACCAGCAGGAGGCGTTCGCGATCGCCGACGAGATCGGCATCATGCACCAGGGCCGCATCGTGCAATGGGACAGCGCCTACAACCTGTACCACCGGCCGGCGACCCGCTTCATCGCCGACTTCATCGGCCAGGGGGTGTTCCTCCCTGGCAGCGTGCGCAGCAGCCAGGCGGTCGACATCGAGCTCGGCACGCTGTCGGGCGAGATCCCGCCGACGTGCGAGATCGGCTGCGACGCCTGCGGCAAGGGCTGCCAAGTGGAGGTGCTGCTGCGGCCCGACGACGTGGTGCACGACGACGCGAGCCCGCTCAAGGCCGAAGTGGTACAGAAGGCCTTCCGCGGCGCCGAGATGCTCTACACCCTGCGCCTGGAGAGCGGACGGCGGGTGCTCGCGCTCGTGCCGAGTCACCACGATCACGCGCTCGGCGAGCGCATCGGCATCCGTCTCGCGGTCGATCACGTGGTCGCGTTCGCGCCGCACCCCGGCTAGCGCCGACGGCGCGTTCAAGGCTCGCCGCGCAGCTCGAACACCACCGGCACCTCGACGGTGAAGGCGCGGCTGCGCAGCGCCGGCGGCAGCGGCGTGAGCGCGGCCGCCTTGCGCAGCATCTCGACCGCCTGCGCGTCGAGCACGCCGTGGCCGCTCGACGACCGCACCTGCACGGCGGCGAGCTCGCCGTCGGCGCCGATCGCGAGCTCGACACCGACGCGTCCGTGCCAGCCGCGCTCGATGGCGTGCGGCGGATACAGCCGGTGACGCTTCGCCGCGCCGATCAGCGCGAGACGGTACTGGGCGAGCGAGCCGAGGTCGGGGGCATCGTCGCCGGCGCGCGGCGCGAGCGTCGGCTCGCCCCGGGCAGGCCCGACGGCACCGGCCGCGTACGCCGCGGCCAACGGTTCGGGCGGCGGCTCCGGCGCTGCGCGCGCGTCCTGCGCCGCCTGGGCGGGCTGCGGGACCGCCGCTCGCGGCGGCGCGGCACGGGACGCCGGCGCCGCGGGCGTTCGGCCGCCGCGCTGCGGCGGCTGCGCCGGCGGCGGCTCGCCCGGCGCGGCGGCGAGCGCGTCGGACCCGGTCGCCGGCGCGCCGCCGCCCGCGGGTGCGCCCGGTACGAGCCGCGCGTTGAGCGGCGCGCTCGCCGGTCGGGGCGAGTAGGCCCACGGCTCGGGCAGGCCGGCGAGCAGCGCGGCATGGAGCGCCACCGACGCCGCGAGCGCCCAGCCGAGCGGCGTCGAGCCGGCCCCGGCACCCGACCCCGAGAGATTGGCGAGCGCCCCGCCCACGACCGCTCACCGCTCGGGGATGCGGTCCAGATCGGCGAGCCACGCGGCCGCCTCGCCGTCGCTCGGGGCACGCCAGTCCGCGCGCGGACTGAGCGAGCCGCCCGAGCCGATCTTGGGTGCATTCGGAAGCGCGCTGCGCTTGTACTGCGAGAGCTGGAAGAAGCGCGTGAGGAACACGCGCAGCCAGCGCTTGATCTCGCCGAGCGAGTAGGCGCGCCGGTCGGCGGGCGCGATGCCAGGCCATTCGCCGCGTCCCGCGTCGCGCCAGGCGTGCCAGGCGAGGAACGCCACCTTGCGCGGCGCGTAGCCGAAGCGCAGCACGTAGTACAGGTGGAAATCCTGCAGCTCGTAGGGCCCGACCACGCTCTCGGAGCTCTGCTCGGGCTGTCCGCCCGACCCGCCCGGGACCAGCTCCGGGCTGATCGCGGTGTCGAGCACGTCCGCGAGCACCGCGGCGGCGTCGGCGCCGACCAGCTCGGTGCGCGCCACGTAACGCACCAGGTACTGGATCAGCGTCTTCGGCACGCTCGCGTTGACGTGGTAGTGCGCCATTTGGTCGCCCACGCCGTAGGTGCTCCAGCCGAGCGCGATCTCCGACAGGTCGCTCGTGCCCACCACCGGCGCGTCGTGCAAGTTGGCGAGCCGGAAGAGGTGGCTCGTCCGCTCGCCCGCCTGCACGTTCTCGAAGGTGACGTCGTAGACCGGCTCGCCGCGGGCGAACGGGTGGCCGATGTCGCGCAGCATCTGCAGGCAGCTCGGGCGGATGTCGATCTCGTGCCCGGTCGCGCCGAGCGCCCGCATCAGCCGCCGCGCCTGCGACAGCGTCCGCGCGCCGGTGGCGAAGCCGGGCATGGTGTAGGCGAGGATGTTCGCCCGCGGCAGCGCCATCACGTCCATCGCCCGCGCGCAGACGATCAGCGCCTGGGTCGAGTCGAGCCCGCCGGAGACGCCGATCACCACCCGCTCGGCGCCGATCGCGCGCAGCCGCTTGACCAGCCCATGGACCTGTATGTCGTACACCTCCTGGCAGCGCGCGTCCCGGGTCGCCGGGTCGGCCGGGACGTAGGGGAAGCGCGGGTAGCTGCGTTCGAGTGCGAGCTCGTCGTCGGCGGGCAGCTCGAGATCGACCGCGACGGTACGGAAAGCGCCGAGCGCGGCGGCATGGCGGCGCGCCGACTCCCCGAAGCTGTTCTGGCGCATGCGGTCCTGCGCGATGCGGTCGAGGTCGATGTCGGCGGTGGCGAGCTGCGAGCGGTAGCTGAAGCGCCGCGTCTCCGCGAGCAGCGTGCCGTTCTCGTACACGAAGCCCTGCCCGTCCCAGGCCATGTCGGTGGTCGATTCGCCGAACCCGGCCGCGCTGTAGAGATACGCCGCCAGGCAGCGCGCCGACTGGTTCGAGCCGAGCTGGCGGCGATAGTCGTCCTTGCCGACGGTGACGTTGGACGCCGACAGGTTGAGCAGCACCGTCGCGCCGGCGAGCGCCGCGTACGACGACGGCGGGATCGGCGTCCACAGATCCTCGCAGATCTCGGCGTGAAACACGAACAGCGGCTGAGACGCGGCGCGGAACAGCAGGCGCGAGCCGAATGGCACGCCACGCTCGCCGGCGAGATCGATCGTCTGACGCGGGCACGCATCCCCGGGGGCGAACTGGCGCAGCTCGTAGAACTCACGATAGTTTGGGAGATAGGTCTTCGGCACCACGCCGAGGATGCGCCCCCGGTGCACGACGACGGCGCAGTTGTAGAGCAGGCCGTCGATCGCCAGTGGCGCGCCGACCACCGCGACCGTCGGCAGCCGGCCGGAGGCCTCGACGACGGTCGCGAGCGCGGCGAGCACCGCGTCGAGCAGCGCCTGCTGATGGAACAGGTCGTCGCAGGAGTAGGCCGAGAGACCGAGCTCGGGGAACAGCGCCAGCACCGCGCGCCGCTCGGCCGCCTCGGCGAGCAGCTCGACGGTGCGCGCGGCGTTGAACGCCGGGTCGGCGACCCGCACCTCGGGCACTGCGACCGCGACGCGCGCGAAGTTGTGGTGGTAGAGGTTGAAGAACGACACGGCCGTTCGGTCGCCTGACGCCTCATTCTGCCGCATCCGGCGGCTGCTCGCGCGCACCGCCTGTCGTAGACTCGCGGCATCGACCCTCGCACCCGCGCCCAGCGCATGTGGCGTCCCCCGCAGCGGATCAAGTGGAAGCCCGAGCCCGGCCGCTGGCCGACGCGCGCGGAGGCCGCGCGCTCGCGCCTGTTCAGCCCGATCACAGTCGGGCGGCTGCGCCTGGAGAGCCGCACCTGGGTGCCCGCGATGGTGCCGTGGCGGGCGACCGAAGAGGGCTTCGTCACCGACGAGAATCTCGAGTGGTACGAGCGCTTCGCGCGCGGGCGGCCGGGCGCGATCGTGGTCGAGGCGACCGGCATCCGCGACCTGCCGTCCGGGCCGCTGCTGCGCATCGGCCACGACCGCTTCGTGCCCGGCCTGCGCGAGCTCGTGGAGGTGGTGCGCCGGGCGAGCGACGGGCGCACGCGCCTGCTGATCCAGATCATCGATTTCCTGGCGATCCGCCGCCGCCCCGACCCGCAGAAGTTCTTCGCCCGCTTCCTCGAGATCCAGCCGTGGCACCGCGCGCGGCTGGGCGCCGAGGACTGGCCCGAGGCGCAGGTTCGCACCGTGCTCGCCGCGCTGCCGGAGGACGAACTCGCACGCGTGCTCGAGACGCGCGAGCTCGAGGCGCTGCGCTTCGGCTATCGGGAGCGCGTCACCGACGTCCATCTGCCGCACGTGCGCGAGCTGCCGCGCGTGCTGCCCGACCTGTTCGCGCAGGCCGCGCGCCGCGCCCGCGAGGCCGGCTTCGACGGCGTCGAGCTGCACTACGCGCACGCCTACACCATGGCCTCGTTCCTCTCGCGCCTGAACGACCGCGCCGACGGCTACGGCGGTGCGCGCGAGCACCGCGTGCGGCTGCCGCTGGAGGTCTTCCGGCGGGTGCGCGAGGTGGCGGGCGAAGACTACACCGTCGGCTGCCGCTTCCTCGCCGAGGAGTGCGTGCCCGGGGGCAACACGGTCGAGGACACCGCGTACTTCGGGGTCGAGTTCGCGCGCGCCGGCATGGACTTCCTGTCGCTCTCCCGCGGCGGCAAGTTCGACGACGCGAAGCAGCCGGCGATCGGCTGGGCGGCCTACCCGTACACCGGGCCGAGCGGCTACGAGTGCATGCCGCAGTACGTGTCCGACGAGCGCGGGCCGTTCGGTCGCAACGTCGAGCCGAGCGCGGCGATCCGGGCGGCGGTGCGCGCGGCCGGTTTCGACACGCCGGTCGTCGTCACCGGCGGCATCCACGGCTTCGACCAGGCCGAACGGCTGCTCGCCGAAGGGCAGGCCGACATCGTCGGCCTCGCGCGCCAGAGCCTCGCCGATCCCGACTGGTTCGAGAAGGTCCGGCTCGGCTGCGGCGAGTCGGTGCGGGTGTGCGAATACACCAACTACTGCGAGGCGCTCGACCAGAAGCACCAGCAGGTGACCTGCCAGCTGTGGGATCGCGAGCGGCTGGACGAGCCCGGCGTGCGCAAGACCCGCGACGGCAAACGGCGCCTGACGCCGCCGCCGTGGTCGCCGCCGGCATGAAGACGGCGCTCGTCACCGGCGCAACCGACGGCATCGGCCGCGCGACCGCGCGCGCGCTGGCCGCGCGCGGCTTGCGCGTGCTGGTGCACGGCCGGACCGCCGAGAAGGCGGCCGCCGCCGCGGGCGAGATCCCCGGCGCGACGCCGGTCGCCGGCGATCTCGCGCGCATGGCCGAGGTGGTCGCCCTCGCGCGCGCGGTCGCGCGGGAGGCGCCAGCGCTCGACGTGCTGATCAACAACGCCGGGGTCATCGAGCCGGCGCGCCGGATCACGCCCGACGGCTTCGAGACGACGATGGCGGTGAACCATCTCGCGCACTTCCTGCTCACCCACCATCTGCTCGACAGCCTGCGGGCCGCACCCGCCGGGCGGGTGGTCACGGTCGCCTCGGGGCTGCACGCCGGCGGCGTCGCGCCGGACGACTTCGTTCGCGCGCAGGGCTACTCGGGCCAGAGCGCGTACGCGGCCTCCAAGCTCGCGAATGTCCTGTTCGCGAACGCGCTCGCGCGCCGCCTGGCGGGGTCCACGGTGACCTCGAACAGCCTGCACCCCGGGGTGATCGCGACCAAGCTGCTGCGCGCTGGCTTCGGCGGCGGCGGCGCGCCGGTCGAGCGGGGCGCAACGACCTCGCTCTACGTGGCACTCGCGCCGGAGCTCGCCGGCGTCACCGGGCGGTACTTCGTGGATGCGCGCGAGGCGACCCCGTCGCGCGACGCGCGCGATCCGGCGCTCGCCGAGCGCCTCTGGACCGCGTCGGAACGGGCGCTCCGGGCATTTCTTTGACCCGCGCCGGAGCAACCCCTCGCGCAGGCCTGGGTCAGGGTGCATAATGCCCGCGCAATCAACGCGTTCCGGAGAGGATCCGATGAGACTGCTGCGCCTGCTGGCGGGCACCGCCCTGCTGCTCGGAGGGGCGGCCGCCCACGCCCAGTCGATGGTGCCGCCGCAGCCGCGCGGGGTGGACTTCACGCGCTGGGAAGGCCGCTGGTACGAGGTGGCGCGGCTGCCCAACTGGCCGCAGCGTCACTGCGGGCCGGAAGTCGTCGCTACGCTGCTCAGGCGCTCCGACGGCGACATCTCGGTCGTGCACCAGTGCCGCACGACCGACGGCCTGTTCGGCCCGGTCTGGGGCGTCTCGCTCAGCCGGGGAACGGTCGAGGAACCGATCGCCGCCGGCACGCTCGGCGTGCGCTTCTCACCCGATTGGGTCACGCTCCCGCCATTCGCCTGGAACAGCTATTACGCGCTCGCGCTCAACGTCGACGCCCGCTACGCGCTCCTCGGCAGCCTCGACCGAGAGCGCCTCTGGATCCTGTCGCAGACGCGCACCATCGACGAGGGGACCTACCAGCGAGCGGTCGCCGAGGCCGCGCGCCTCGGGTACGACACCGCCGCGCTGATTCGCCCGGCGAAGTAGCCGGCGCCCGCGCCGCCGGCCGGGCGCGCCGCACCAGGGGATGATGCGCGCGGCGGTCGGCTTGGCAGCGGCGCTCGCGCTCGCCGTCGCGCTCTGGCGGCTCGACGCGAGCACCGCGCCACTCGCCGTCGCGCGCGACCGGGCCGGGGCGGTGCCGGTCACCGTCTTCCAGCCGCGCGCGGGCGAGCGTGCGCCGGTGGTGGTGGTCGCGCACGGCTTCGCCGGCTCGCAGCAGCTGATGCAGCCGTTCGCGGTCACGCTCGCGCGCAACGGCTATGTCGCGGTGACCTTCGATTTCCCGGGCCACGGCGCCAACCCCGAGCCGCTGCCGGGCGGACTCGCCGACCGCGCCGCCCGCTCGGCCGCGCTCCAGCGCGCGCTCGAAGCGGTGGTCGCCTACGCGCGTGCTCTGCCGGCATCGGACGGCCGAGTCGCGCTCCTCGGCCATTCGATGGCCGCCGACGTGGTGGTGCGGTACGCTCAGGCGTACCCCGAGGTCGCCGCGACCGTGGCGGTGTCGCCGTTCCTCGCGGGCGGCGTCACGCGCGACAGCCCGCGCAACCTGCTCGTGCTCGTCGGTGCGCTCGAGCCGCGGGGGTTGATCGACGCCGGCCGCGCGGCGGTCGGCGCCAGCGATGCCGGCGAAGTCGCGCCCGGCACGACCGCCGGCCGCTTCGCCGACGGGACCGCCCGGCGCCTCGCGCTCGCCCGCGGCGCCGAGCACATCGGCGTGCTCTACAGCCGCGACAGCCTGACCGAGTCCGTCGAGTGGCTGAATCAGGCGTTCGCCCGCCGCAGCGCCGGCTTCGCCGACGCGCGCGGGCCCTGGCTCGCGCTCCTCTACGCCGGCCTGCTCGGGCTCGCTTGGGCGCTCGCGCGAGCGCTGCCGCAGGTTGCGCCGGCGCCGCGCGGCGCGGCGCTGCGCGGGCGCCGGCTCGCCGTGGTCGCGATCGCCCCAGCGGTGCTCACGCCGCTCGTCCTGTGGCCGCTGCCCACCGGCTGGCTGCCACTGCTCCTCGGTGACTACCTGGCGTTGCACTTCGCGCTGTACGGGCTGCTCACCGCGAGTGCCCTGTGGCTCGTCGGGCGCGCGTCGCCGCGCGCCCCAGTGCCGCCGACCCGGCGCGCCGCGCTGGCGGTCGCCACCGGCGCGGCGAGCGCTTATCTGCTGCTCGGCTTCGGGCTGCCGACCGACGCCTACCTCGCGGCGTTCTGGCCACCGCCCGAGCGCCTGCCGCTCGCCGCGGCGATGCTCGCGGGCACGCTGCCCTACTTCCTTGCCGACGAGTGGGTCACGCGCGGCGCCGGCGCCCCGCCGCTCGCGTACGCGCTCACCAAGCTCTGCTTCCTCGCCTCGCTCGCGGCGGCGATCGCGCTCAACCTCGCCGAGCTGTTCTTCCTCGCGATCATCGTCCCGGCGATCCTCGCCTTCTTCGTCGTCTTCGGACTGGCGAGCGGCTGGATCTACCGCCGGACGCTGCACCCGCTCCCGGGCGCGGCGGCGAACGCACTCGTGTTCGCCTGGGCGATCGCGGCGACCTTCCCGATCGTGCAGCGCTGAGCGCGCACCGCCCTACCCGCCGGGCCGTTTGGCGAAGCGCTCGCGCGCGGCCGCGACCTCCTCGCTCGCCGCCGCCAGCGCGAACTGGTCGCCGCCCATGTGGGAGCCGAGATGCAGCAGGGCGTTCGCGACTGCGTTGATCGTCTCCTTGCTCATCCGCACCGAGTGCTCGGGCAGCGCCGCGATCGCCGCGGCGAGCTCCAGCGCGCGCGCCTCGGCGCCGCCGGGCGCCGCGAGGTAGTCGATCAGCCCGAGCGCGTGCGCGTCCGGGGCGGCGAGCCGCTCGCCGAGCACCGTGAGCCGCTTCGCGCGCGCCGGCCCGACCAGCGCGACCAGGCGATGCACCGTGCCCCAGGTGAGCGGCAGGCCGAGGCTCACCTCGGGCAGGCTCACGAAGGCGCCGGCGGCCGCGACGCGGAAGTCGCAGGCGAGCGCGAGCGCGAGCCCGCCGCCGATCGCGTAGCCTTCGATCGCGGCGAGCGTCATCTGCGGGATCGCCTCCCACGCCGCGCACATCCGGTAGCCGGCGTTCGCCACCCGGCGCTGCTCGCGCAGGCCCCGCGCCGGCGCCTCCCAGCGCTCCGGGTCCTTCAGGTCCGCTCCAGCGCAGAAGTGGTCCGGGCCGCCGGCGAGGATCACGACGCGAACGTCGGCGCGCGCCTCGCAACCGCGCGCGAACTCGGCGAGCTCCTCCATGAGCGCGACCGACAGCGCATTGCGCGCCCCCGGCCGGTTCATCCGCACGATCAAGGCAGCGCCATGCGGCTCGAGCAGCAGGTATCGATACATCGCGCACTCCCCCGGAGATGGTCGGGCGATCGTAGCGTGTTCGCCGGCCGGCGAGCCGCCAACGGCGCCACGCTCACCGTTCTACCCGCCGAGGCGGCGGCGCCGGAGCCGTGCCGGGTGCGCCACGCCTCGGGCGCGGTGCCGACCACCCGCAGCGCAGCGCGTCGCGGCAGCGCCGTGACGGATTACCGCGCGCGATCGGCCGTGCGCCAGCGTCGCGCGAGGTCCGCGACGTGGGCGGCGAGCGCCGCGGCGAGCCAGACGGCGACCCAGGGCCAGGCGGCGCCGGTGAGCGCGGCGCGCAGCGCGAGCAGCAGCGCGGCCCCGGCGAGCAGGCTCACCGCCAGATCGATGCCCGCGATGCCGCAGCGGCGCAGGCGCCAGTAGAGCGCGAGCGCGAGCGCTTCCAGGACCATCAGCGCGAGGACCAGGTCGACGACGCGCCCGCTCGCGAACAGCTCGCTCACGCGAAGGGCTGGGTGCGGCGGGCCGCCCCGGGCGGCGGCGCGGCCGCCGCCCGGCGCATGCCGCGCGCCGCGGTCACGGCGAGACCAGCCCGCAGAGGTGCGCGAGGTCCTTGAAGAAGATCCGCACGTGGGCGAGCGGCTTCGCGCGCACCAGTTTTTTGTGCATGTAGGCCTGCCAGGTCAGCTCCTGCACGTCCTTGTCGCGGCAGATGCTGACGAAGCGCTCGCGCCGCGCGTCGTTCGCGTACCAGAACCGCTGCATGACGCCGAGGATCCAGAACACCCGGCCGTGGGCCTGCATGAAGCGCTTGCGCGCGGTGGCGAGCGCGCGCGCGTCACCGGTGGCGAGGAAGCGGTCGACCGCCTCGGCGGCGAGCCGTGCGCCGGTCATCGCGTAGTAGATCCCCTCGCCCGAGGCCGGCGCGACCACGCCGGCCGCGTCGCCGGCGAGCACCACGTCGCGCGCGTTGTCCCAGCGCCGCAGCGGGTGCAGCGGGATCGGCGCGCCCTCGCGCCGCACCGTGTCGGTCGCGTCGAGGCCGGTGGCGGCGCGCAGCTCGGCCACCGCGCCGCGCAGCGAGAAGCCCTTGTGCGCGCTGCCGACCCCGACGCTCGTCGTCGGACCGTGCGGGAAGATCCACGCGTAGAAGTCCGGCGACAGGCGCCCCTGGTAGTACACGTCGCAGCGCGCGCCGTCGAACTCCGGCGCGCCGGCGGCCGGGGAGCGCACGATCTCGTGGTAGGCGAAGACGTAGGGCAGCTCGCCCGCGCCCGGCACCGC
>Ga0308411_10000281_pt1 | contig 33233 bp, 50 predicted proteins | sample HotsprottomLayer_2_FD_203530 | JGI IMG/M metagenome (GOLD analysis project Ga0308411, IMG submission 203530) | Hot spring phototrophic mat microbial communities from Octopus Spring, Yellowstone National Park, Wyoming, United States -... | ecosystem: Environmental > Aquatic > Thermal springs >... | reverse complement strand
GGTCTCGTCGGAAAGCAGCGTTCCGGCGTCGGCAGGATCACGGGCCAGTGTAAGCTGTTCGGCGCCCTCCAGCGTGCCTGCATCAGCTTCGTTGACAGCACGCTGAACTTCAAGCGATTGGGCCTCAACCGCAGATAAGGTACCACTGTCTGAGTCGGATACCTGGGACCCCGGCTTTCCGCCAAACAGGGTTTCACCGAATAGGCCGGAGCCGAACAGCTCATCGGGCATTTTACACGTTTAGGGTGATCTGCACCGTCAGTACCCAAGTTTGGGTATTGTCCTTTGTTCCCAGCGAGGCCACTTTGCGGTTCAACATCGTGCCGCCGGTGGCGGCGTTGAATACACCCCACTCGTTCCACGCAAAATTGGCTTCGGAGTGGTTGAACGTGGCCCTGAACGTTATTACGTTGCCAGTGACAGTGGGATAACCCGGGTCCATTGCCTTGCGGAACTTGCTCGTTCCCTGCAGGTCTGTCTGGGTGGGGCTGAATGCAGCGGTGCCGTTGCCCACGCCGATGTAGGCATTGGACGAGTCAAAGCGGGGCGTTGCATCCCCCACCGTGTCAGAGGCAACATAATCGCGATAGGCGTTGGTTAAAGGCATGTAACCTCCCTAGTAGATTGTTCGCCAGGCATAGACGTCCGAGGAGTCTTTTGCACACACTTCATAGGCATCTTTGGCGCCTGTTCCCCCTCGGGTGAACCACGTCATTCCTCGCACAGACGCCGAGCACGTAGGCTTCGTCCCGAAGTTTATCGCCTGCCACCCCCCATCACGCATCTGTGCTACGAAATTGGTTTCATTCGAGGTAATCGTTCCAATTTGTAAAACCAGCGCGGCGTTGAGCCTGTTACCTGTACCAAAGGTAAGGTCAGCCGTCGCATTGCCAATAGAATTGATTCCCAACAGTGTGTTGTAAATGCAGTCGTCTTGTTGCGGGAACCAAACTCCCTCGTTCTCGTTTTGCACAGTATTTATGTTGGAAAACACGGTACGGTAAGTGCCACCCAAGATGGAGAGGCCTGTGCGCTTTGAGCGCGCTACGTACAGATTGGAGAAATGGGACCACACTGTGCCGTGAGCTCTCAGCCCGCGGCCTGTGGCTATCTTCTGACCTGCGGACAGCACCGTCACTCCGTCAACGATACAATGCGTGCAGCGCATCCATCGAGGGCCAGCGCCGGTTGCCTCAATCGAACTGAGGTTAGTCGTCATTAAGGCAGTCTCATTAGTGATGTTATAGTCGGACGTGTTCCCAGAACCGGAATCCCGGATGGAAATGTTCCGGTGGCGGTTGTTCAGGCCAACCCACGTTACGATTGCGGCCGAAGAGTTGGACCCACCACCGTGTTTCCAGTTAAGGAACGTCAGGTTTTCAAACACGCTGTCTCTGTAATAGCTGGCCCGGATCGCCACCCCATCTGCGTTAGGCGCTGTGACATTCTCCCCGTCGAACGTCAAATCACGCAGAGTAATGTTGGAGAGCAGGTTTACTTTGGTCACAGACGACGTGTCCGATGTTCGAATCGGAATCACTACGGGGGTGTAGAACGTCAACGATGACCCGCCTACGGATTTCACGCGCACTACTTGGGAGAAGTAACTGGTAGCCGAGCCGGTAGTCTGCGACCCGAGTAGGTAGACGTAGTCATCCACTGCGAAGCCGGATGTTGAAGCAACGCTGATCGTATCGGTTGCCGAGTTTGCCCGGTTCGTATTGACATCAGACGTGACGGTGGTGGAGACCACTTCAGATCCGGTAAAAGAAATAGCAGAGAACTGGCTGGTTCCCGAAAAGGTGGGCTTAATCGTGCATGGCCCCTGAATTGTGAAGTTGCCCGCACTGACGGACAGACTGGCGGTGGTCTTGTACGTACCGGGCCCGCATACCAGTGTCCTTCCTGTGCCCGCTACGGCATTGAGTGCATTCTGCCATGCTGTCGTATCGTCCGCGATGCCATCGCCGACGGCACCGTAGGCTTTCACGTGCACGACAGTGCCGCCACTGTCAATCACAGGTGCCTGCAGGCGATCAGAACGAATTTCGGCCACAGTGGTTCCCCCGCCGGTGCGGAAAATCAGGTTGTTGGAGGCACTCTTTCCGAAGTCCCACCGCGTCGCCCCCGCGCGGTCTTGAAACCGTAGGATGCTCTCCTGATCCGCCGTATTACCAGAAAACAGCTCGATGATTGCCGGGCCGTTTCCGATGTTCTGGAACTGTGCCAGGCGGCGTGTACCCCCCACCGTGTTGCGCACGAGCAGGGGGCTGCCGGGATTGGCGGCGCTGGTGTAATCCCAAACCTGAATGCCGTAGCCGGAGTAGTTGGGGTTGTTCTGGTTGGTTCCGATCTTGTTCATCGCTATGGCTAGCCCGGTGGGACTGGTGGAGCCGGTGGAATGCCCACGCGCCTCGATGAAGATACCGTCCGCCGTGCCCGTGTTGTACACGGCGATTGCGGCTGACCCATCGAGCAGGCTGTCCTGAATGTCAAAGCGGTAGCCGTAGTACAGATTGGTGCCGCGGGGCGACGGCCACGTGAAAGTCTGCGTCACGCCGCCGAATCCGGCACCTTGGCCCGTGAAATCGGTATCAAACTTGACTGATCCGGAAACGTGCAGCTTAGCGATGGGATCCCCTATGTTAATGCCAACATTACCGTCACTCCGAATGCGAAGCCGCCACGCGCCACTATGCCACACACCGAACGGCCCGTTGGCGGCAGTGGTAGTTTTCCCCACAAACACGTCGCCACTGCCGTTTGTGTCGTTAAAAAATATACCCGCGGTGAAAGTGTCGTCGTCGCGAAGTTTCAGACGGCCCAGAACGTCCAGCCTTTCATGGGGGGCCGTTACCCCTATACCGAGACGCTGGTTACTGGAACTGAAATGCAGCGTGCTTTTGTTCACGATGCCGGAGGCACTGGTGAAGGGCACACGCCCCACTGTGTCCAGATTGCTGGCCCCGCCAACAGCATTAATGGTGGTTCGCACGTTGCCGAGGTTGGGCCCCAGCGTGTTCTCAATGGCCTTGATTTCTGCGGCCACTTGGTTGTGGTAGTGAGCGGCGATAGTAGCCCGAACCATTGTGCCGCTGGTGTGGCTCGCTGCAGTAGTGCGGTCGAAACCGCGCCCGCCGGAACACACAGTTAGGGTATTTGCGGCCGTGTCCTTGGCGCAGATTTTGATGATTTCCGAGTCAATGGTCACAGCCGTAGGGACGCGGAAGATAGCCGCGTTCGCCACCGGTAGCGTAGTAGAGGTAGCCGTGATATTGGCGGTCAGCGGGCTTTGAACCAGATTCTCACCTACCAATAGGTCGGTGTCGGTCGCTACCGCATTCGGGTAGACTGCGGTATTTGGGTTTTGCGCCCACATAACGGTGGCGCACAGTGCTGCAATGATTGGCTTACGCATCTTTTCTGTCACCGACTGAAACCACTTGTTCTCGGCAGATGGGACGAATTGCCCTACGGATTTGGTCTTGCAACGCTTGGATTTGCTGCGTGACGGCCGCACGCTCCGGCGCGTGTGCGGGAAGGTAGTGCTCGAAGTTTGCCGCGAGGATTTCCTCGATGAACTCGGGAACTCCCCGGCGGAACATCGGTTCGATCACGGTGTTACCGTTGGCATCCACGTACGGCGGTTTGGTCGCCGTGCGGATGTACTCTTCGAGGTATCTCACAATGTTATCAGGGATGTCAATTGTTACACGCATGGCTTATGAGTATGATACCAAGATGCCACGACGGAAGGTCAGTGTGCCCGTTCCGCCGCTGTCTTTGGTATATCCAAGAGTGACAGTCTGGCCTGAGTAGATGCTATCGACAATGATGCCCATGTTGTTTAGCCTCATTTCTGATGTGGTTCCAGTATCGATTTCAACCGAGAAAGTTCTAGCAAGGTCAAGTATTCCAATTGACAATTTCGCAAACTTGGTCCCATATACGGATGAACCACCCATGTAGCATGTAACAAGCGTCGCTGGCGCGACTGAAACACCGGCGCCGTTGGGGCTAATTGTCATATTAGCCCACGGCGCAGTAAATGTCCAACCGGGGTCGCAGTATATCCCTGTGCCATATAATGAATCATTTGATGACAACCATACACGGCGGGTGCTTCCGGCATCTTTTACGACCAGTGGTATCGGCGAGCTCTCATCCATAGTTCCCGTTGCATCACTGGACCCAATTGTGATCTTCAGTCTACCTAACGAGTCTACCATGAACGGCGTGTTGCCGACTTCCGAAATGCCGCCGACCTTCAACTGCCTGAACCAGCCGCCGTCCCAAGCGCCCTGTGTGCCAATAAAGCCGATCTGCTGCCCCGCACCGTTGAAGATTCGGAACCGTCCCGGCATACTGGCCAGCGGGCCGATGTCAATGCCGTTCGTTACTATGTGACGGGAGGCAATGGTGCCTGAGACGATCAAATCGCCGTGCACACTGTAAATCTGGAACCGGCGAGACGAGTCCTTGTTAAATTGCGCTTGGTTGAATGTGTTGGGGTTGGCGTTCGTCAGGTCTAGCAGGTCCATTCCCCCGTAGTACACGTTCATTTCGGGAGTTAGGCCTGCTTGGTAGGGATTTTCAACGCCATTGACGTCATAGGAGAATGCGGCTACACGAAGCACGAGTGAGTTAAGGCCGCTGTAGGATAGCGGATCGGGTTCGTAGAAGCTGACATTAGTCAGGCCGCTTTCCCGGGAGGCACTGGCCCGTAGCCGCCACGTTACGCCGTCGTTGGAGGTCTTGATGTTCACACCGCCCCAGCGGCGGTCCGAGGTGGGCGGGAAAAACGACACCGAGACCATCACCGGGCGTGTGCCGTCGGAGGTCGTCACGCGGTTGGAAGTAGCATAGAAGCCGGTAACCTCGGCTACCCGCGTGAAGCTGGGAACGGGAATCGCCAGCGTGACAGAGGGAGTGAATCCGTCCGTGCGCAGCGTGTTACGGCGGTTGTTGGTATCGACGCTGAGCAAGTAGAATGTGGCGTTGGCATTGGAAGGGGGAAAGTGAGTGGTTTCCCAAATGTAAAACGTGCCGCGTTCTACGCCACTGAGTTGGTATCGGTTTCCATCCACCCAATCGACGTAAATGATCACTCCGCCGAAGCGCACATCGGCGGGGTTGGACCAATCCAGCCGCACGCGGAGCACACGCTGACCATCATAGTTAACGGCATAGCCTAGCACCATGCCGCCGTAAGAGAACACGCGGGGGGCGAATTCCTCCCCGAAGCCGCCTTGAATCCGGCTGACTGTAACGGTGACGGACGGCGCGGTGTTGATGTCTCCCAGTGTGCCGTCGCCGAATATCGGAACGAAGAAGATCGTCAGGTTCTTGGCACTGGCGGGAACCGGGAACTCTTCACTGACGAACCCGGCCTCGCCTTCGGCGGCGTCGTACACGGGTGTGTCGTTTTCGTGCAAGCCCCGCATGATGATGCGCACGCCCTTGTAGCGGGGCACGGGCGGGTTGACCCAGCTTCCGACCAATCGAAACACCTGGTCTCCGGCCTCGTCAATGCGGATCTGTACGCTGACTTGTGGGCTCTGCACGTGGTCCGCCTTAGGCAGCGTGACGAGTGCAACCCGCGGTCCTCGCGGCACGCCGGTGGAATCTTTCACGATGTTGCCTTCGGCATCCGCGCTGGCGGCGATAAATTGCCACGTTTCGGGCGTAGCGGGGATGAACTGCGGCTCGATGGCAATGGTTTCACGGAAGGACTTCTTTCCGCCGCTTTCATCGTGGAACTGCTCGATAGGCGCCAGGCCGGTGGCGGGAACCGTGGCCGTGGGCGTCTTGATCCAGAATTGCACACCGCCCCAGTTTTCCCGTTTGTCCGGTGCGAGCACGAAGTTGTCCACAAGCATGCGCTCCCGGCGGTCGTCCCAATACATCTCCGTCGCCCACGTGCCGTCAGACATCTCGTGGCCCGCCCGGTAGTAGGGTATCAAAGGCACGGCCCGAGAGCTGGTGGCATCGGGCGGCACCGGCACGGCGGAGGCACGCGGGCTTGCAGGTTTGGGCGGCGCCGCATCGCCGATGGCCTGCGCCACCTCTTGCATGAACGTGTTCAGACGGGAGAGGTTGGCCTCGGGGTCTCGCAGGCGAGGGACAGACGGGGTTTTGGGACGCTGTCTCATAGCCGGTTAATGGGCACAACCTCCATGCGGATGGCCGCCAGAACGACAGGAGCCGTGCTGTTAGACACAATGCGATAGCGGTAGAAATGGTCACTCATTCGGTAGCGGGACACGAACACCTTGTACGTGCCGAATGGGCCAAGCTGCGGTGTGGTCTGCGGTACGACAGAATGCACGTCGTCGAAACCCGTGGCGGTGTCAACGCCTTCCAGTTCGAACTTCAGATTTGGGTCTGCGGTAGAGATGTCGATTTCGTTGAAGATCTTGCGAGAGCTGGGGTCGCCGAAATGCAGCCACACGCTTTCGATGGTCACCGGAATGTTCGATCCGTTGTCAGAGGTAAACTGTGGGCCGATCTTGAACAGGCTACCATTGCGTGCACCCAGGAATACCGGCTCTCCGGCTTTGGTAATTCCGTAGTTCACAGAATCGAATCCCCCGGAGATTTCCCAGTGGAACCATCGCCGGGCACGCAGATCGTAGACGAGCTGCATCGGTCTCGGGTGGGGGATGTTGATCACGTACAGATCGTATGGCCCGTTACCTACATAGGTTGCTGTGATCGTGTCCGGATTGGATGGAGCATTGTCACGCAGCAATGGATAGATCGGTTTGCCGATCTCCACATAATCGTTGAAGTCGCTCTGGATGACGCGGAAATCCGGAGTGATCCAGATGAATCCGGCTGGCTGTCCCTCGATGAAGACCAGCTTGGCGACATCTTGCGAGATAACGCCGACATCCTTGAACAGTACCTGTGGGGCGGAGAAATTGGAGGGGCTGTCGCCGTACAGCGCGTAAATGTTCTGGTGTGTGCCGATGTATAGCACGCCGTTGTAGCTGATCAGCGCCCGGACGATATCCCCACCTGTGGAAACGTCGAGGATGTTGGCTGCCGGAAAGGCGTCTTCGTACGACGACGTGATCAGTCCGCTGCTGGTTGTCACCTCGTCGAGGTTTTTGGAATAGACCAGAAACGGGCCGTATGAACAAAAAATGCGCCCGTTGTGGTACGTCGGGAAGTAACTCCCGCCGGGAGGCGGCGAATTGAACAACACGCCGTGGGGGTTGCCGAACTGGTCGTATTCCAGATACACGGGCTGGGAGAGTAGTTCGGAATCCGGCATGTTGTCGATGTACGTAGTGGTTGTGTTGTCCTGAATCTTGGCCAGCAGATACAGCGTCGTGGGGTCGCCGCCGTCGGCGGTGGCTAAAATGTAGCGAGCCAGATGATCCAGCTGAAGAGTGGTGCGGCGGGTGATGGGCGGCACAAGGGGGATCGTGATTTCCACTCGATGGTTGTCCAGCGGACCCGTGATCGGAGATAGGGGAGAGATGTCAGACACAGTGTTGGTCAGTTCCTCGACAAAGACCACGGCATAGCGCCGCCCCACCGACAGCTTGATATTGCCACCGCTTTGCGGCATAATCGATGGTTCTTGCGTCGGCGCGGGCATGCCCCACGGTACGGGGCCAATGTTGGGGTCGCCGACCCACTTGGTTTGCTCGTTATAGGCGTCCGTGACGAAGATACGCCCCCGCGAAACCGCCCAGCGGGGCACTGTGCCCCCGCCTATAAAGGATGCGGCCACGCCGCCGTTTTCGTTGATCAAATCCAGGCGTGGCGTTTGGCCGCTGTATCCGGATACGATCCAGTAACGATTATGGGTGCCGGTGCTGTAATAGTCGCCTTGGACAAGGGTGGCGAGCACCGTTGTGGTGGCGAAGAAGCCATAGCCCCAGCGGCGCTCCAGCACGCCTCGGGCGGGGGGCTGCACATTGAGCAACTTTGTGAATGCGCCTTGCGGCTGGATGGGAGCCCGCGTGAAGGTATCGAGGCCTGCATCGTAGAAGGACGTACGCAGATAGTATTGGTACGTATCCGTCTGCGGAATGATGACGAATTCGTTTCGGTCCGGTGTGGGTGCAGCGATTGACGGCATCAGTGAGCTACCCAGTTGGGATCTAGCGTAATGGCAGACGGGATGCCTGCGGGATCAGGGCGCACAAAGCGCATCTGGGGAGACAGGTTGAGGTCTCGGATGAGAGACACGCGCCCTTCGTAGTAGTCCTGTTGATAGCGCGCAATCACGTTTTCGGGGCGATCCAGCGCGCGTGCAAGGAACATGCCCGTGCCCGCCACTAACACGTTGAGGTAGTTGTCCGGAAACGGGATCGGGTCGGCTCCCGTAGTGACGTTCGGGATGCTTCTGAAATACCGAAAGCCGATCAAATAACCCCCCAGTGGGGCGATGGTAGGCGATGCCGGTGGAGCAGCGCCGGAGACAAGGCCGGTGGTCGGTTCCGTCCACGCATTGCCGAAGGGAGTCGGAGCAGTGGTTTGGCGCTGCAACGTGTTTGGCGTAGTACCGGCATAGACGTGGAAACCGACGTAGGCCACGCCTTTGTCGTTGGCCGTCACGGGCAAGCTGAAGGACGGAAACACGCGGAGCAGGGAATTGGCGCCTACCGTGAATTCACGTGGGGGTGCGGGAAGGCTTTCTCCGCCTTTTGCGTCCACATAGGTGGCCGTTGCGAAGTAGGTGCGCAGCGGCAGTGTGCCCCCCGCTGTGATATTCAGAGGCACATATGTGGGGGACGGCTGGAAGGTGTTCTGGTTGTCCGGGGCGGGGAAGATGTGCAGGCGATTGGTATCTGTGGCATCATCCAGCCAGAACTGTTGTGGCCGCCCGGGGCGGTATGCCCCATCTGCCCGTGTGTGGGACGCAGTCAGCATGGGCCGTTCGGCGCGCCCCAGATGGCGCAGGTTGGTCACGTCGATCACGGAGAAGGGATCGATGCGGAACAGGTCCGAGATGCCCAACGTAGTATCTACCGTGCCTGCGGCGGGGGTGCCCGCGCCGATCCAGTAGGCGGTTGCGCCCGGCTGCGTGAGGAAATAGCGGTATTCCGAGCGCAGCACGCGCCAGCGTGACCACTTCACGAGGTCCTGAATCACGCGGTTGATATGTTGCAAGATAACAGTGGGCTGCGCCGTGGTCACGGCGTTATCGGCATAAAGTTGGGTGATGATGTCTTGGGCTGTCATGCCTGTGTTTCACCACTAAGCAGCTTTTGGTACATCGCATACCACTGCTGCGCCTCGTCATTTCGCTTAAGGTACAACGCAACCAGGGCGTTCACACCTGCTACCATGACGTCTTTTCCGTCATCGGGAACGGTTAAAACCGTACTGGCGCTAGTAATGGTAGGCACGGTTTTTTCGTAAGTTACTTCGATTTGGTTGTTAGACAGCCGGGGATGAGGAAACAGAATTAATTGGCTGCCGACACGCTGGTAGTATAGGGGATAGGGGCCGTGCACGCGGATGGATAAGATCTTAGCGTCGGGAGCCTGTGGGCCGCCAATTGCGGGAGTGGCGTGCTCCATAGCAGTGGCGGGTTCAGCTGTCGGTTCTAGCGGTAAGATCAACTGTGACAGCGTGCGATTGTAGACCGTGCGAATGCGGCGGACATTCGACGGCAAGGTGTAACTTGCCGTGTTAGCAACAGTGGAAATGGTAATCTGCGCAATGTTGAAGGCTGCATACACCGAGCTGTGCAGCACTTGCTTGTGCACGCGGTCAATCCAGCCCAAGATGACGGACAGGTCCGGATCAGTATTGGAAATTAGCCGACGCATGTCAATCGACACAGCGTCAGCAATCTCTTGTGCTGTCATACACGATCCTATCTTTCATCAAAGTAATCACGCCTGTGGCATAGCGCTGAGAAGTTTCTGGTAAACCGTATACCAGCGCTGCGCCTCGTCATCTCGCATGAGATACGCAGCCGCCAGCGCGTTCACTCCGGCTACGACAACGTCTTTGCCGTCATCGGGCACGGTCAGGGTTTGTGTCGCACTAGTGATGGTCGGTATGGTTTTCTCATAGGTCACTTCAATAACGTTGTCTGAAAGCTGCGGTTCGGGAAACAGGATCAATTGGTTGCCCGCACGCTGATAGTATAGGGGGAAGGCGCCGTGAACGCGGATCGTCAGAAGTTTGGCGTCCGGGGCCTCTGGGCCGCCGACGGCGGGAGTGGCGTGCTCCATGGCAGTGGCAGGCTCAGCCGTGTGTTCCAGCGGTAGGATCACCTGCGACAGCGTGCGATTGTAGACCGTGCGCACGCGGCGGACATCGGACGGCAGTGTGTAGACGGCCTGAAGGGCAGTAGTAGAAATAGTGGTTCGCGCAATGTTGAAAGCCGCGTATACCGAGCTGTGCAACACTTCCTTCTGCACGCGGTCGATCCAGCCCAGAAGGATCGGTAGCTCTGAGCCAGAGCTCCAAATGAGCCGCCGCATGTCAACCGACACAGCGTCGGCGATGTCTTGAGCCGTCATAGACGATCAGATTCCTTGACAAAGTAGGACACGAGCAGACCCTCGTTGGCTACATCCGCATCGACGTAGAAGTCCGACAGACGGAAAGAGCTGTGGCTTCCTATGACGGGTACTTCTAAAATAAGCTCGTCGGCAATCCCTCCGGCCGCTGTGGTAGGCCAGAATTCTTTGATGACTCCTACGCCAGTGGTACGATTCATCCCCTGCACACCGAGATAAACTTTGCCCGTGCCACCCATGAACACAGAGAAGCGGACGATGGTAGCACGCAATGTCGTGTCTGTGGTAATTTGTACCGGAGTGCCGGGAGTGGTTACCTTGATCTTTCCGAGTGAACGGGGAGTATGCAGCCTCATGGTGAGAGATGTGGGGCCGCGGGGCGGCCCCCTCCTTTAGTTACTCTTCCGGGAGGCCCGCCCAGTAGCCCCGAGACTCGAAGATCTGGCGCAAGGCCTTCAGGTCCACTTTGCGCTGGAGCAAGCGTAGGGATTCCTGCATCCAGCCATCGAGAATGGAATTCAGCGACTCGAAAGTCACTGGATCAACCTCGTAGCTCTTGCCCGGCTCAAAGTGAAAGCCATTGATCCAGATGCCCGGAAAAGCCTGGCCGAGCGGGTCCTTCTCGGGAACCCGGAAGGTTTGCTTGTGGTTCTCTTCAGTCGTCTTTGCCATTGCCATTGTTGGATCTGAAGCCCCTTTGCGGCGAGGGGTTGAAGCCGATCTTGCGCTCATCGAGCCCCTCCATGGTGCCGCGCAGCCACGTATCTTCGATGCTCTCATACGTGGACCACGCCAAGCTTTTGGGAAGCTTGCGCCCCATGCTGCTCTCACCATGCATGTCGCAGCGCAGATCTTCCAACCCCGCCCCTTCGAGGCCGTCCTCCAGCTCGTGAATGATCACATGGGGAGTATCTTTCGTCATCGCTTTCTCCTTTTGGAGGAGCGGGGTTATGGCCCCGCCCCTCCGTTATTCAGTCAATTATGGATTGTAGTTAGCGTTGCTGGCACCAGCCGAGTGCACACCAATGAGCCACTTCGGGTTGGTAATGATCGCCTTGAACGCGAACTTCCAACCGATCTTGTAGTTCTGGTAGAGCGGGTCGGTCTGGCCGCCCGGCGCCACGACGTATGCACGCAGGTTCTGTAAATCAGTCACCTGATACGCAAAGCGGCCAATCGCGAACCCATAGTAGTAGTTCACGCCGCTGTTGGTGCCCTGCTTAGCAAACGCCGGGGCGTTAGAGCGAACGATGCGGAAGCCCGCCAGTTCCGCCACTTCACCTTTCCAGATTCTCTCAGGAGCCTTGAACTGGGCTGCCTTGATGAAGTCCGGATCGGCTTGCAGCGAGCTATACTGCGCGGGAGCGAGGACCAGCACGTAGTCGCCATCTACGAACGGGCGAGCCCCGGCTACGTTCAACAGCGCGTCAAGGTTAATCAGGTCCTTGTACGCCAGCTGATCCGTTCCAGTAATATTCGCATCGGACGTTTTATTGTTCGGCCAATAGTTATTGGTCGTAGTCTTGAGCACATTGAAGATCAGCTGATCGTACACTTCGGCGGCCTGCAGGCCCAGAATGTAGACCGTGCGGGCCACAATCGGGTGACGCGCCGTGAGCACAGCGAGGTCGCTGATGCGCACCACGTTGCCATACTGCTCCACCGTGGCCTCAAACTGGTTCAACGTGAGACCAACGGCATCGGGCGGAACGCCCTCCGACAGCTGGGTGGGAGAGGTGGGGACGGCCAACTTCTCCTCACGGACGAACCGGATGGTTTTGCCCGCGTGAGGAGGCAGAGGCCGCTTCTCACCGAAATCGCGCAGCACGGTGTGGAGCTCGGCGACTTCCAGCATCTGGGCGGAGATGTACGAAACAAGCTCCGCTGCCGTCGAACCCGGAGTACCGGCCGTGCCCGTAGTTACGGTAATGACATCTGCCATGGAAATTTACCCTCGGTTAGATTTTGACGTCCAGCACCCCCTTGCTTTCGAGCCACTTCATGTACGCCTTTCGCTGCTCGGGATCACCCCAGTCAACGTGGTTCGGATCAAATGGCTTCCCGCCAGCCGTTGTCGGCGGGGGAGGAGGCATTGTCCCCGGGCGTAACGTGGGCCGCGGGGGCTGGACCGATTGTTGCACGGGTTGGGCAGCGCTTTTGACCAGTTCCGGCAACTTGCGCCCGCGTGCAAAGTAGTAGGCAGTCTCGTACAGGTTGGGAAGGTGCTGAGCGAGGGCAGGATTGGATTCCGCTGCCTGAATCAACGTGGCGAGCGTTTCGTTCTCCTGCAACACTTGCGGCAGCTCCTCCCGGAGGAACTTGTCGAACTGCTCGTCCTTTACACGCTCTTTGACTTGTGTCAAAGCGGTGGTGCGTGCAGCGGTTTGAACGACGGGAAGGTAAGGCCGCAACATGGACAAGACGAACTTCGCGTGCGTCTCGTAATACTTGCGCCCATCTTGGCTGATGTAGGCTTGATTCAAGTCTTCGAGAAACTTGGTGGGATTGGACAAGTAGTCATCCTCGATCCCCGACGTGGCCGGAGCCTGTAGGGTCTCCGGCTCACGCGCGACATACCGCCCCGTGATCGGGTCACGCCCGGTCACGCGTTGGTATTCGGTACGGAGACGTTCGATGAGCTCGTCCTTTTCGTCGATGCCCTTTACAGCCTCGTCCGGCGTTTTATACACGCTGCGTTTGCCACGCAGGAAAAACTCCTCTTGTGGAGGCCGCTGCGGTGCTTGTTCCGGCTCTGGCTGCAGTTGCGCCTGGGCCGCAGCGTTGTCGGGCGGCACGGCGTCGGGATTCGGCCCGAAGATATCAGCCAGAGAAAGATCACCACCGGGGGCGTCGCTGAACCAATCGCCAGCTTGCTCTACATTTGCGGGGACTTTGGTTTCCGGTTGTCCGGTATTGCTCACAGGTTACTCCTTGTGGGAATTCCCCACGACAATGACCTGCTTACGGAATTCGCGGAGGAATTCCTCGGCCGGATCATCGTCGGTGGGCGCGCCGGTGCGTGGTGTCTCCACGCGGCGTCGAAACTCGTTGCGCAACCACGTGCAGGTTTGCAGGGCGCCCTGAATACGGAGGAGGTCGGGCAGCTTTCTCACGTCCTGAAGCTGGCGTACCAAGTCGGCATGTAGCTTGTCGACCAGCATAAGCAAGGAATGGAAGCCCGCATGCGTTGCCAACGCACGGACCGCTTCGGCGTCATACTTCATTCCCGCCTACCTCCTTGGCAACCTTTCCTAAGCCTGCAAGGCCTAGGGCGGATGCGCCGAATTGCTGCCCCAGCATGCGGTTAACCACTTCTTCCGAGGAGCCGGGAATAGTGCCCTCGAATTGGATGGACGGCGGGCGGCCACCTTTGCCGCCGCCACCGCCACCACCGCCGCCGCCACCGTCGTCGGTCGGCTCTTTGCCGGTTTTGGCGTAGATTTCCGCCTGTGCCTTCTCGCGGAAGATGGCCTCCAGCCGTTGGAGTTTGGCCTGCTCGGCGGCGGCCTGCATCTGCGCAACCTGCTCCGGTGTGTACAGGATGCGGTCTAGGTTGCGAATCTCGAATAGGCGACCAACTTCACGCAGTGCTTCGTACTGGTTGATGTAGGGAGAGTTGCCTACGATGTTCATCAGCGCCATCAGGTTGCGCTGGCGCACTACTTTGTTCTGGAGGTAGTTGGCCGCAAAGATCTTGAACTCGAAGCCGCCAACCAGTTGTGCGGGAGTCACGTGGGGGTAACGGGGGATGGCGGCCTCTTCGCCGGTAATGATGATTTCGTACGGCTCGGTGAGAAACTGCTGATTCATTGAGGCGCACATCTGGAGCAGGGGTTGGATGATATCCACCTCCAGATTGCGCAGGAACTTCTTGAACCGCGGGGACGCGTCCACCATGACCAGTTGCATACCGACCGGCTGCTTGGGGGACGGCTGCTCGGTGTCGCGAAAGCCGGTGGCGAGCTGGACCATCTTCTGGAACAGCGGCAAGATCATGTAGTCGCCTTGCGACGGCGTGAAGCTGGGCAGCGGCAGGATCGCTTTCGTCACGTCGCCGTGCACGCCGACGCGTCCGCCGGGCACGTTGGCGAAGTCCAGTGCATCCTCATCGATCTGGGCGTCCACGTCGTAGACGTAGCGGCGGTTGATGCCTAGGTTCCAGTTGTCGATGATCATGTTGGCGGTGCGGTTGATCGCCTCGTACACGGTTTGGGCGGCTTCAATCGCACCGAGGCCGTAGATTTGATTGGGCAGCTTGATGTAGGACGTCCAGACGATAGGCGCGCGCATGTGCCAGAACGGGTTGGGCCCGTGAAACAGCACGATGCCATCCCCGCCGTACACGCGGCGCTTGAATGCGGCGTAGGACGCGGCGCGGAAAGAGTGGAGGAAGTCTTTCCAACCGAGGGCGTCTGTGTCATCCCGCACCGTGATCAGGGTCACTGTGTTGGAGATGGTGTCCCAAACCTCGGCCATGCGGATGATGATTTCGTCCGCGTTGGGCTCGTCTTTCAGCGCGTCGGCCAGTTTCTGGAATTGGTCGGGGAAGTAGAGATTGGGGTTCTGCTCAAACTCACGCTTCATCGTGCCCCAGTCCCTCTCCGTCATGTGCGCCACGATCTTGCCGTCGGGATCCGCTACGAAGTCATAGACATCGATGGCGGTAAATACCGGACGGTTGCGCGGCACGCGGCGGGGCACGCGGCGCTCACCTTGCGCTACAGGTTGGCCCGTCGCCGGATCAATGACTGGCTGGCCGTCGAGACCGACCAGTGGGATGGGTTCCGATACCGTGATCACGTCGTAGTCCCAATCCCAATCTACCTTCATCGCGGCTTGGCCGAAGATGCAAATGTTGCGCACCAGCAGCTCGAATTGGTCGAGGAAGTTGCTGCGCGGCAACTGAGACAGCAGCACGCTCTGCATGGCGTCGGCCGCCGCGGTGTCACGCTGTGTACGGCCGATGGTTTCAAACCACGGCCAGAAGCCGAAGAACGCCTCCATCACCTGTGACACGGTCTCTTCCACGACGGCAAAGGGATACGGAATAGCAACATTGCTACGGGAAGTGACCTTGTCTGGGAACTTGGCGGCGGGGCGCACGCCGAGATATTGCTGGTACCAGACCGCACGCTGTTGATCCCACTGGCGGCGGTAGTGCAGCATCCGCGTGAGATTGTTCCGCACGTTGCGGGCGATGTCCTCCAGTTCCTCGTCGGATGGCTGCGCCACGGCGGGGGTGGCGGGGGGCTTCTCCGGCGGCTCGGGCGCCGCTTGCGGGCCCATGCCGGGCGGCAGCAGGTCGGCGGGGAAGCTCGGTAGCCCCGGCGGAGCGCCCTCCGACGCAGGAATCGGGGGAATGCTACGCGGATCGAACGGTATCACGGTTTTCCAGGCCCGCTAGCAGAAGAGCGGTTTCGATAGCTCGGCGGCGAACGAGGCCCCGCAGCACGTTGCCCGTGCGGTCACGCACGATTTGAGACATATACGTTGCTGCCTCTTCGGGCGACATCTTCATGGCCTGCAACAGCCGCGCGCGCCCGGCGTTATAGCCGAAGGAGACCAGGGCGGCGGCCGCGGCCGCGGGAATGCCTGCGGCGTCCACCAAATCCAGCAGGGGTTTCAAATCCTGTTTGAGGAGTTCCTCGGCTTTCTCCGCCGTGATGGACATACCCGGTTTCGCGGTGGTGGTGTGGCCCCAACCGATGGTCCACACGCCGCCGGGATCCCGATAGGCAGTCAGTGACACGCCTTCGAACTGCTTAATAAGTAAGATGGCTAAACGCTCAATTAGTTCCCTTCTCGACATCGATCTTGGGTTGCCGGTACAGCTTCACGGCGGCGGGGTTTTCGATCAGATAGTGGATGAGCGCTTCTAGGCGCCCGATAATCTCTGCGTGTCTGGACGGCGGAAACTGAGCCACGATGTGGGTCAGGAACACCTGCCAGCACGCGGGGCAGCCGTCGGCGGGCGGGCGGCTGTTGAGGTTCTGGCTTCCCCCGTACTTGTGCTTCTCGCACACCAGAAGGATCTTCTCGGGGTCGAAGACGTTGCGAAGGATCTGCTGCTTCTCGGCGTCCGACAGTTCGTCTACTTTGATGGTCCGATTCATACCATCCTTCTTCGGCCAGCTCGCGCAACAGTTTCTGCAGCGCCTCGTCTTGCGTTGCGCCGACGGCGGCACGCTTGAGCAGGGGGCAGACCGCCACGTAGTTGTTCAGATAGCGGCGCACCGTGACGAGGGGCTGAATCTTCACTTGCAGCCTTCCGGCTCCGGCCAGAGACCGCTTTTCTCGACTTCACGCCATTTCTTGGAAAGCCGCTTGGCCTGCTTGTAGTCGATAACGTTACGCTGCAACTTTTGAACGAAGTCGTTGTAGTCCTGCGCAAACGAATTCAGGCGGTCTGCGAGCCAGTTGTGCTCAGGGACACTAGTTGCCTGAGCTGTCAAAAAACTCGCCAGTATCAAAGTCTTCCAAATACCTCTCATAGGGTTGCCGCGCTCCCGGGTCCTTCACGTCAATGTCCCAGCCGTTGGGGGCAGAGCCGTGACCGTGCTCCAGCTCGAATTCCTCGTCGTGCACGCCTTCGCCGTAGTAGTTGGCGGCAGCGCCCGAGAGGTAGGGAACGTCTAACTCATGATAGTCGTTCCGACCCTTGTGCAGTGGCAACTTCGCCTCGGGGGTCGTGGCAAACTTACGCAGCTCGTTTGGGGCCATGTTAGTGAAGGCCTTCGTTTTAGTTGCTTTTCCTGCCAGCACCATGGCTGCGAGGCGGCGCTGGGCTTTGCTGACTGCAGGCATGTTACCTCACGTGTAAGAGTTGAATTTGGCTTTTTGTTCGATCTTCTGCCAGTGCACGCGCGTGCTGGTGTCGCGGCGGCGAACCGGGAGAGTGGCAAGCAGATATTGCATTGCGTTCATCAGGTCATCGTCGCCTTTGCGAGGCCGTTGCTTGGACATACCGGCCTGCGGGCCGCTGGCATAGGTGTCCCAGACGTATGACTTGATCTGGCGCACGGTCTCGTCCAGCGTGTCGAAGAAGTAGACACGCGGGTGATGGCTGCTTTCCCGGGTGGTCGCAAGCATGTATTCCATGGAGCGCCCGAGGCCGTAGTCGGCGTCGATTTTAGCGAGACGCACCGGAATGCCGCGCTCCCGATAAAGCTGCGCGCCGGTCTTGTGGGATTCCGCGTTACGCTGCGCGCCCCACTTCGGGTCGATGAGCCAGTAGTCGATCCGTTCGCCTCCCGAGGCAATCAGAATGTTGGCCGCGTGCTCTGACACGGTTTTTTCCGCGCTGAAATACTCGCGGTAGAAGTACACGTCGCCGGTCACGGGGTCGACGGCAGCCCACAGCGCGGCGGTAGGGCCGGTGGCGGCCGGGTCAATGCTAACCCAACGTGGCCACTGGATTGGGAGGCGGAAGGGGGTGATCACGTGTTTGGCGGGATCGAACATGGGGTAAACCAGTCCGACACGCTGAATGAATTTGCCGTACAGCCGCGCGGGGCCTTCCGGATGGCCGTCCCATTTATCTAGCAAGCGTGCCCGTTCGTCGGCGGGAAGGAACAGATTGTCAAAGACCGAAAGTTGTACGACGCCGATATCTGCGGCACCGTTCTGAGCGGCAACATACAGTTCATAGAGCCACGGGCGCCGCGCACGTTGTGCAATGTCGCCGAGCGGCGTGGCAGTCACGATAATTTTACCGCTGCGGTCCAGAGTGCGCTGGTAACACTCATCGAAGATATCGGCGTCGCACTCCTCATCCAGCCAGATAAGATCCAGCGACGCGCCTTGGAATTTCGGTCGGCCCGACTCGGCGGATTTGCACGTGAGCAGTTGGCGGTTCTTGCCGTGGATCTGGAAGTCGCGCTCTAGTATGCGATCCACGGCGGGGTTGCGCGGATTCAAAAACGGCGGATGGGCGAGGCCGCCAACCAGGTGCTCACGCCAAATGACGTCACGCACGGTGGGGAAGTCGAGGCCGACCACCCAGACGGAACCCCCGTCGTCCGGGATGGGGAGATCTTTCACGGCGTTCCACGCCGGGCTGCCGACGAAGTAGTTCTTGCCAAGGAACCAGCAGGCGGCGACCCAGCTGCCGATGGTAGTCTTGCCAGCGCGGTTGCCGCCTAGAACCAGCACGATCTTTTTATCGTGCAGGTGTTTGATCACCTCGTTCTGCCCGCCGTAAGGCGTGAAGTAGCGGGCGTAGTGGAGTTCACGCGCCTGCTCCTCGATCCGGCGTAGAACTTCAGCGGCGACTTCGAGGTCGCCACCGGAGACGGTGCGCAGTTGGCGGGCGAGGCGATCAATGCTCACAAGTCAGTTCTAAATACAGCCAATCAGGACTTGGATGACTTGCTCTTAGGATTGTCTTCGCTGCGAACCCACGGTTGCACGGCGGGCGTGCCGTCGGGATTGGCGAAGTGGGCCAGCACGCCCACAATGCCCTGTACGGCGGCCAATGCGACCGCAGCGTAGAACTTGCCGCGCGGCGGCAGCAAATCCGACACCGCGTTGATGCCCTGCGCGCACAACGCGAAGAGCTGAATCACGGTATTGACGGAGAATTTCATGCGTGATACCTCCTTCATTTGTTTGATGATTGGACGAAGGCGAAAGTAGATCTTAAGTTCCTTTATCATGGAGTTTGCGTTTGAGCTCGTCTAGTTGCTGAGCGGTCAGCGCGGCAATCTGCTCCAGTGATGTGTCGTCTTCTCCGGATAGCACGCGGGCTATCTTTGCAACACCATCGAGTGCTTTGTCGAGTTGCCCCGCTTCGATAAGCTGATTGACCAGCCACTGCATTTGACCTACCAGCGCTTCCTTGCCGCGGTAGGATGTTGCACCCAGCTCGGCGTAGTAGTCGTAGCGTTCCCGCCAGAGAATCTGTTGGAACGAAGCGAGGCGCGCGTGCCGCTGAGCCTCTTCGGGGGTGAGGAGGATGCCATGCTCGGCCGCTGCGGTCCGCAGATCCAAGTTGCGGCGGACCATGGTACGAGCGACTTCTTGGTACCACCTTCGGGGGCGGATCCGCTTCGACATGCCCTCCACTTATATAGAGTCGTCACTTCAACTTTGCACAACAGGCCCATTTCGCTATGTAGAGATGTTGTGCAAAAAGGGCTAGGTTGTGTTGTTGGCAAAGGCACTTAGTGGTGCAAGGAGGCCAGAATTTGAGGGCCACGAACCGGTGTAGTTGCACAAAGCAGAAGTGGTAGTTGCCGTAAGTTGTTGAAAACACAGTGTGAACTGGGGGGTCAAATTTCGAATTTCCTAAATTCTGTCAGTCGGATTTGGGGACCCCTGCCGCTGCCCCGGGGTGGGGGGAACTAAGCCCAAACACCCCCTCCGCCCTCCCCCGGCCCCCTCCCCCGGCATAGGCCCCCTACCCGCTCCCCGCAACCCGCTGACTCGCAAGGACTTACGATCCGGCCAGTTTGGCGCCCAATTCGCTCTCCATTACTTGCGGATAGGCTTGTTGTACAAGCGTTAGCGCACGATGCCCCCGGTCTAACCGGCTAAGCTACTGGCCGCCGCAAGCCCGGTAAGCAACTAAGCCCCCACCGGTAAGCCGTTGAGCCGGAACGACTTACGCCGCCCGGGGCCGAGCTGGACGGGCCGGACCGCCCGCGCGCGCCTGCCCGAGCGGGCGCACCGCGGGAACAACTGCTAATTAGTAATTAGTAGGTCGGGCCAATGGAATCAATGGGTTAGAGGCATCGGGGTAACTGCTGGGGTAACTCCGGGCCGCGGCGCGGGGCCCTGGCGGGGCCGTCCAAGGCCGCCCGGGCGAGGGACAACGGCCCGCGGGGGGCCGTTGACGGCCGGGGGGTTGGGCGGGGGTGGGGCGGGGGAGGCGGGAGCGGGGGTGCCCTCAACGCCGCCAAAGCGGCGCGGGCAAATGCTTTATTATCAATAACTTACGGGTAGTATACACAGTTGTCCCTACGTGAGGCGCACTCCCCTGCCAGCACGCTGGTGAACTTTATTTGCCGTGGAATCAACGACTTACGGGTTGTAGCCGCGCAGGGGCTTGACACACACTGTGCTTTGTGGTATGATAGAGACAGGAGACGACACATGGCTAAGAGAAAGATCAAGATCCGAATAGCGGTAGTCGTAGACGACCGCGGGAATTGGGGCTGCGCCGGGGCGAGCGGCATGCCCGCTCGCGATGCGTTGGAGCTGGCTCTCGATTCTGTCGAGAGCGGATACTACCGGGTGTACTGGATCAATACTGAGATCGATGCGCCAAAGCCCATCGAGGTAAGCATCGATCTGCCTGAAGAAGCGATTGAACAGGAGGCGTGACAATTGGCTGTGATCCGGGGCGTCCTGGCCTGCCGCCAGTGCTACCTGGCCCGGCCGGTCGCCACCGGTGTACACCCCCTGCGCTGAGACCTAGCCTGGCCCCGGTGGTCCTGCCACCGGGGCTTTTTTGTGTCCCGCCCACCACGCCTCCAACCAATTGATTTTACGCCACTTACACGCGGGGGTCGAATGGCGGCGCGCGGCCCCGCACACCGCGCGCAACTTTATTTCCCACAGAATCAATGACTTGCAGACTTTCTATGGAAAAGCCTTGACAAGCGCACCGCCGTCCGATATGCTGGTAGTGGAGGTTGATGATGAACAACGTGGCTGAGTACAAAGGCAAGAAATACCGTCTCCTGTACATCGGAGACACGAAGTATGGGCGGCGGGCACATCTGGCGTTCTTCGACGGCTCAAAGGACTTCTGGGTAGACGGCGCACTGGTCAAGGTACTAACTGGGGCAAACCGCTCGCAGTACAACACATACCGCCCGTGGTACCGTGACTACGACTACTGCCCGTGCTCGAAGAAGCCGTACTGCGAGTGCGGCTCCGACGCCCCGTGCTGCATGTGCGAATGACAACGACGCCGCCTGACGAGCCCCGGCGGCCCGGGGCGAAACCGCGGCAAGGCCGCGGTCGCGGCAACCGGCCGCATGGAGAATGCGATGGACACGATTAGCGAAAAAATTAAAGAGTTGTGGGCGCAGTGCTCCCATTGGGCGCGCCCCGGCCGCGGCGGTGCGTACTGGTACCGTGTAACAATGGACCTTCTGGCTGCCGGGGGCTATCGTCGCCTAGGGCCCGGCCCCGTGCCCGCGGGCGTCGAGATTATCTATGCCCCCACCGGAACCATCGATCCCGGTGGGCGCGGGCGGAAGACACGGTATTATGTGGGGAGATGGTACCGGCCCGCCCCCAACAACGACTCCCCCGCCGTCTGATGAGCCCCGAGCGGCACGGGGCGAAACCGGCCGGTACGGCCGGTCACGGCAATGGCCGCAGGGAGACAGAGCATGGCCGTTGAGGCTACCACAATCAGATACCACTCACCGCACCCGGACATCCGAGGCATCGGCTTAGAGATTGAGTGCGGTATGGAGCAGGGAGCTACAGACCATCAAGACGTCAGGTTAGACCGGGATGTCACGGTCTATGTGCCGGACGACCAGAGGCGCAGAGACTGGATACCCAACGCAGAAGTCAAGATTCGGATTCAGGCAACCGAATGGTCTACATGGTCACAGCGCATCGTAGAGTTGTGGCAGCGAGGCAGAATCACGCAGAATAGCACGTGTGGGAATCACGTGCACGTCGCCCTGTCAGAACGTGCTCTACACGCCGTTGCGCACCGCCACTTCCTGCGCTGGTTCCACCAGCGCTATTTGGCGCGCTGGGGAAACAACTACAAGTACACAGCACGGCTTAAGTACAGCTATTGCCGGTGGGATGAACCGCCGACCCATGCCATCCAACACCGGATGAAGCGCCGCGGAGAGCGCGTACCGGGATCAACCCGATACCGGGCCATCAACTGGCATGCGGTGCACGAGTACGGCACGGTCGAATTCCGCCTGCTCCCGCACGCAGGCAATAGCGAAGAGTACATCCACGCCGTGGACTGGCTGCTGCACACCCTGGGAGAGTATTTGCGGCGCGAGCTAGATGTGCCGCGCCCGCAGCAATTGAGTTTGCCGTTCGAGCAATTCGAGCAATTCAAGTAACTGGAGGTAAACATGGAAACGATTATGGAAACGATTCAGGTCATTCTCGGCTTTCTGCTGCTGGTAGTCATCGGCCTGCCGCTGCTAATCGCACTCTGGCCGATCCTCGTAGCGATCCTCGTAGTGGGCTTCCTCTACCTGTTCTGGCCCCTGTCCGGACTGTTGTTGTTGACCGGAATCATCGCTGCAGCGCTCTATTGGGCTTACTGGGGATAAATGGTCCGGAAAAACTACAACGCAGGTCTGGTGCGGGCAGCGACGGCGGCGAATAACTATCCCGCCGTGCAGCGGGCGGTCTTCGCCTTGCGGCACCACCGCTCGCTGCAACGCTGGTTGTATGACAGCGCGCCGCCGCTCCGCCGCACCGCGTACTACTACACGTCCGACGGAACCCTGACACACTCAGGCTACGCACGCATGCTCATACCTAACGGAATTGTGTTCATTCCGGACACCACGCCGCCATACTGCTCGCGAGACACAAGCTATATCATGGTGGGCGCGGAATGGCCGCCACTGAAACGGCGGCTAGATGATTTGCACGTGCCGTACACGCACGAGATTCTGCGCATCCAACGCTACTTCTCTCGCGTCTTTCTGTGGCGTGAGCGGCGTGGTCTTCGGATGCCGCTATCCGCCCGCCCCGATCTGGCAGTGGTTGCACAGGTGTGGGGTTGGACTGAAGAGCGGCTGGTGGAGGCCGCCATCACAGCCTGCCTCCACTATTGGAGGCGCAAGCCGACACAGCGGCAGAGGCAGCTTCACATTCTGTGCGGCGGGTCACCGCCGTGCATTGCGGACAAACACATTTGGGTGGGGCGCCGTTGGCTCAAGCTAGCGCTGCGGGCCACACACATGGTACAATAGGGAAGAGGGAGGACCATATGATCAAGACAGCAACATGGGACATCATCGCAACGGAATTTCGGGGGCCGCACTGGCCGCGCGTGTGCCTGCTGGGCCCCACCGGCACGGGCAAGACCGCCCGCGTCCGGAAGTTAGCGGCGAGCCTGAACCTGCCCATCGAGGTCGTTCTACTCGCTCAACTGTTGCCGGAAGACATCGGTGGTCTGCCAATTGGCGCCGACGCGCAGCAGCGCGCCGTGTTCCACCCCAAGTCGCAAGGCCCCTGGGACACGGTGCACACGGTCCCCGCATGGTTCGCGCACGCGGAACGGGAACCAGTGGTCCTGTTCTTTGACGAGCTCGACAAAGCGGCCGACGATCCGCAGAAGGCCGCAGCCATCCTTACACTGTTGTGGGACTGCGAACTACACGGGCGGCGACTGCACCCGCAGACCATCATCATCTGCGCGATGCAGCCCGTGTCGCGCACCGACTTCTTAGCCTCAGAAACCGGGCGGGCGCTCGCAGCGCGGCTGGCGTGGTTCCCCTTTGGGGACGAGCGTGACTGGCTGGCCGCGCAATACGGCCTGCCCTGGCTCACCGAACTGCGGGGCGGCAGTGTGCCCGAGCCGCCGTTTATCGAGCCGATCCCCAACCGCACCCTCGACATCGGGCTGCGGATGTACGACCACGGCATTGACGCGTGGGACGCGCTGGTGCCCGCCCGCGTCGCCACCTGGCTCAGAGAGCGGCTGGCGCAAGATGGGGTCACGCTGCTGCGCCTGCTGCGCCGGGCCCTGGAGACCCGCGGGTGGGAGGGGCTGGACCCCACCGTGCGGGATAACATCACTCCCGCGCAGGCGATTCGGCTGCTGGACCACTTCGCCGAGGTCGGCCCGCCGAAGATCTTGGAGCACCTCGTGGCCCGCGCGCTGGAGGGCGAGTATGCCGACATCGCCCCCCAACTGTGTGACACGCTCAAGAAGGTGTCTGAGCGGTGCAACGGGCAACTGTGCCCGCAACACGACCAGTCCGAAGTGGCCAATGCCTTGCGGCGGGCCACGCAGCGGCGGGCCATTCAGATTGCCCGGGCCGCGCAACTGTCTCCCGCCGCCCGGCGCCAGTTGGAAGAGCAGATCCGGCAGGAGTTTCCGGAGCTGATGGAGGAACAGCAATGAAGGCGTTTCTGGAAGAGCTCCAAATCTGTGGAGTGCGCATCGTGCGAACCACAGACGAGGAGCCGCTCCTCACGCTGGACGCCAGCGGATACACGCTCGCTATCCCGCTGTCGTGGGACGCCCTCCCGCCCGAGGAGACCGAGCCGATCATCGCTCACTACGCCACGCGCATCTTTCGCGGCGACGTGCTCGCGCTCGACGAGCCGCACCCGAACACCACAGTGCGGCTGGCCGCGCAAGAAATCGCCGCCAATCGGCACATCACGCTGCCGCAAGCCTTGAGACAATTCGTCGGCCTTACCGAGAACGACGTACCCGCCCGGCTCTACGACAGCCCGCTGCAAAAGGTCAGTCTGCCGTCTTGGCGCTGGATCGAGCGCCGGTTGCTTCAGAGCGGGTGGCAACCGCAGACCGGCTCCAACATTACACGGGGGGATAGCGACGGTCAGCGTGTTGAGGCGCACCTGCGCACACTCATGCAAGCCCAACAAAGCCTACCACGCCTCAACCGGCTGGCCGCGCCCGTGCGAGGCACCGGTGGACACCACGAGATGGTACAGGTGCCGAAGGTGGAACCCGATCTGCAACTGCTGGGGCTGCTGCGCACGCTGCGGCTGGCCAAACGCGTCCGGGGCACGGTGCCGGTGCGTGCGCGGGGGTGGCGCCGCCCGGGGCGGCTGCCGGGCCTCCGCGGTACGGTGCGTGAGCGGCGCAGCCGCATTGTGGTGCTGCTCGATGGGTCGGGCAGCATGGACCACTGGTTTCCGTACGCCTGGAGCGCGGTCCGGCAACTGACTAAAACGGCGCTCCCGCACGTGATCATCTATTCCGACCGCGTGCTGTGGTCTGGCCGGGCCGCGCCCCCCGAACACATCGAGGGGCTGGGCGGCGGAACGAACATCCAACCGGCGCTGAATGCCGCCGAGGCGCTGCAACCGGATTTGGTCATCGCATACACCGATGGGGAGCACGAGGCGGTAATCCGACCGCCTGCGGCCCCCATCATCTGGGTCATCGTGCCGCACGGGCGGCTACGCCCCACTCACGTCCGGCCCCAAGACAAAGTCGTCTACACGCAAAAGCGTGAGGACGACAGCGAAGGAACTGTGGTAGAATGGTAGAGGAGACGAACATGACAACTACGAAGAAACAGCGCGGTGTACTCGTAAAGATCCGGCACGGGGTAATCCTGCCCTACTCCGACGCCATAATCGCCCTTAAGCGTGTTGTCGTAGAGCAGGTGCGCGCCGGGGCCGCGGCGGGGCTACCCGCGGTAGCGGTGTGTAGCATCAATGGCGAGCTTGCTACACACGGTGTGGTGTGCGAGATTATCTCGGTGGACGAGGGCCCCCGGACCGGTACGCTCAACCCCTCCACCGACACGGTGCAGGTGGAGCTGGCCGCCGACCAGCCGGTGAAGATCGGTGCGGTCACGGACTTCACGCAGTACCCCATCGTGGAATTCGAGGAGTTTCCGTTCGACGAGTCGGACCGCGCCGTCGGCCAGCGCATTGCCGGCACGTGCACCGCAATGCTGGAACAGTTGCGGAAGATGAAGCCCGGGCGCGTTCCGGACACGCTGCCTACGCACCCCCGTGCCCTGGCCATGCTCATGATCGCCAAAGGCACGCTGGGGGTGTCCCCCGAGGCCAAACTGGACCTGATCAAGGCCGAGAACTACAAGGAGTTGGAGGCGGCGCTCAAACGCATCATCCCCGATGCCATTTGGGACGAGTTCGAGGCCCAAGCACGCAAGGGTTACCTCCCCCCGCACGTGCAGGCCGAACTGGACAAAGAGCAAGAACGGCTCCGGCGGATGCCCCCGGGCAGCCACGAGGCCGCGCTGCTCAGAGACTACATCGATTTCGTCACCAGCTTGCCGTGGGAGGATCCCCCACCCCAAGAGGTGGACATCGCGCACGCCAGGCAGGTCCTCGACGAGGACCACTACAACCTCGAGCGGGTTAAGCAGCGGGTGCTGGAGCACCTGGCGGTGATGAAGTTGAACCCCGCCGCCCGCGCACCAATCCTCTGCTTCGTGGGGCCGCCCGGCGTAGGAAAAACCTCGCTGGGGCGATCCATCGCCCGGGCGCTGGGACGTAACTTTGAGCGCATCGCGCTCGGCGGGATGCACGATGAGGCCGAGCTGCGCGGCCACCGGCGCACGTACGTCGGCGCCATGCCCGGCAAGATCATCAAGGCCATTCAGCGCGCGGGCAAGAACCCGGTGATCCTGTTCGACGAGGTGGACAAGATCGGGCGGGACCACCGGGGGGACCCCGCCGCGGCGCTGCTGGAAATTCTGGACCCGGAGCAGAACAAGCACTTCCGAGACAACTACGTGGATATTCCCTTTGACCTGAGCAAAGTGCTCTTCATCGCCACGGCCAATACCACGGCGACCATTTCATCGCCGCTGTTGGACCGCATGGAAGTCATTCGGCTGAACGGCTACTCGGAAGAGGAGAAGGCGCACATCGCGTCCCGGTTCCTCATCCCGAAACAAATGAAGGAGATCGGACTGACGGCCGAGGACGTAGAATTCACGCCGGGGGGCATCCGGGCGCTGATCAACGGCTACACGCGTGAGGCGGGCGTGCGCAGCTTGGAGCGCGTCATTGCCTCGGTGTGCCGCCGGGTGGCGCTGGCCAAGGTCGAAACGGGCATCGGCCGCGTGCGTATTTCCGCCGCAAACGCACACCGTTGGGTGAGCGAAGACAGCCGCATCCGCCCCCGGCAGCGGGTGCCCCGCGTGGGTGTCACGGTGGGGCTCGCGTGGAGCGAGACCGGGGGCAGCACGCTGGATGTCGAGGCCGTGTGTCTGCCGGGCAAGCGGGAGGACATCATCACCGGCCACCTCGGGCAAGTGATGCGCGAGTCTGTGCAGGCCGCGCGGTCGTGGCTGCTGGCGCACGCGGAGGAGTTGGGGTTGCACGCTGGGGACATGCGCGGGGCGGTGCACGTGCATGTCTCCGAGGGCGCCACCCCCAAGGACGGCCCGTCGGCGGGGCTGGCCATCGTGGCCGCGCTGGTGTCTCTGTTCACGCGGCTGCGCGCGCGGTGTGATGTGGCGTTCACCGGGGAGGTCACGCTGACGGGCGAGGTGCTGCCGGTCGGCGGGCTCAAGGAGAAGATTCTGGCGGCCCGGCGTGACGGCATTCGTCACGTGGTGCTGCCTGCGGACAACCGTGAGGACGTTCGCGAACTGAGCAAACTCGGAGTCAAACTCACTTTCGTGCGGCACATCCGTGAGGCGTTGCCGCACGCGCTGGAGGTTATCAATGGATGAGAATGCATTTCAGAATAGAGACATTATGTACAGCGCGCTGGTCGCTTTGAGTAGCATGCTGACGTTTGTCAGCCTGGCGTCGCCGCTCTTGGCGCTGCGGCCGAGCGATGAGGCGACCGATGATCTAGGCCGCGTCCTGGACGAGTGGCGGGAGAGGCACCACCTGACTACGGGCGCAGTGCTGGTGGGGACAATGCTGTTCCTCCACTTCGTGATTCACGCGGTGTTGGATCGGGCGCATCAACCGTCTGAGGTAATGGAGGGGGAATGACCGACCATGAATTGGAGCAAGCTCGCACAAGACGTGCGGGCGCGGGGCTGGAACGAGGAGAACTTTCGGGCCTTCCGGCGCAAGCTGCGCAACCTCATCGCACAGCGGGTGCCTGCGCACCTGCGCGACGAGGTGGAGGCCTTCGTGGTCTCGCGGCTGGCGCTGCACTTTGCGGAGTACCGACATCCCGCCACCGTGGTGCGGCTGGCGGTAGACCGCGAGTGCGCCCGGCTGACGCAGCGTGCCGCACGGTTCGTGCCGCTGGAGGCGGTGGAGGACGGCGATGACCTGGGCTGATGTCCTGCTGGTAGCCGTTGTCTTTGGGGTGTTGATCGCGCTGGCACACCGGTGGTGGCGCGGGCGCCGGGGGCTAAGTGTGAAAGAAGTCGCCCTGGCGGAGGCCGCCGCGCTGTTGCTGCGTGTGTGGCTGGCCGTAAGACAGCATGATCGGGGAGAAATTAGCGGCGAGGAGCTGGTATGGCGCATCAAGAGCCGGGCCCGCATACCCGAGGCCACCGAGGCGCTGGCGATCTTGATGGTAGAGTCTGGAATGGCGCAGCTTACGGTGCCCACAGCCGCAGCCGCCGAGGACCTGCGCGCGGGCCGCATCGAGGCCGCCGACTTCATGGCGGTGGTCGAGCGCATGTTCGAACTTCGGGAGTAAACGGTGGGCAACACGCGGGGGGAGGAGTATGGAGTCATCGATTCCGGTCTGTGGGTCGGCTACGTAACGCGCGATGCCCTGACCCGAAACGCCCGAAGTATTTGCGTTCATTGGGGCGTGTACCGGACATCGTTCCGGGCGGACCTGATCGGCCAGAACTCCCTCCTCTTCATGTGGTACACCCCAAATGGGGGATGGCAAATTGAGGAGTGGGTAGAGCACAGTTGTGGGGAGTGAGCGATGCATGACGTCATTCTGGGCCTGGCGGTAGGGGCCGCACTCATCTGCGCAGTGGCCTGGTGGCACACGGCCAGACGCCTGCGGCGGTTCATCCGCGCGGTGCTGGTGCCGCTCGACAAGGCGCATGAGGCGTTCCAGGCGGGGCTGGTCTCGGCCGATATCTTTCGCACCACCGTGGAAGCGGTGTTGCGGTGGAACCGGGGCAGAACACGATGACAACGCTCCGATACGGTATCAGCGCGGCGGGGTTCTGGGTCCGAGACACGGGCCAGAGTGAGCCGCGCTGGTACGTACACCGGCGGGTGCTGGGGGCCGAATTGACCGGCAGCGAGGCCGTGTTGTCGGTGGTCTACAATATGCATGGCCGAACGCACTTCATAATGCACCGAGCCGGATACACGCAGACCGGACATTACACGGCGGTGGCGCTGGCGCGGCGGTATTGGGCGAAACACGATGGAGTATAGGATTTCAGACTACCGGATCATGATCGGGTGGCCGCACAGTAACGGGTTCTGCGCACACTGGTACATCGCACGGCGTGGAATCGGCGCGGAGTTGGGAGACATTGCGCCCGGCGGAGAGGCGGTGCTGCTGGTGGACTATGACGCGCTGATGAACACGGTGGACATCATCGTTGCGGGGCCACACCAGTGCAGGCACGGGAGGGAGTGATGGAATATCGGATCTTAGAGCGCGAAATTGCGGTGGGGTGGGCGCAGCCCGAAGGCAGGCTGTGCCCGCATTGGTACATCGGGAGATGGGGGTGGGGGGCGGATTTGGGTGTGGCGCCCGTGGTAGTCGTGTACTACGACGTTTTTCGCAACACGGCGAAAGTGATCACCCTAGGTTCATATCAACACAGGCATGGCGGGTAAGATGGCACTGAAAGAGTTGGTAATCTGTGGCGGCATCTTTCTACTGGCGGCGGCCAATGCGCGGGGGGCGAAGTGCGACAGTGCCCCCGTCTACCGGGCCGCGACAAACTTTGCCGTGGATCTGTTGGGGGAGCCGGACACGCGCCCGGACACGTGGGGGACGGCGGCGGCGCACGAGTGGGTGATGGAGTTCCGCAACGTGCCCCCCGGCCAGCGCGTGCGGATCACGCGGGTGTACGGCGATCTGGTGGCGTGGCCGATTGGCGCGGTGCCCCCCGGCACGGCGGCGGGCGTGTTGTTTGGGTTGCAAACCACCGAGCCGGACGGCAGCGAGCGGGTATGGCCCGCCGCGGATAACACGCTGGTGTACATCCAGCATGCTACCAAGGGTGAGGTGGCGCGGGCCCCGTTCGACTTCCGCATTGCGGCAGGCACGCTGCCGGACGCGCGGCTGCGGGTGAAGGTGGCCGTGTGGCTGAACGACACCGGCCGCAAGGTGCACATTGAGCCGACGTTCGTGGTAGAATACGTGTATGAATGACAGAGAAGAACACGCTGAAGCGGCACGGTGGTATTATGTGATTGGGCAAGATGGATCCCTGCATTTGCAGCGAGCGGTCGGATACACGGTGCTGCATGCGGGGTGTCTGGGGACGGACTTTTGGTACATGCGGGCGGCCCACGGAGTATGGGTGACGCTCGAGAACGGAAAGGTATGCATGATGGAGCGTGGGCTATGACTGACCAGGCGCGGTGGGAGTACGCGGTCCGGACGGACGGCTCTCTCGCCCTGTACCGAAACGGGGCGACGGCCGGGTTCTTCGGACGGCAATTTGGGTTCCTCCGTATGGAACACCCCCCGGCGGCGAACGGGGTGCGGAAGGGCGTGGTGGTCACGCTGCTGCCCCGGGAGACAGAGGTGGTCGAACGGAAATGGACCCGGCGCTAGCAGTTACTGGAGACGGGATATGACTGTAAGTTGGAGTAACATCACTTACTCGATTCTGGGGGAAAACGAACCGGCAGTGCGGGTGGCCAGTAACATGGACACAGTAGGAATTATCCGGAATGGAGTGCTTGCGGCTTTGCTTCGGAGTAAGTCGGGAGAATTCGTGTATATCGAATACCGACCGCGGGGCGGAATGAAGATAGAAGTGGGGGAGGTCGTGAATGACACGGTATCGGATTAATCCCCAGGGTATAATACTACACGCAGGGGGCGGGTGGGTCGGTAGAATCCGGGCGGATGGGTGGGACTGCACGCTGCGGCTCCCGGGCGACATACAGATCTGGCTGGCCGTCCGGCGCGAGGGCGCGTGGGTGGATGAATGCGTGGTTGCCCGCGGCCGGGGGGTGGGGGTGGAGCGGCCGTGACCGGGCAGCGCAATACGCGGTGGCGGGAATACCGCTTGGAGCCGTACATGGTGATGATTGTTTCCATACAGCGGGGCGTTGTGCTGTTCGCACCGGGGTATTTGCGGGCCACGGTGGGGAATCTGGTGATCGAGTGGGAGAGCGGGCAGACGACCCTCAAACACGCGGTGACGGGGCAGGTGTTATGAGTGCGGCGCGGCGCAAGAGGCCGCAGCGTGAGTACAGCGTGTGCGCGGGCATGCTGCTGCTACGGTATGACACCGGCACGCGCACGCGGATAACGGCGGTCCGGCCGGAGTGGCTGCTGGTATCAATCGGTAGCGTAATGGTGGAGTTGGACGGCAGCCGGGTGGTGATTCGGGAGGCGGAAACGCACGCGATCTTGTATGAGGGGGGCAGGCCACAACGCTAGTTCACTGGCCGGTCCGATGGTGCGGGGGGCACACGCGCCAGGCGGGCGGGGCAGCGGGATGACACGGCGGTACTACATGACGGCCCAGGGGTTTGCGGTGTGGGCCGACTACCCCGACCGGCCGGGCCGGGTGGAGGTGCACGTGGGGCCGTTCTGGATGGTGGTGGGATTGGGCGGGCGCCGGTCACGGATCACGGTGACCGTGGAAGGGCGCGGAGTGCGGGTGGAGGCGTGGGAGCGGTGACGGGCAACGGGGCCATTTGCACGCTGGGGTGTGGGGGGAAACGCTAAGTCCTTTGGGTGCAATGAGTTACAGATGGCGTGCACAAACTCGTAAGTGCTCTGGAATCAATAGGTTGCAGGAAATGTGTTATAGGAGGCGTTATAAGCGTTCGGAGGGTGGGGGGTCGCTACCCCCCTACCACCCCCTACGCGCCGAACGATTATAGGCCAAATACGAGCCCGCTAGGGCCATTTTAGGAGGCGAGGCCATGACGATCACATACACGATAGCGGGTGACGCGGTGGTGGTGACGGTGAGACCCCCCGACGCGGGGCACGCGGTGGCATTCATGAGCCCCCGGTGCATGCGGACGTGGCTGGGGAGTGGGACACAGTGGGTGGTGGTGGAGGCCGACGCGGGGAACTACACGGACGCGTGGGAGGTGAATGAGCCGCTGTGATCTACCTGATTTGGCGCGACGCGGTAATGGTGATGCCGGGAGCACCGGGGGGCGAGGTGTTGGCCTACCTGAGCCCGCGGCAGTGGTCCACGACGGTGGCGGGCGTGGGGGTGGAAGTGAACGGGCCGGGGGAGACGGCGGTGTGGGAAGCGGAGGAACACGCGTGTGGTACATGATCGAGAATGGGGTGCTGACCGTGGAGGGCGAGAACTTCGACGACGTGATGATCAGTCTGTCCCCGGAAACCCTGTGGGTGGTCGTTCGGGGGCCGGTGTTCGTGGAGGTGTCCGGGGCGGGGACACGCGTGCGGGAACTGCCGGGGGCTGGTACATGATCGGAACGGCGGTGGTGGTGGGCACGGCAGACTGCCGTGATGCCGCCTACCTGGAGCCGTCACAGTTGCGGGTGTTCCTCCGCGACGCCGTGGTGGTGGAGGTGACCCGGGCGGGCACGCGGGTGGCGGAGTTGTTGCGGTGGGGGTGGGGGAATGGGGCGTAGTACTGTGGCGCGGCGAGTACCCCCACCCACCCCCGGGGGAGGGTCCCCCCTCCCGGGGGTGGGGGGTGTCTGCAAGTTGTTGATGGCGCGCGGGTTACGCGCGACCCCCCACCACCCCCCTAGGGGGGTCTCGCGCTATAAAAAGTTACATATACTATATACCCTATATACCCTCTATATACACAGTATCCGGTATACCGGTATATACGTGTATGTATGTATAACTTTTTATAGCTGCGCACCCCCCTCTGGGGGTGGTGGGGGGTGCCCCGCAACCCCGGCGAAATCAACAAGATACAAGCGTGTACCTCCCCCCGGGGAGGGTGACCCCCCTGGGGGGTGGTCCCCCCCCCC
>Ga0308411_10000280_pt1 | contig 33395 bp, 35 predicted proteins | sample HotsprottomLayer_2_FD_203530 | JGI IMG/M metagenome (GOLD analysis project Ga0308411, IMG submission 203530) | Hot spring phototrophic mat microbial communities from Octopus Spring, Yellowstone National Park, Wyoming, United States -... | ecosystem: Environmental > Aquatic > Thermal springs >... | reverse complement strand
TTATAGTTTTCAATTCTCTAATGATGGCTCAAAATATGGATGGATATTTGGAAAGGATTGCGAATATGAGAGAGTATGTAAACAATACTACATCCAAATCAACAATCAAACATATGGTCCTTATGATGATGCTTATAATTTTCAATTCTTTAATTATAGTTCAAAATATGGATGGACATTTATAAAAGACAACAAATACTACATTCAAATCAACAATCAAACCTATGGTCCTTATAATAGGGTTTATAATTTTCATTTATCTAATGATATTTCAAAATATGGATGGACATTTATAAAAGATAAAAAATACTACATTCAAATCAACAATCAAACCTATGGTCCTTATGATCTTTCTAATTTCACTTTTACCAACGATAATAAAGCTTATATAATCTATATTAAAGATAATAAAATGATAATTGAACAAATAGATTAATAAGTCTCTGGTTTAATATCTCTTATAATATTAATTTTTATATTAAAAAATTAATAATTTAATAATAAAGAAAATTTTTATTATTCAAATTACTCAAAATTAAAAATCTAAGATTTAGAGAAAATAACTATAAAAAATTAGATTTTTTAACTTATATATTTTTATTTTCTATACATTACAATTTTTTAAATTTTTAAATATATAAGTTGTTTGTATGACACCAAATACATTGTTAATCTCTAAAAAATAGATAAAAAATCTTAAATTATTAGACATTGGTATCATTTTATTTCTTATGAAAAAATTTTGTTCTTAAAATGTTATTATCTTAATAATCAATATTACCTATCTGCTAACAAGCAGAATATATATGTTTCTTCTGTTATATAAAACCTATACATTATAAAATTTTTTTATAATTTTAACTGAATACCTTCTCTGAGTCCTTTGCGAGAAGTATCTAGATTGCTAATATAACAACTTTTTTGATATAAAATTTTTAACTTTATTTATTTTTAAGACTTATTAAAATAGATATAGATTAAGAAGTCTGATATTAAGATAAATTTTTTTTGGATAGTTTTATGAGAGATTTAAGAATGATATATTAAAATTTATATTTCTATTTCTTATATTTTTTAATAGAAGTTTTTTATACCAAGTACACAATAATGGTAAGAGGTGAAATATGTTTGTCTTTTTAAAAAAGTATTTTTTTATTTTCTTTTTTAATTTACAATATTAATATGATTATTGATGGAAAAAAATTAGCAGAAGAAATATTGGAAAATTTAAAAGAAAAAAGGAAAAATTATGAGAAATTAAAAATTGCTGCTTTTTTGATTGGTAAAGATGAGGAAAAATTAAGTTTTTTAAAAATTAAACAAAAATTCGCTCAAGAATTAGATATTGAATTTAAAATTTATGAGATTGATGAAGATTTAAGTAAAAGAAAAATAAGGAGATATTTAAGCCAAATTCTAAAGCATAAAAATATTCAGGGAGCAATTTTTCAACTGCCTATTCCAGAAAAATTTTCTGTTCAGTATCTTTTAAACTCAATTCCCCCAAAAAAAGATATTGATTGTCTTTCCTCAAGACTTTTAGGAAAATTTTATACCAATATTCCAGTTATTCGTCCGCCAGCAGTTGCGGTTGTTGATTTTATAAAAGAAAAATATAATTTAGATTTTCAAGGAAAAAATATTTTAATTGTTGGTTATGGAAGATTGGTTGGCAAACCTTTGGTTCATTATTTTGCTAATTTAGATTCAACAGTAATTATTGCACAAAGTAAAACTGAGCTTAAAGAATATTTAAAAATTGCCGATGTGATTGTTACTGGAACAGGCAAAGCAAATTTAATTGATGATTGTAAAGAAGGAGCTATTTTAATTGATTTTGGTTATAGTTTTGAGAATGGGAAAATTTATGGAGATATTAATTTTGAAAAATTAAAAAATAAAGCAAATTTAATTACTCCAACTCCGGGAGGTATCGGTCCTATTTTAGTTGCCAAACTCTTTGAAAACTTCTTTAAATTATTAGAGAAAAAAATTGTGATATAATAAAAATATCGCGGGCGGGTAGCTCAGTTGGCAGAGCGTCTCGTTGACGTCGAGAAGGTCAGAGGTTCGAGCCCTCTCCCGCCCACAAAAATAGAAATGAAAGATGGGGAATGATAAGCGAGAATGAAAAATTGTATTTTTTGGAAAATAATAAAAAGAAAAGAAAAGAAAAATTTTTAACTTCTTCAGAGTTTCATTAATCATGAAAAGATAAGGGGAACACTCCAATACCAAACCGCAGTCCATATGCCTCCAGGAAGGTAAAGAAAAACCTTCACAATTGTCCGGAAATCTCAAACACTTTATGATTTTTTAACTTATTTTTAGCGAGTTCACGCAGACGGAGAGATCATAATGGATTTCCTAATCCGAAAAATTACACTTCCTATTTTTGCCTGTTAGTGTTATAATATAGAATGATATAGCTAAACCTATTTTGAAGAAATTTGCTAAATCTGTGGTTCGGTGAAAGGAAGTATGTATGATGAGAATTTTCTATCATATCCGCCTATCAAAATTTCAAAATAAAAATACAAAGGGTCGTAATTAAATTTTTTAAAGACATAAATGTCACAACAAGAAAATTATATTCCTACTGTTCCGCCAGAACCAACCCCCAGGTATCCGGGAAGAAGGGAAGGAATCATAGCGATTATTTGTGCAACTGTGTCTTTGTTATTTTTCCCTATAATTTTCGGTCCAACAGGAATTATATTGGGCGTAACCGCACATAAAAAAGGAGAGAAAACTCTTGGTCTTGTGGCGATAATTCTTTCGGCCATTTTTATGGTTATTGGTATTATTTTGGGTGTATATGTTGAACTCAAACAAGTTCAAATTCAGGGGGCTGCGGGAATTCTTTTTAATATGCGGTAAATTAACTTGCGGATTGAATATATTTTTTAACTATGTTTAAAGGCATATTATTTTTGATTACAATAATTATACCAGTAATTTTCTGGTTATGGTTTTTTCTTTCACAAGATAGAGCCGATCCTGAACCAAGAAAACTTCTGGTTAAAATTTTCCTTCTTGGCATTGGTGCATTTTTTCTCGCCATGGCTATTGAAGTAACGCTTTTCTCGATATTATTTACGTCTCAATTTCAGGATATCTTACTTCAGAATATCTTACAAAGAGAATTCAAAAAATCCTTTTTTGTTACATTTACGCTCACAACCGCCGTAATGTTTTTTCTAGCAGGTCCTATTGAAGAGTTTTTGAAATATTTTGTATTGTGGAAATTCGCTTACTCTAACAGAGAATTTAATCAAATTGCTGATGGTGTATTCTATGGAGTAACTCTTGCCCTAGGATTTTCACTTGTAGAAAATGTATTATATTTTTATAAATTATCCTCCGCTCCAATAATTATTTTTGCCTCTGTTTCGTTTATCCGAGGCATAGCAACAATGCTATTACATATAACTACCGCTGGGTACATCGGCTACGGATTAGGGAAGATGAAATTTACAGCGGGTCATAATAAATCGATTATTTTAAAATTTCTGTTTTTAGCTATATTACTCCATAGCTTGTTTAATGTTCTGGTATTGTTGCCGGATGGATTAATTTTTGCTTTTTCAATTTTGTTCTTAGCTTTCATTTATCTTATATCAATTTTAGGAAGACCTGAGACGAATCTGGTTTGGAGATTGAAAGCTCCTCAAAATATTGTCAATAAAAGCGACTAATTTCTTTATCTCTTGTCTGACTATCAAGATAACGAATCCTTTTAAAATGGGTTTGACTATTATTAGTTATACCACACAAAAATAGAGTTGGGAGATTCGAGATGATAAATAAGAATGAAGAAATGTGTTTTTTGTAGTGTCGAACTTTGTTCTTAGCTTGGCCAAAATCGCCTAAAATAAAAGTTAACCCTGATGAGTTATTGAAAAAATTAAAACTTTAGTTTCTCTCTCAAATAATCTTTTACTTCTTCAATTTTTACTCTTTCTTGTTTAGTTGTACCTCTGTCTCTTATTGTTAAGTTATTATCTTCTAAAGCTTGAAAATCAATCGTTAAGCAAAAAGGTGGTGCCGATTTCGTCTTGAATATCTACAGCTTGAAATAGATTTTTTTATATAATTTTTAGTTAAAAATTTTTAGCTAATATTGTTAGAGAAGATTGTTAAAACAAAAAGAAAAATAATCTTATGTTAAAATAAAATATATAAAATTAATTTTCAGCCCTCATAGCTCAATTGGAAGAGCGGGTGGCTTCGGACCACCAGGTTGCAGGTTCGAATCCTGCTGAGGGCTAAAAGATAAAATATTTTCTAAATTAATTTTAAATTAATGATTTTGGTTTTAAATTTCAAAACTTATCTTAAGAATATAAAAGAACACCTAAGAATTATTAAAAATTTAAAGAAATTAAATAATTTAGAGTTCTGGTTGGCTGTTAACCCTTATTTTTACTTAAAATTAAAATCTTTAGTAGGCAAAGAAAAAGAATTAAAAAATATAAAAATAGGTTTGCAAAATTTAGGTAAGATTTCCCTAAAACCACAAACAGGTGAAATAGTTTATGATTTTGAATTTGTTGATAAATCTTATTTTGTTTTAATAGGACATTCAGAGAGATATAAAATTGGTGAAAATATAGATATTATAAAGGAGAAAATAAATACACTGCAGGATAAAAAAATAAAATTGCTAATTTTTTTTAGCGAAAATTCCTATAAACCCTTAAGTAGTTTTAAAAAAATTAAATATAAAATTCAAAAAAATTTAAACAATATTTTATCTGTTATTAAAAAGGAAAATTTAAAGAAAGTTTTTTTAGTTTATGAACCATGGTGGGCAATTAGTACAGAAGGAGGTAAAATACCCGAAAGAGAATTTTTAGAAGAATTTTTAGATTGGTATTACTCAAATTACAATTTGCCAATTTTTTATGGAGGATCTTTTAATCTTGATTTAGCTGAAAAATATTTAGATCTTAAATTTAATGGTTATGTTCTGGGAAAATCTTCTGTAAACTTAAATGAGATTAAAAAAATTTATCAATTATTTAGTTGTATAAAAAACTAATAACCACTTTGTGTTTCAGAAGTACCCGTATTGTTTGATGGAATATATAATATAACTCCATTTCCACCTTCATACTCTCTTACAAGCAAATAACCGCCGTCTGTGGTTGTTGCTCTAATAATTTCTGAAATGTTAGTTATTGTATTTCTAAAATTACCAAGAGGAAGATGCATCGAATCAGTATAGCAAGAATCTAATTGATTATAACTAGGATTTTCGAAATATACAGGATCAACATGAAAATAAATATTAGGATTGTTAATAATATACATCAAACTAGTTATAGAATTTATAAGAGATGAAGATGAGGTGCATAAAGTTAAATTTGTTGGATATGAGATTTGCAGCAAAATGACATCCAAATCCCTTCTTTTTAATATTTCGTTTATAGAGTTATGTAATAAAGATGTATCATAAGGAGTATATGAGTTGCGTGTCATGTTGTTTAAATAAAAAATTTCATCTCCAAAGCCATTTATCTTTTTTGATGATAAATATATATTTTTTCTGCCCTATTTGGATTTATAGTCTCTGTAAAGCCTCCTAAATTTGCTAAAACTTTGCTAAAATTATTTATTTTAAAATTAGATCTGTAAAAAACTCTTTGTGAATAATTATTATATAATCTACTTCCTACACTTATTTTATTATAATGTTTTATGAAATCTCTTGATATTTGATGATTTTCACAAAATTTTAATGAAGTTTGCCTGGGTTATGGTAGTTGCTATATATTGAGACCCTCTTTTAGCATAAACTTCAAAATCATCAAGCCATATTTTTAAATTTATTGAAGAAGTAGGATTATATGATCTAATCCTAAATGAATATTCTAATCTATCTATTTGTTCATTATCATGCATATTATTGGTTAAAATATTATAACTAAATTGTTGAAATAAATCCGAAACAACTAAGAGTACATTAGTGGAAAATAAATTGACACTTGTTCCGCTTATAGATACAGAACTTACATTAAATTCAATATATGAATTATCGTTAATTTGAGTTTTAATTTTAAATTTTATTCCCAATTCACCTCCTTTTTGAGGATAATAAATTCTTGTAAAATTTTATATACTTTTCATAAGAAAGTCTGTGTTCGTAGAAAATGTTGTTGTGTTTAATCCTAAATAATGTCTATAATACAATGATGGAGAATAAAAATAAGAGTTTGCTGGTTTAGATAGCTCTATTTTTAGGCTACCCTTATCATCACTTGAAGGTGTTATTTTTCTATCTATCATAACAATATATCTTGAAGTTGAATTATTAGTGAAGCCAGAGATATCCCATCCCAAAGGAGGAGCTAACATGTTGCTTATTTCATTTAAGTCATTTTTTATGAAAATCTTTATAGCAGAGGATAATCTATATACTGGGATATCTATACCATATATTTCAAATTCTCCAACGCCTGCCAAGTAATTAATTGGTTGATTTTGTGCAAAAACATAAGATTTATTCACATTTATAAGCAAAAACTAAATAATATAAATAAAAAATAGAAAAATATTATTTTATTTAGAATATTTATTTTATTCATTATTAAAAAGGTTTATTTTTTTAATCATTATGATAAAATATTAAATATGCAATTATAACAAATATTAAAGAAAAATTAAAATTTTTTATAAAAATGTGGATAGATAAGATTAAAATAAAAGACCAAATTTGGTTAAGAACCCTCCAATTTTTGGAGGGCTGTTTTTGATCAAATTAAAGATATAGAACAGATAGAAAAAGAAATAGAAAATCCAGATTTTTGGCAAGAAAATAGTAATTTTAAGATTTTAGAAAAATTAGAAAAACTTAAAAAATTGAAAAAAGAACTATCAGAACTTGAGAGTTTATTCATAGAAGATAAAGAAGATCTTGCCAAAAATAAGTTAAGATACATATACTTTAATTTTTGTGTGGAAAATTATGAAAATATTAGTAAATCGGTTATAATGAGTATTTATGCTGGTACTGGAGGTAAAGATGCAGAAGATTGGGTGAGACTGTTATGGGAAATGTACTCTAAATTTTTAGAAAAACAGAGAATAAGCTATAAGGTAAATGATGAAGATAAAAATGAATATGGGGGTTTGAAATATATAGAAGTTAATATTGAAGGAGAAAACATATATGATATTCTAAAATATGAAAAGGGAGTTCACAGATTAGTTAGAATATCTCCTTTTTCGGCAAAAAAATTAAGACACACAAGTTTTGCCTATGTTGAAATTTTACCGTTTATAGAAGATCCTAAAATTGAAATTAAAGAAGAAGATTTAACAGTAGATACTTTTAGATCAAGTGGTAAGGGTGGTCAAAATGTAAATAAAGTAGAAACAGCAGTAAGAATTACTTATAAACCCTTAAATATAGTAGTAACTTGTCAAAGCGAGAGAACACAACATCAAAACAAACAATTAGCAATTAAAATATTAAAATCTAAAATTCTTAATTTTATGAAAGAGCAAAAAGCAAAAAAAATTGAGGAATTAAAAGGTAAGAAATTAGAAATATCTTGGGGGAATCAAAAGAGAAGTTATATTTTCGATCCTTATAAGTTAGTAAAAGATCATCAATTTAATATTGAAACAAATAAAGTCGATGAAGTATTAAATGGCAATTTAAGCCTTATCCATCCATTGGGTGCTATATTATTATAAAAAATAAGTATATAAATGATAGTTTTGAAAAGCGTTAGTAAAATATATTATCCCAATATTAAAGCTTTAGAAAGAATAAGTTTTGAAGTAAAGGCAGGAGAATTTGTAATACTTGTTGGAAGGTCAGGAGCAGGGAAAACTACGATTTTGAAACTTATAAGAAAAGAAGAAAACCCTACTGAAGGAAATATATTTTATAAAAATTTAGATTATTCAAAAATAAAGGGAAATGAAATCTTAAGATTAAGAAGAAAAATCGCTATTATATTTCAAGAATTTAAACTTTTAAATGATAGAACCGTTGAAGAAAATATTAGACTTCCTCTTGAAATATTAAAATTTTCACCACGAGAAATTAAGAAGAAATTAGAGGAAAGTTTAAGAATGGTAGATTTGTATAATCATAAATCAATTTTAGTCAAATATTTGTCAGGAGGAGAAAAACAAAGATTGGCAATAGCGAGAGCAATTTCTTTTAATCCTGAAGTTCTTTTAGCAGATGAACCTACGGGAAATTTAGATCCTATTTCTACTTTTGAAACAATTGAAATATTAAAAAATTTAAACGATAAAGGAATTACTATAATTTTAGCTACTCATAATAAAGAACTTGTTGATTATTTAAATAAACGTGTAATTACTTTACATCAAGGTCGTATTGTTAAGGACGAGAATCCCGGTAAATATACATTAATATAAAATAGAACATAGAATGGGTATAATAAAATCATTTGTAGAAGGTTGGATATTATTTAAAAAAAGAAAATTAATTAGCTTTGTTTTAGTTTTTATTTCCTTTCTTTTATCATCATTTATTTTAAGCGGTATTTTTATATATTATTTATCTAATGAAATTGTTTCTTATTTAAGATCAAGATTAGATTTTTCTATATATTTTAAAGAGGAAACAAACAGAGAAGATATAAATAAATTAAAGAATATTTTAGAGGGTTTTAATGGTGTTAAAGAAGTAATTTTTATAACTAAAGAAAGTGCTTTTGAAGAATTTCAAAAAAAATATATTGCTAACCCTTCTATAGTCAAATCTTTAATAGAACTAAATATTAATCCTTTAATAGATTATTTAATTGTAAGAGCTGATGATGTAAAAATATATTCAGATATAGCAAGTTATTTAGAAACATCACCTTATAGAGTTTTAATTGATTTTACTACTTATTCTGAAAATAAAAGAGTTATTGATAGATTTGCTTCTGTTTCAAATTATTTAAATTTAGTTATCTTGATTTTTTCTGTAGTAATTTTGTTATTTACATTTTTGATAGTATTTAATTTAACTTTGCTTTCGATTTTTTCTCAAAAAGATGAAATTGAAGTTTTGAGATTAATAGGTGCTCCTAATTATTTTATAAGATTACCATTTATGGTTTTTAATTTAATTTCTAGTATTTTAGGTTTTATTATTGCGCAGATATTTTTTGTTTTTTTTATTTTTAAAACGTCCGATTTTTGGAAACAGCTTTTAATTACTTTGCAACCTATAAATTTTTATCTTAATAATTTTTGGTTAATTAATTTAGCTATTTTAGGTTTTTTGCTAATTACAAATATAATTGCAAGTACTCTTGCTATACAAAGATATCTCAAAATTTAGTTACTATTTTTTAATAATTTTTGATATTTTTAAATAATTTTCTTTTTTATCTGGAAACTGATCAATAATTAATGTTTTTGTTTCATCATTTTCTATTTCTACTTCATCTTCGCGCAATTCTAATTTTTGAACAACTCCTCCTACCATTGGTTCAAATTGATCAAGATTTAAATCTTTTATTTCATCTACATAATTCAATATGTTGTTTAAATCATCTAAAAATTTTTCTAATTCTTCTTCTGATAGATCTATTTTTGCTAATTCTGCTAAGTGTTTTAATTTTTCTTTATTTATTAACATTGTATTTTTTAAATATTTTTTTATGTTAAAATTTAATATAATATAATTATAAACAAAAATGAAAATTTATAAAAATAAAATTTATTTATTTTTTGGGTTATTATTTTTATTTATATTTACTAATCCAACAAAGATATTTTCACAAACAAATAATTGTATAAATTATGCAGGATTTATAGGTAGTTTTGAAAGCGATTTTGATAACAAAGGAAGGCAATTTGGTTTTAATACTTATTTTCCTAACAAAGATTATAGAAATTTAATAGTAAAATTTTCCTTGGATCCTATAAATAAAGCAGAAGGAAATTTTAGTCAAAAAATAGAAGTTATAAGAGAAAATACAATATCTGATCTTGATTATTTTAATTTTTATTTATCGGGATATTCTATATTGCCCCCTCTATCAACATCTAGTTATGTATCTTCATATAGAGAATATTATCCTAAGCCAGGAGATAGATTAGATATTAGTTTTAAGATAAAATCTGAGATTTTAAGCAATATAAGATATGAAATACATATTAGACAAAAACCAACTTCAGGTATAGATATATATAGTAGAATTATAAATCCTACAACTACCTCATTTTTAAATTTTACAGAATTTAATTACTCCACAACTGTTATTAATAATATTCAAGAAGGAAATTTAACGCCTTTTACAATATCAATTAGAATTTTAAATACTTCAACTCCAACTACTTCTAGAGCAACTTTTTGGATTGATGATTTAAAAGTTTATGTTTATAGATTAAATAGTAATAATACTTATGAGTGTCTTAAATTGCCTCAAAAAAGATTATCTTCTTTAAAATTTGCTGAAGTTTTTGCTGCAGGAAGATTTTATTATGATTGGATATATTTTTATAGTAATTTAGATTTATGGGATAGTGGTGATTATATGATTAACACACTTATAAAATATCACAATCCAAATTTTAAAATTTTTGTTTATGATTATCCAAATAAAATTTTATATAGGCTTAAGCCAACAACTACCAATCCAGATATATATTCCTTTAAAAACAGATGGAGTTTGCGTAGGAAATATATTATAAATCTTGATCCAATTAACAAAATATTTTCTTCTTCAAGCGTAACAACCACCATTCTCGATTATCCGCCACTAACAGTTAATAGTCCCTATCCTGATTATTTTTTAACTACAAGTAGTAATAGATTTTTAGGCCACAAAGGATATTATAATGAATACAAGCAAGCTAGTGCTATATTTAATCTATCAAATCCTTTTGTAATTGATTTCTTTCAAAAATATATATATAAAAATTTTAAAGATTTAAGTTTTAAATTTTTTGATGGTGCTAGAATGGATACTACAAACGTAATTTTAAATAGAAGTGGAGGTGGTCCTAATTATCAAATACCAGATGATAATCTAAGAAGATTATATCTTCTTTATGTTTTATATAATAAATATGATAAAGCAATTCAATCAACAGGCAAATATCTTTCTTCTAATTTTGGTTATAATTCTTACTTTGATAGAGCATCTCATTATTTGGGTTTTGATAAATTTTTAGAAGGTTATATGAGTGAGGGATTTTTAATAAATAGAAATTTGACTCTTAAAAATCCAAATAATACTCATTCTGAAATTAAAAGCTATTATGATAGATTTAAAGATAAAAAAAATTATAATGTTTTAATGATGTATACAAATTATAGCTGGTGTACAGATACTTCTCCAACAACAACATATCTTGTTTCAGCAATGTATTTAACTAATTCAGAAAGCAATTATTATTCTTTTGAAATGGAAGATAGAGATATTACTCCAGGTGGAAGTGAAGAAATAAGTAGTAGGGGTTTAATTTGTCGTACAGAGATGATGTATTTACCGCTTGGTAGACCAGAATATATAAACAGTGCTGATGAAATGGTAATTTCAACAACAACAGATGGAGGAAGGTTATACAGAAGAAGATATGAAAAAGGCCTTGTTTTATTAAATAGTTCTGAAAATAATAGTTTTACATATATCTTATCAACTTCAACAGAACCATTTAGTGTTTATAAAGATCAATTAGGAAATATATATAATTTTTCAAATAGACCAATAACATTGAATATTGGTCCTCAAAGAGGAATTATTTTATATAATGATAATTAGCAGTTGAATAATTAGTTGAATAATTTTTATTTTATAATTAAAAGTTAATTAATAAAATTTAAAAATGTTAGAAATAGAATATCAAGAATTATTTAATAAGTTTAAAAAAATAAAAGAAAAAAGATTGTTAGATAGATATATTAAACCACTCATAATTTATGAAGTAATAACCTCTTCAAAGCCTGGTGGTCAATATGCTCAACATAGACACACAAAAGTTAAAGCCAAATTTGAAACTAAAAATATAGAAAAAATACTTAAAAATTATTTTGATATTGATTTACATACTAATCAAAAATTAACCTTAAATAGTTTTGAAAAATATATTATATCAATTTCTGAAGACGAAAGAACACAATTTGAAAATAAAAAAATAGCTACAGAGAGATTAATAAATAAAGTTTATGATTTGTTAGATAAAATTTTTCCCAAAATAAAAGGCTTTCAAATGCAAGAACCATTTGAAGCAGAAGAAAAGAGAATTAAAGAAAAAAAAATTAGAAGTAATATAAAAAAACTCAGAAAAAGAATAAAATAATATTAAATTTACTCACCTACTAAAGGTACAAAAACGAAACCTTCATAGTATAATTTTTTGATCTCTTCTTCTGTTTTAATAATTTTATATATACCTTTATAATCTGGAATTACCATAATACCATTATTGCTTGATAATTGATCTAAAAGACTTTGAGGTATATCTTTTGAAGAAGCGCTTACTAAAATTCTATCAAATGGAGAAAATTCTTTCCATCCCCTTGAACCATCACCCAATTTTAAAAATACTCTTTTTTTATCTATAAAATTATATTTACTAATATTATCTTTGCCAAAATTTAATATATTTTTTCTAATTTCTATTCCATAAACCTTTCCTGATTCTCCAACAATTTCTGCCAAAAGAGCAGTTGTCCAACCTGAACCAATACCTACATCTAATATTTTGTTACCTAATTTTGGTTCTAAAAGCTCTAACATAAAAGCTACAGTCCAGGGCTGAGAAATTGTTTGTCCTTCTCCTATAGGAAGCGGATAATCACCATAAGCTTCAAATTTGCTTCTTTCACCAACAAAATTTTTTCTATCTATTTTTAAAAAAGCTTTTATTATTTCTTCTGTTTTTAAAACACCGTTTCTTATAAGATAATTGATTAAATCTTCATTTGAATTGAATATCATCTTAACTAATGTAATATTAATTCGTCTCTTTTGCTTAATTCTATTCTTAGCAAAGGATATCCTTGTAATGTGGGGTTATATTTAACAAAATATTGTGCTATATTTTTTGCTTTTTCTACTAGTTCTATATTCTTTAAGGCTTGCATAGCAAGGTCAGGAAAGCCGGCTTGTTTTTTGCCTAATAATTCGCCTGGTCCTCTTATTTCTAAATCTTTCTCTGATATATAAAAAGCATCTTGAGATTCTTCTAAAACCTTAAGTCTTTTATAGGCTAAAGGAGAATATTTTTCTGGAACTAAAAAACAATAACCTTGATGAATAGATCTTCCAACCCTACCTCTTAATTGATGTAATTGAGATAAACCAAACCTTTCTGCTCCTAAAATTACTATAACTGTTGCTAAAGGAAAATCTATTCCTACTTCAACTACAGAAGAAGCAACTAATATATTTATTTCATTGTTTAACATTTCTTTTAAAATTTTTTCTTTTTCCCTTGAATTCATTTTGCCATGAAGAATATCAATTTTATAATTAGGGAAAATTTTTTTTATTTTTTCATATTCTTCTTTAACATTTTTAACTTCTAAGTTTTTATTTTCTGTTTTTTCTACTCTTGGGCATATTATAAAAGCTTGATGATTATGTTTTATTTCTAAATCTATAAACGACCATACTTTGTCCAAATTTTCTGATTTTATAACTTTTGTTTTTATTTCTTTTTGATTGAAAGGCTTATCTTTTAGTATTGAAACTTCTAAATCCCCATATAATGTTAGATAAAGAGTTCTTGGTATAGGTGTAGCAGTAAGAGAAATAAAATGAGGAATAAAATCTTGATTGGAATTTTTTATTAATTTTTTTCTTTGTTCAACGCCAAATCTTTGTTGTTCATCAATTATAATAAGACCTATATTAGGATATTCTAAATTTACTTCTAAAAGTGAGTGTGTTCCTATTAAAATATTTATCTTGCCTTGTATTATTAATCTTAAAATATCTTCCTTTTTTTTGGTTGTTTTAAAGCCTTTTAGTCCATAATAGCCCATTTTTTTTATCATTAAACCTATACCTATGTTATAATACTTAAAATCATTTAAAAATCTATTAAAATGTTGTCTTGCTAAAATTTCAGTAGGAGCCATTAAAATAACATTGTAATTATTCTTTACCATAATTAAGGAAATAATTTCCGCTATAAGAGTTTTACCTGATCCAGTTTCTCCCTGAATCAGTCTATTTATGATTTTATTAGATTTAAGATCGTTAATTATTTCTTCTAAAACTATTTTTTGTCCATTTGTTAATTCTAAATCTAAATTTTTTAAAAATTCAGAAATTTCACTATATTCAACTTTTACAACAGGAGATTTTTCTTTTTGAAGCAAAATTTTTTCTTTTTGAATTTTCAATTGTATATAAAACATTTCTTCAAATAAAAATCTTTTTTTTGCTAAATCTATTAAATCTAAACTTTTAGGTTTATGAATATAAGAAAAAGCTTTACCTAAATCTATTACCCCTGCTTTAATTCTTACAATTTCTGGTAAAGGATCAATTAAATTTTCTATATCAAATTCTTCAAATATATTGCTTATTAGTTTGTAAAAAAAATTGCTACTTATAGATGAGATTTCATAATATACAGGAATTATCTCTTTTTCAATTTTTTTATTTTTTTCTAAAATTTTAAATTCTGGACTTGAAATGTGAAGACCGTATTTGTTTTTTATTATCTTTCCGTAAACTAATATTTTTTGATTGTTTCTTAATATTTTTAAAAGATATGGTTGATTAAACCAAATTATTTTTATTTTACTTGTTTCATCTTCTAAATAGGCTGAAACTATGTAAATTTTTTTAAAGGGTGTTTTAATTAATTTTAAGTTTTTAATTGTCCCGATGATAGCAGATGTTTCATTTATTTTAACTTCATTAATTTTTTTGGGATTTGATAAATCAATATATTTATAGGGAAAAAAATAAAGTAAATCTTTTATTGTTTCAATATTATATTTTTTCAGTTTAAAAACAGTTTTAGATCCTATTCCTTTAAGTTTAGTTAATGGTTGGTTTAATTCTTCTAATGTCATTTTGAAATTTAAATAGGCAAGAGATATATAAATTATAAATTATAATTTATATAAAACATATTTAAAATTTTAAGATTTTCTTTAAAATAACTATTAAAAATGAGCAAATTGGTTTTTGTTCACGGTTGGGTTAATAAATACATTATTAACAAAAATGAAAATATTATAGAGTTTTATAAAGATTTGATTGATAAATTAAATAATTTTTTTGAAGTTTATTTTGTAACATTGCCAGGTTTTAGTAATAATCCAGAACCAGAAAAAGCTTATTTTTTAGATGATTACGTTAATTATCTAAAAAAATATACTGAAGATAAAAATTTAAATAAATTTTATCTAATGGGTCATTCTTTTGGGGGTCAAATTTCTTGTAAATTTTCATATCTTTATCCAGACAAAGTAGAAAAATTAATTTTGTATAATGCTGCTTGTATTAGAAGAAAATCATTAAAACAGAAAATTTTAGATAAAGTTAAAAATAAACCATTTACTTATATTTTTAAAAAGTTTCCTTTTTTAAGAAAGCTGCTTTATAGAATTATTACGGGTTCAACTTATTATTTAGAACTTTCAGAGATAATGCAAAAAACATTTCAAAATGTTATAAAAGAAGACTTAACCGAGATATTAAGTAAAATTAATGTAGAAACAATAATAATGTGGGGTAAGAAAGATAGACTAACTCCTTTGTGGCAGGGTAAATTAATTTCTAATCTTATAAAAAATTCTAAGATATTTATAGATCAAAATGGAGGTCATAATTTACATAAATATAATGTTGATTTTATAATTAATTCATTAATAAAACAAAATTAGTTATGGAAAATTATTTGGTTGTATTAGGTATAGTTAAAAATAAAAAAGGAGAAGTTTTAATAATAAAAAGGAAAAATTTGGAAAAAAGTGATTATAATACATATTTAAGTTGGGCATTCCCTGGTGGCAAACAAAGAAAAGATGAAAGCAGAGAAGAAACTATAGAAAGAGAGATCTTAGAAGAAACAGGTTATTCAGTTAAGGCAATAGAGCAAATAGATTTATGGGTTCATCCCGAATTTAGGAAAATTATATGTTATTTTTTATGTGAACTTTTAGAAGAAAATCAAATTCAAAAACCAAAAGAAGAGGAAGAAATTGAAGAAATAAAATGGGTTAAACCTGAAGAGTTAAAGAATTATTTCACAAGTAAACTTAATCCTAAAGTTGCTAAGTTGCTTGGAATTTGATTTTAAACACTAAATTTTTTTCTTAATTCCTGATCAATTTTATTTTCTATTTCTTTAATATTTTCATCTCCTTCTTGTGATAATTTCTTTAACTGCTCATCAGTTAATTTCCCTAATTCTCTTATTCTTTCTAATAAATATTCTCTATTATTTTTATTTTTATCCTCAATTACTTCGTTTAATAAAATTTTTAAGATATATCCTACCTTAGGACCTGGTGTTATGTTTAAAATATTCATTACATCGTTACCATTGACTTTTAAAAGTTTAGGTGTAATTGGTTCTATTTTCGTTTTATGAATTAAATATTTCAGATATCTTAATCTATAAGGAACAGCTTTATAAACACCCGAGCCTATTCTATCAGCCTCTCTTAATTTGAAAAAATCTTCTAAATTTTCCCATCCTAATCTGTTTACTAATCTTCTTACAGCAGATAAATTTACTTTGTCTACTTCTAAATAAAACATATGATATCTTACAAGATGAACCACTTTTTTAATAGTATTTTTGGGGAACCTTAATCTTTCTAAGATATTTTTGGTTATTTTAGCACCTACAATTTCATGATTATAAAAAGTTGAGTCAGGTCCTTCGCCTTGTTTGGTTAAGGGTTTTCCTATATCATGAAAAAGAGCTGCTAACCTTATTTCCAAAGGAAAATTTTTTTTAACAGTATATTCTAAAGATTTTAAAAGATGTGTATAAACATCATATTTGTGATGTTTATTTTGTCCTACATTATAACATTGAATTAATTCAGGAATAATTTCTATTAACAAATTGCTTTCTCTTAAAAGTTCTATACCATTTGTTGCATTTTCTGATAAAATAATTTTTACAAACTCATCTCTAATCCTTTCATTAGCTATAAATTGTATAAAACTTGATAGATTTTTTATAGAATCAAAAGTTTTTTTATCTATACTAAAGTTTAAATAACAAGCTAATCTTATAGCTCTTATCATTCTAAGAGGATCTTCTTTAAATCTTTTATTGGGATTACCAACTGTTTTGATTATTTTATTTTTGATATCTTCTAAACCACCAAACAAATCTATAACTTTTAAGTTCATATCCAAAGCCAAAGCATTGATAGTAAAATCCCTTCTTTTTAAATCTTCTTTTAATGTCTTGGCAAAAACAACTTTGTCGGGATGTCTATAGTCTGAGTATTTACCTTCTTTTCTGAATGTTGTTATTTCTATTACTTTTAAAGTAGGATCTTCTGAATTTGTTTTAACGCCAACAGTAAAAAATCTATTTTCATAAAAACTATTTGGAAAGATTTTTTGTATTTCTTCAGGTGTAGCTTTGGTTGTAATATCCCAATCTTTTGGTTTATTTCCTAAAATTAAATCTCTTACACATCCACCTACTAAATAAGATTCATAACCACAAGCAATTAATTTTTGCCATGCTTCAATAACTTCCTGTGGTATTTTTTGAGAATTTATTTTCATACTTAATTATGTAGAGATTTAAAATATGAGATATTGATAATCTATAAATAAGCAATATTATATTTTTTTACTTTAGTCCTTTTTCTATTTCGCCCTTCATTTTATTTATTAACCACAAAGGCAAAAACCAACCAAGCGCTACTCCCCAAAGAACTAAAGAAGCACCTAAAGTTAAACCAATTGTAGGGAAGTTTTCTTTAATCCATTGACTAGTTTTCTTCAAAAATTTTTTAGCTAATTCATTATCTGGCTGATCTGTTGTTCCAAATCTTTCCTCAAGTTTTTTGATATCTTCTTCATAATCATCAGCTTCTTTTTTTAAGTTTCTCAATTCTTGATTCAATTTTTCTAAATCCTCGGCAGAAAATTCTTTCTCGTGACTTTTAATTCCCGCTATCTTTTGAAAAGTTTCTAAAAAATTTCTTTGTATATTTAAAATCATCATTACTAAAGCCTTATCTTCTTCTGATAGTTGATTAATTTTTTCATTTCTTTCATTCTCATCTTCTTCTAAAATCACTGCTCTTATTTCTTTCGGCAATTTAATTTTACTTAATCTTTCTGTAAGTTGTCTAAATCTTAAAACAGCTTCTGTTAAAATTCTATTAAATTCAGATTCTTTTTCTTCTCTTCCTAAAAGAAAAAGAGCTCTCCAAAAATTATGATCAGGTTTAAAAACATATAAAAAACCTCCTTTATCAGTTTCAATTCGAGCTTCTTGTTGTTCTCCCTTTATTTCAGTTGTTGCTTCCATAGCTTGCGGTTGCGAGATTTGGTTATTATCCACTCCATAAGAAAATTTAATACCAAGCGGCTTTGTCTCCCAAATTTGCATTATTCTTTCAAAATCGCTAGTCTTAATTCTAATAAGCTCCCTTTTTATATCTTCATTCAAATTTTCAGCAGGAAGTGAGGTTAAAAGTAATAAATATAAATCATTCAAAGCTTTGCTGAGTTTTTCAGTAGCTAGAGGTAATTGAGGTCCTCCTTCTGTTTCAAAATCAACAATAGTAGTGTCTGCAATTCCTTGGGCTTCTCCTTCAAGAATGCTGAAAATACTTAGAATAAATTCTCTATCTTCATCAGTGGCTGTTCTTTCTTTTAATTTTCTGAAACAATCTAAAAGTTGCCTGATAATTTTTTGTCTACTTTCTGGAAGAATACTTAATTTTCTTGTATCAAATAAACCTTCTATTGGATCTCTTGCTCTTTCTGTTTGTTGCGGTTGTAGCATTTCACGCATAATTATAATAAATTTTAAAAATAAGACAAAATTAATTTTAAAAAATTATAACAAATTTTTTATTTTTTAAAAAATTGTATTTTTAAAAAACAAGAAGGGGAGGGGCGGCTTGGGACCGCACACCTCCCATTAAAGAGATTATGGCTGGGGTGGGGACTGCTTGTTACCCCTGCCACCGCCGGCGCGGGCGCGGCGGCTCCTAGTCGTTCCAACGGAGGCGGAGGGATCTCGCCTCAGGGAGCGGGATAGATATATCTCTCCCGCTCCAGCATTAAATGTGGTCCCTGCCGCGATAGTCGGGCCGGATAACCAATCGTCTCCCCATAACCTCACCGTAGTGTCCTCAACGCGGGTGAGGAGGGATTCACATGGATGACCGGCCGGCTGCTGAGGCGCCGGCGGCTGGGGCTGCTGAGACGTTTGGACTTGAACCCGGCCTCTTGCGTAGAGGAACGCAAGTAGGCCGAATAGGGCCAAAAGGCCCATCGCCAGCGCCAAGCCACTCCATGGGGACGCCGGATCACCAGGATCCCCCTTGGGTCCTGGAGGCCCTGGGGTACCAGGAGGACCTGGATCCCCTTTGGGTCCCTGGGGACCCCGGTGACCACGGGGGCCCCTAGGTCCGGGCTCGCCCTTGAAGTATCCGGGGGGAATCGTAAGGGTATCCCAACCTTTTTGGGTCCACTGGCGGGCCCCACCCCGCTCGTAGCGGGCTGGGACCTCAACGACCTGATCGATCCCCCCCTGCGCCTGCAGAGGGAACAACCACCCCAGCAAGGCCACCAGACATAGTAGCCACTTCATCATACACAACACCTCCTCATAGATTACCCTCTTTAGAGGGCTAGTTTATATTATAGCATAAAAAAATTTTTTTGTCAAGTATTATATCTAAGTAATAGAAAAACAATCTATTTTTAAAGTTTTAATTTGATTAATTTTATATGTTATTTTATTATATTATTTTTTTTAATTTCCATTAATTAAGAATTTATTTTATTATAAACCATATTTCTTAAAAGTCTTATTCTTTCTTCAACAGGTGGGTGAGTAGAGAATAGATTACCAAGCCAACCTATTAAATCTTTTTTATTTTTAAATGGATTTACTATAAATAAAGAAGCAGTTGCTGGGGAAACATCAAGTGATTGTGATTGTTTTGATATTTTTTCTAAGGCACTTGCAAGACCTTCCGGATTTCTTGTTATTAATGCACCGGTTGCATCAGCCATATATTCTCTTTTTCTTGAAATTGCTAAATGAATTAATTGAGCAAAAATTGGAGCAAGTAATACAAATAAAAAACCAATTGCAAGTAAGATAAAATTGTTTTTTGATCCTTTGTTATTATGGACACCCATTCTTAAAAATAAATCTGCTATAATAGCTATAATTCCTGAAAGTACTGTTGAAATCATCATTACTGTAGTATCTCTGTTTTTAATATGAGACAATTCATGAGCAATTACTCCTTCTATTTCTTCTTTAGATAAATTTTTTACAAGACCAGATGTAACAGCAACTAAAGAATTATAATAATTTCTTCCAGTAGCAAAAGCATTCATAATATTGCTTTCTATTAAATATAATTTAGGAGTTTTAGGTAAGCCTATTGAAATTGATAAGTTTTCTAAAATATTATAAACTTCAGGAAGTTCATTTCTTGAAATCTCTTTTGCGCCTGTAATAGAAGTTATAATTTTATCTCCCCAAAAATAAGAAAAAAAATTTATTAAAATACCTACTAAAGCAAAAATATAAAAAATTGAAACATTTTCATAAAATATAGAGGCTAAATATCCTAAAGCAAAAATAATTCCTACAAAAACTCCCATCAAGAGATATGTTCTTATTAAATTTTCTTCTATAATCCGATAACTTGTCTTCATTTTGAAATTAATTTAATTAATTTAAAATTTAACTTCAGGTCTTTTTTCTTCCTCTCGGGGTATATCAAAATATTCTACTTGTTTAAAGCCAAATAATGAAGCAAAAATATTATTAGGAAAATATTGAATGAAAGAATTATATTCATTAACTACAGCATTATAAAATCTTCTTGCAGACATTATTTTATTTTCTGTGTCTGATAATTCTTGTTGAAGTTGCAAAAAGTTTTGGTTTGCTTTTAGATCAGGATAATTTTCAGCAACGGCAAAAAGTGATTTTAATGCCGAAGTTATCATATTATCTACTTCCATTTCTTCCTTTAAATTTTTAGCATTTAAAAAAGAAGTTCTTGCTTGAGTTATATTTTCAAGAACTGTTTTTTCATGTGTCATATAACCTTTTACAGTTTCTACAAGATTAGTTATTAAGTCTAACCTTCTTTTAAGTTGAACTTCTATATCACTTTCAGCTTCTTTTACTCTTTGTCTTAATTTAACAAATGTATTATAAACACTTACAACAAACCATACTAAAATTAAAACTACTACAGCAATTAAATTGAATTTCCAGGGGATTATATCAAACAAAGCGCTTGCTATTAAAAGGACTAAAAGTATAAAAAATATTAAATTTAACATTTTATATTAAGTTTTTTAATTTAACGACTATTTTTTGTTTTAAAATTTTGTATTTATAATTTAATATTATATCATATTCTAATTTAAATAATATTATATCATATTCTAAGTCAAAGCTAAAGATGATTTTAATATTTGATTTAAGAAGTTTATTTGAATATGAAAGATGAAAATTTATTGAAAATATTTAATGATATTTATAAAGATATTGATGGTTTTAATCTGTCTATCTCAGAAAGAAGAAAATTGAATTTAGATGATAAAACATTAGTATATGGAGAAATAAAGTCACAAACTTTTTTAGATTTACTTAAAAAAGCAAATATTTCACAAAATGATATATTTTATGATTTAGGAAGTGGAACAGGAAAAGCTGTAGTTTTGGCAATGTTGTTTTTTAATATAAAAAAATCAGTAGGAATTGATATACTTTACTCTTTAGTAGAAGCAGCCAATGAAGTTAAAAATAAATTTATAGAAAAAGGTTTTGATAATTTTAAAAATGTTTTTTTTATAAGGGATGATTTTTTGAATTTTGATTTTTCTGATGCAACTTTAATTTTCGCTCATTCTACTTGTTTAACTGATGATCAAATTAAAAAGCTGGAAGAAAAATGTTTACTACTTAAACCAGGAAGTAGAATAATATTGGTGACTAAAACTTTTTCTTCTTCTAATTTTGAGATAATTTATAAAGGTGAGACAGAATTTTCTTGGGGAGTGGGAACGGTAAGTATTTATCTTAAGAATTAATTTCTTTTTTGAATATTTCTATAATTTTTTCTAAGGAATATTTTCCTAAATCTCCCTCTTTGTGTTTTCTTATTGAGATTATATTATTTTTTATTTCGTTATCTCCTATTATAAACATATAAGGTATTTTTAAGCTCTCGCATTTGAATATTCTTTTTGGCAAGTTTTCTTCTGGAGAAAAAATTTGGCATCTAAAGTTGTTATTTTTTAAAATTTCTATAATCTTATTTGAGTAATTTAAATGATTTTCGTTTATTGGTAAAATTGCTACTTGAATTGGAGCAAGCCATAAAGGAAAATTACCTGCATAGTGTTCTATTAATAAGCCTATAAATCTTTCAATTGACCCAAGCAATGCTCTATGAATTAAATAAGGTGTTTGAGGTTTATTATTTTTATCTGTATATGATATTTTAAATTTTTTGGGTAAATTAAAATCAAGTTGAATAGTAGAAATTTGCCATTCTCTTTTTATAGAATCTTCAACAATTACATCTATTTTAGGTCCATAAAAAGCAGCCTCTCCTTTCATTTCAACATAATCAAGCCCCAATTTTTTTATAGAATTTTTTAAAAATTTTATAGCTCCTTGCCATTCTTTTTCTGTTCCTAAATAATCCTTTTTCTTTGTAGGATCCCAGACACTTAATGAAACTTTATAATTTTCAAAATTAAATTTTTTGAGTATATACATAACTAAATTTAAACAATTTTCAACTTCTTTTTCTATTTGTTCGAAAGTACAAATAATATGACCATCATCTTGAGTAAATCCTCTTACCCTTGTTAAACCAGAAAGCGTCCCGGATCTTTCGTATCTATAAACTGTTCCCAATTCAGCATATCTTATGGGTAAATCTTTGTAGCTTTTTATACTTTGTTTATAAATCGTTAAATGAAAAGGACAATTCATTGGTTTTAAATAATATTCTTCTCCTTCAATATTAATAGGAGAATACATATTTTCTTTGTAATAATTTAAATGCCCTGAAATCTCAAATAAAGTTTTTTTGGTTATATGCGGAGTAAAAACCAATTGATAATCATTTTCTTTATATATTTTTAGAATAGTTTCTTGGATAGTTTGCCTTATAATACCTCCATTAGGTAACCACAATATTAAACCTGATCCTACATTTTCATCAATAGCAAATATTTCAAGAGATGGACCTAAAATTTTATGGTCCCTTTTTTTTATTTCTTCCTGTTGTTTTAAATAATTTTCTAAGTCTTCTTTGGTTTCAAAGGCAATGCCATAAATTCTTGTAAGCATAGGATTATTTTCATCTCCTCGCCAATATGCTCCAGATATTTTTACAAGCTTAAAAGCTTCAGGATTTATTTCAGAAGAATTTTTAATATGACCTCCTCTACATAAATCTATAAAATTTTCTGTTTGGTATAAAGTAACAATATTTATTTTTGGGGGTTTTATTTTTTTCTCTTTTATTTTTAAGATTTTCTCAATTTCTGTTGCTCCATATTTTTTTAAATCTTTTAAAAGAGATAATTTAAAAGGTTGATTTAACTTTTTAAATAATCTTTCTGCTGAATTAATACTGGTTTTTATTTTTTTAAACTTTATATTTTTTTTAATTAAATCTCTTATTTTATTTTCAAGGAGAGGCAGAATATCTTCACTTACTTTTTTGTTAAATAAAATATCATAATAAAAACCATTTTCAATTACAGGACCTACTCCAAATTTTGCTTTTGGATCATAATCTAAAACAGCAGTAGCAAGTAAATGTGCAAGCGAATGTCTAATTTTATACAATTTATCTATTTTTTTCATTTTTTAAATTATAAAACAATTTTTTAATGAAAAGAGCAGGGAATTATTTTTTGATAAAATTTGGTTTTTAAAAAATAAAAAAAGGTAGGCATGGAATCGGACCCACGCCTACCTCTACCTTTTTTATTTTTTCCCACCCCCTTTAAAAGTAAAACATCGAGGACATAGAGGGTGGTGTAGGGGCTTCTTCGTGATGACCCCTACAGCCAAGATCGCGGCCCCGCATCTTTCGCAGCGGAGCCGCTGGCCGGGTAAACCCGGCCTAAAGTCTTCCACCCTCCCCCCATTTTTTAAGTTATAATGTTTAGGGGGTGTAGAGGTGGGGCAACAACGATGTTTGCAATTGTGTTTCTTTGCCATACCATTCCCTCCTTGTTAGTAGTGTGCTTAGGGGGTGGTTTAACCACCTCCTAACAAAATTTTTTTAGGACTGATTAAACCAGCCCCTTAATAACTTATCTAAAAGCTATTAAGGCGCTGGATTTTAATTTATAAAATAAAAAAGACCGGCTTTTTGCCGGTTAGGTTTTATAAAAAAATTATTAAAATAAAAACACCTAACCGGCCATCCGGTCCTTAATAATAGATAAAATTGTTAATCTTATATTATTTAAATTTATTTTCTTGTAACTATTATCCATTAAAAACAAAAATTTTTTATAATTGCTAAACATTATAATCAAAAAAATTTATTTGTCAAGTCTTTGCCTTTTTAATATACATCTATTATTAAAATTTTGACTCTTAATGATGAAATTTTAGAGAGTTATAAAGTTTTTATACGTAAGATATAAAATTTTTATTTTTATAATTTTTTATAAAATCAAAGATTTTTTTATCAAAAAGAAGTAATATAAGGGGAAGATATGTTATTATAAATCTATAATATATAATTCCTAAACTAAATAAAGCTTCATCATAGCCAAAATTACTTGCTAAAATTACAGATAAAATTTCACTGGCTCCACTTCCATATAAAAAGGGAAATAAACTACTTGAAATTACCCAAACAAAATATATATAAAGGCTATCTATAGGGTTTATTTTTAAATCGAAAAATTTTATCGAATATAGAAAACAGGAATAACTAAAAAATTCATTTAAGTAGGACAAAACCAAAATTACAAAAAAATCTCTTTTTAAAATTTTTAAATTTAGCTTCTTAAAAGATTTATAGACCAAATAAACAAATAAAGGTATAGCTAAAATCAAAATAGGCCAACTTAAGATAAATAAAATAGAAAAAAAAGTAATAGATCCTAATGTTATAAAAAATACAAAGGTTGAAAAAATAAGTGTTGAAGTTTTAAGATCTTCGCTTATATTTAAAATAGGGGAAATAGGACCAAAGGGAGAAAACAATCTTTTAAAAAAAATTTTTATGTAAATATGAAAAATTTCAATAAATGATTTCTTATAATTAAATATAGTAAAAATTTTTTTCCAAATTAATACAGAAGTTAATATAACTAAAGAAAGAAAAAGCAGGGAAATAAATAAATAGTTTATGTTTTTTGAAATAAATATATCTAAATTGATTAGATAAGAAGAGAGTTTTTCATTATAATTTTTGAAATTTTTAGAAAGAATAAAAATTATAACAAAAGCTATAAATATATTTTCAAAAATAATTAAATATCTAAGAATTTTTTTAAATTTATTATTTTCTTCCATAATAAAAATAAAAATTAAAGAATAATAAAGTAAAGAGTATTATAATAATTATAAAAATGATAGAAAAAATAAGAAACTTCGCCATTATAGCACATATTGATCATGGAAAATCGACTTTAGCAGATAGATTTCTTGAGATTACAAAAACAATTCCAGAATCAAAAATAAAACCTCAGCATTTAGATATGCTATCTTTAGAAAGAGAGAAGGGAATTACTATAAAAATGCAACCTGTAAGTATGAAATTTAATGATTATGTACTAAATCTTATTGATACGCCTGGGCATAGTGATTTTTCTTATGAGGTTTCAAGAGCTTTAAAGTGTGTTGAAGGTGCTATACTTTTGGTTGATGTTACTCAGGGAATACAAGCACAGACTGTTTATAATTTAAAAATAGCACAAGAATTAAATTTAAAAATAATTCCAGCTATTAATAAAGTAGATTTAGATATTAGTAATATAGATATAATATCTCAAGATCTTAAAAATTTGTTAAATGTTAGTGAGGACGAAATACATCTAATATCAGGTAAAACTGGTTATGGAGTTGAAAAATTAATTGAAGATATTATTAAAAAAATACCTGCTCCTCAAATACTTTCTGATACTCCTAAAGCTTTGATATTTGATTCTCATTTTGATACATATAAAGGAATAATTGCTCATATAAGAGTTTTTGGAGGTGAATTTAAGAAAGATAAAATTTATTACTTAAAATCAAAAAACTATAAATTCAAATCAATAGAAGTTGGAATTTTTAAACCAGAACTTAAAATTGTCGAAAGTTTAAAAGCAGGTGAAATAGGTTATATAGCTACCGGCATAAAAGAACCTGATGTTTTAAAAATAGGTGATACAATTGTTGAAAATTTCAATGATTTAGCTATCCCTGGTTATAAAGAACCTATTTCAGTTATATTTACAAATATATTTCCTAAAGAAGAAATAAGTTATGAAAAGTTTAAAGATAGTTTGTTTAAACTAAAACTTAATGATCCATCTTTAAATATAGAACCAATTAATTCTCCTGTTTTTGGAAGAGGATATTTGGTTGGTTTTTTGGGATTGCTTCACCTTGAGATTTTTCAGGAAAGATTAAAAAGAGAATTTGGAACTGAAGTTGTTTTGACCTTACCATCAGTAAAGTACGAAGTAGTATTAAAAAATAAACAAACTTTGATAATTCAAAACATTTCGGAATTGCCTGATTTTTCTAATATCTTAGAAATTAGAGAACCTTGGAGTTATGTTGAAATATTTGTACATTTTAAATACTTAGAATCTGTTTTTAATTTAATTAAACAAAAAAGAGGAGTGATTTTAAATCATAAAACGATGACCTCTTTTGTTTTAATAGAAGCAGAAATGCCACTTGAAGAACTTATTACTGGATTTTATGATGACTTGAAATCTATTACTTCTGGATATTCAAGTATCAATTGGGAATTTTTAAATTTTAGAAAAGCTGATTTAGTAAAATTAGATATTTTAATAGCCGAAGAAGTAAATCCTGCTTTAAGTAGATTAGTTTTTAAAAATCAAGCTTATTATGTTGGCAAAAAAATAGTTACAGAATTAAAAAAATTATTACCCAGAGAACAATTTCCTGTTAAATTACAAGCTGCTATTGGTGGCAAAATTATAGCAAGAGAAACTATACCTGCATTAAAAGCTGATGTTGCTGGTTGGCTTTATGGAGGTGACATTACTAGAAAAATGAAATTATGGCAAAAACAAAAAAAAGGTAAAAAGAAATTAGAGAAATTAGGTAAAGGAAAGGTTAATGTTCCTAATGATGTACTTATAAAAATTCTTCAAATTAAATGAAAAAAGCTATTTTTATTACTGGTCCTACTGCAAGCGGCAAAACAGATTTGTCTTTATACTTGGCAAAAAAATTAGGTGGAGAAATAATTAATGCTGATTCAAGACAGGTGTATAAAAATCTTGATTATGGAAGTGGAAAAGTTGAATTTGTATCTGAAGAAAGAATTATTAAATTTCATGGTAAAAATATAAAAATATTTTTTTCCCAAAAATATAACATTCCTCACTATCTTTTTAATATAGTTAACCCTAAAAATAATTATTCCTTAGGAAGATGGTTAAAAGAAGTTGATCTGGTGTGTGATTATATCGAAAAAAATGGTAAAAAAATAATATTTTGCGGTGGAACTCTTTTATATTTAAAAGCACTAAAAGAAGGCTGGATTTTACCCAATGTTAAGCCTGATTTAAATTTAAGAAAGAATTTAGAAAGATATAGCAGCGATTATTTGTTTGAAATTTTATTTATATTAGATAAAAATAGAGCAAAAGAGATTGATAGAAAAAATAAAAAAAGAATAATAAGAGCATTAGAGGTTTTATACAAAATTAAAAATATTCCTCCCCTTATTAAAAAGCCTAAATATAATTTGCTTATAATTGCGCCGTATATTGAATTGGATATTTTAAAAGAAAAAATTAAAAAAAGATTAAAAAAAAGGACAATTAATATTGTTAAAGAAATTATTTTTTTAAAGAAATTGGGATTGACTTACAAAAGAATAATTAGTTTTGGTTTGGAATATAGATGGTTTGGGATTTTTGTTAAAGAAAATTTTAAATTTTTGTTAAAAAAAGAATTTAATTTTAAATCCTTAAGTAAAATGAAAAAATTTCGTTATATATTTGAGAGTTGTTATAAAGATATATTAAAATTTGCCAAAAGACAAATAAGAGAAATTAAAAAAATAGAGAATGTAAAAATAATAAAAGATAAAAAAGAAGCTTTAGTTTTATGTCAAAAATTTTTTGATAGGTGATTTATCTAAGACTAAGAGAAAATTTAAAAAATATTAGAGAGAATATTAAAATAATAATTTGTAATAATAAAATAAAAAGGAAGTATAATAAATTATTTTTTCTTAATTTAAAATGAAAATTTTTATGGAAGTTAAAATAGAGATTAAATATAGAAATTTTCGATAATTTATTTTTTAAAAATATTGTTATTAAGTCAGGGAACAAAGAACCTATAGATAAAAAAATAAAAATATCAGAGGGTATTTTATTCATACTAACAAAATAATAGAAGCTAAATAAAAATCCTAACATTAATTCTACAAATACAACTAATTTTACCCTAAAAGGGAATTGTTGAAAAGTATAATCTCTATATAGTGATGTTTTCAAAATATTTAAATCTATATGAGGTAACTTGTCAGCAAGATGATGAGATATTATTCCTAAAATAAAAGCGGAAATTTTATATTCTGTGAAATTTGAAAAAAGAGAATTTGCAAATATTATATGGCTACCTGCTAACATTTTTTTTGATTTTTTAAAAAAAATAATTTAAAATTTTTTATATTATAACAGAAAAAAATACAGAAAAAATTTAAAATTAATTTATCATAAGCATGGATGGCAGGGAAAAATACGCAAAAAATACAAAAAAGTGTAGAAATATTTGGGGATTTCTTTAATTGTCAGTACGATCTTCGGGATTTAAAGAATATTTTAATTGAAGTTAAAAAAATATTGAAAAAGAATAAAGTCAAAGATCTAAAAAATATTTATCATATTTTTAAAATAAACGGCGGTTTTACTCTTTTATTTATTTTATCTAATTCACATTTAGCAATTCATACTTGGCCAGAGAAAAAATTATTAAACTTAGATTTATTTATATGCAATTTTAAAAAGGATTATTATGATTATTCAATTAACGTTTACAAAGATATAAAAATTTTTTTAAAACCACAAAAAGCAAAATTTAAAAAAATAATTCGTTATACTTAAATGTCCAATTTTCTTATAATAACTGGTTTAATTTTAATATTACTTGGTTTTATTTTAAAACTTAAGCCATTGGAAAATTTACCTCTACTTCCAGGAGATATATTTATTAAAAAAGAAAATTTTGTTTTTTATTTTCCCATTACAACAAGCATCTTATTAAGCATATTAATAACAATAATAATTTGGTTTTTTTCAAAAAGATAAATGAATAAAAAAAATATTTTTGAATACTTGTTAAGGCTCAAAAATAAAGCTATTTTGCATTTAAATGTTTCAACTTATGATCAATTTAAAGCTGCCATAGAAGCTTCTAGGGAAACAAAAATTCCTTTAATTATAGGAGTTTCAGAAGGAGAGAGAAAATATTGGGGTATTAATTATATAGAAGACTTAATTGATGAAGCAAAAGAGCAGGGAATTAATGTTTTTTTAAATGCAGATCATTGTAAAAGTTTCAAATCTGCGAAAGAGGCTATTGATTTAAAATTTGATTTTGTTTTGTTTGATGGAAGTGAATTAAGTTTAAATGAAAATTTAAAAATAACTAAAAAAGTTGTTGATTATAAAAATAAAATAAGTCCAAATACTTTAATTGAAGGAGAAATTGGTTATTTAAAAGGACACTCTGATATAGAAGGCAATATTGAAATTAAAAAAGAATATTTTACAAATCCTGATGTGGCTTTGGATTTTGTGAAAAAAACAAATGTTAATTTACTGGCAATTTCTGTTGGCAATATTCATGGTATTCCTAAAAATGTTATATTTGAAGGAAAAATATATAAAAAACCCAAAATTGATTTTAACTTAATAAAGAATATAAAAGATAAAGTAAAAATACCTCTTGTACTTCATGGTGGTTCTGGTTTGAGTAAAAAAGATTATCTACTTTCGATAAAATCAGGCATAAATATAATACATATTAATACAGAAATTAGAGTATTGTGGAAAAAATTATTAAGTAGGTTTATAATAAAAGTTAAAACAAGTGTACCCTATAATATCTTGTCGCCTATTAAAGATAAAATAAAATTAAAAATAATCTATTATCAAAAATTATTCTGGTCGGTTTAATTAAAGGATATTAAAATATTAAAAATGGAACAGATTAAAAATTTTTCTTCGGAGACTCCTAAATCTAAAGAGGAAATAGAACAGCAAAGACAATTCTTATTGAATTTAAATCTTATATTATCTGTATATGATCGTGTAATAATACCAAAAAATGATATTGATAATATTATTGATAAAATAGAAAACTATTTAAAAGAAAAAGAGCCAAATATGCCTGAAGAAACTTTAGGTGAAATAACTGAAATGATGCAAAAATATTTAAAAAATCTTAGTGGTAATCAAATATATGCTTCAGATGTATTAAGGGTAATTTTAAAAGCTAGAGAAAAAACTTGGTATGGTAGTATTATTTATATGCTCAGAAAATTTTTAGAGATAAGCAAAGAATATTTAAATCAAGAATATGAAGAATATAAAAAGACAGTTGATGAAGTTTTAATACTTGCACAAAATGAATTAAAGACAACTGAATTTTTTAAAGTTTTAACAAAATTGTTAATAGGACCGTATAATGGAGACTATCTTATGGAATTTAAAGAAAGGGTTAATAGAGAAATTAAAGAATTAAATAAAGAGTTAGAAAGAATGTGATAATTTTTTTAACTTTGATATATAAAAATTTTATAAAAACAAAAAATAAAAAATTTTTTAAGAGGCAGTAAAATAACAAAATATTTTAAATATACAAAAACTTTAAAGCCCTTCGAGCATTTTGATATTTAGTTTTTATTATTTAGTTACAATCTTTAAGTTCGCAAAAGAATTATTTTGCGAACTTAAATAATTATTCTAAAAAATAATGAAAAATATTTAACTTGTTTATACAATAAATAAGCACTTAAAATTGCCCCCGAGAGGACTTGAACCTCTATCTTAGGCTCCGCAAGCCTATGTTTTTCCATTAAACTACAGGGGCAATTTTTATAAAATTAATTACATAATCATTTAAATTATCTAGCTAAAGGATTTTTAAGACCTCTTGTTTCAAAATGTAAATGACATCCTGTCTTACCTATAACATATCCAGTATTACCTACATAACCTATTAAATCTCCTTTGTTTACAAAGGTGCCTTCATTTACAAGTATTTCTTGAAGATGACCATATAAGGTTTCAAATTTATCGTGTTGAATAAGTATATAATTTCCATAACCACTGTTCCAGCCTCTTGTTGCTTTTATAACCATTCCATCATAAGCAGCATAAACAGGAGTTCCACAGTCTGCAGAAATATCAACCCCATTGTTGCCATGTACTATACCTTGATTTAATCCTATTGTAGGTGTTAAAATTCCATTTATTTCTTGAATAGAATCAATATATACAGGTTTTGATTTTGTAATACCCTGGGTTCTGTTAGTAATAATTACATCTACTTTAACATTATTAGGCAAAAACAAATATTGTCCTGCTAAAATTTTATCATTCCTAATATCATTTATTTCTTTTATTTTAGAGATATTTATACCAAATTTTTTAGCAATTTTTTCTAAACTTTCGCCCTTTTTAACTTTATACTTAAAATAATTTTTTTTATTCAAAACAACCTTTTTAGCAATTTCTGCTTCAATTTTTTTAGTTTCATTTTTTTCTGTTAAGAGCAACTCTTTATTTTTATTATAGAAATATCCTTCATTTTCATTAATAGAAACCAAATCGACATCATTATTTTTATATACAAAAATATCATTATAAATATTTTTTAAAATAACTTCTTCAGATTCATAAGAAACAGACTTAATTTCATCAGTTGCTTTTTTCTTAGTTTCAATCTTAAAAAATAAATTAAAAATAATAAATGAGAAAATAAATAATAAGATAAAATAAAACCTCCTACTAATTTTTTAGAATTATTATTAATTACGACAAAAACAAATCTTTATTTTTATTTAAATTTTTAAAGATCTTAAAAAATTTTTACTTTTATAATTATATCATAATATTAAAATAATCAAAAATAAAAAATATTTTTAATGAAAAAATTTAAAAAACTAAGTCAATTTTTTCTAAAAAATAATAGAATTTTAAGGCTTTTAGCAGAATCTTTAGGAGATATCCACAATTATTCGGTAATTGAAATAGGTGGTGGTACTGGTAATTTAACAAAATTTTTAACTAAAGCAAAAAGATTAATTGTATATGAAATTGATAAAAATTTATCCTTTATACTAAAAAATAAATTTAAAAATTATAAAAATGTTGAAATTTTAAATGAAGATTTTTTAAAAGCTGATTTAAGTAAGTATAAAAATAATTATTATCTTATAGGAAACATTCCCTATCATATAACAGGGAAAATATTAAGAAAGATTTTTTCATTGGATAATCCAAAAGTTGCTGTTTTATTACTACAAAAAGAATATGGAGAGAAAATTTTAGGTATCCCTCGTAATAATTTTTTAAAATGGTGGGTTTACAATTTTAGCGAAGTTAGGAAAATATCTATAGTTAAAAGAAAAAACTTCTTCCCTTCTCCACAAGTAGATTCAATAGCTTTAAAGTTTGTTTTTAGGAAAAAACCTTTGATTTCTGATATAAAAAATTTTGAATTTTTTTTAAAAAATATGTTTTCGCATAGCAATAGAACTATTTATAATAATTTAAAGAAAATAAATTTAGATAAAAGTTTATTTAAAAACTTTAATGATTTATTAACAAAAAGACCCCATCAGCTTAATTTTGAAGAAATTGTTAGGTTGTTTAAATTAAACTTTTTAAAAAATGTCTAAAAAAATAATAAAAAAATTTGGAGAAGAAGAAATATTTGATGAAAAAAAATTTTGCGATAGTTTAATGAGAATAGGTATTGATGAGAAAACATCTACAAGG
>Ga0308411_10000274_pt1 | contig 33619 bp, 37 predicted proteins | sample HotsprottomLayer_2_FD_203530 | JGI IMG/M metagenome (GOLD analysis project Ga0308411, IMG submission 203530) | Hot spring phototrophic mat microbial communities from Octopus Spring, Yellowstone National Park, Wyoming, United States -... | ecosystem: Environmental > Aquatic > Thermal springs >... | reverse complement strand
CGCTTGGCCAGATCCAGAACAAAGGCAAAGTCAGCGCCGAAGAATTGAACCAGTTGCAAGAGCGCAGCATTCCCGCGTTGCGGTATCTGGCCGAAGCCTGGGGGGTGACGACCGGCGAGATGATGAAGATGATCGCGAAAGGTCAGATTCTCGCCGAAGACGCCATTCCAGCCATCATCAACGCAATCGACAACGAACTTGGCGGCGCCGGCGAAGCCGCGTCGCAAACCTTGCAAGGATTGACCTCGTCCATTCGAGACCTCAGCGAACGGGTGTTACGCAACCTGTTCGGTCCGACCATCCGCGAAGTTATTCAACCCTTGCTGGTCCAACTTGTCAACACCCTTGGCAGTGACGGGTTGATGACCGCCGTCGATCAGGCCGGTCGCGCGCTGGCATACGGGTTCGGCGGCGCGGTGTCCATTGCTGAACAGATGATCGGCCCATTGCTGAGCGGACTCGATCTGCTGGTGATGAGCATTGAAGACACCATCGGCTACCTTGGCGCATTCGCGTTCGAAGCCTACGAATGGGGCAGTGAACTGGTCAGCGCGTTCGTGGATGGCATGATGAGCCGGATGGACCGGGTCATGCACATCGTCGAATATCTGAGCGGGTTGCTGGCTTACTGGTTTGAACCCCATTCGCCGCCGCGCATTGCTCCAGACATAGATAAGTGGGGGCAACAAACGACCGAAGCCTTCTTTGAAGGCATGACAACGACAGACGCTCATGCGGCCAATACCGAACAACTGCAACGACTAAAAGAAGCAACGCACCGTTCGCTGTTGGATCAGATGAGTCAGGTGGAACGACAGGGTGAACTCGGCCCGTTGGAACGATCTCAATTGGATAGGCCCACCGATGTCGCTTCGACCCAGATCGGCGATCCCACATCCACGGATATTGTCACGCTGCTTCAAACCATCGCGCAAACGCTTGCGAAATTGCTCGATGTGATGAGCGAACGATTCGGTGGCGGAAAAGCCGGCGAGCGATTGCGTCAAAAAAGATTGGGAGGCAAAGCCGAAGAGGACGAAACGTCCGAGTTCTATCGTCAGAAGATCGAAGAATCCTTAGACGGCGAAGAAAAACTGGCCAAAGGCCTCGACAAGACGACCAGAGCGCAAGTGGCGTACCTCAAGTCGATTGGCGACACTGAAGGCGCGCTCGAATTGCTTCGCGAACAGTTGGCAAGCGTCGAAGAAGGCAGCGCCGACTATTTCAAGATCCTCAAGCAAATCAATGACCTTGAAAAGGGCGGCGGCGGTGGTGGCGGCCTCGATTCGACCGCCAAAGCGCAGGTGTCATATTTGCGCTCCATCGGCAACACGGCGGAAGCGCTGAACGTGCTCAACGATGCGCTGGCGACCACAGAAGAGGGCAGCGAAGACTACTACAAAATCCTCAAGCAAATTGCCGATGTGGAAAAACAGGCTGAGCGGGCCGCACAACGCAAAGCCGGTGGGGGAGGCGCTGCCGGTGGCACCTCAATGGGCTTCCGGTTCAATTTCGAGGATCAGCCGCTCACGTTGCGCGAACGACCCGAACTTCCCGAAGACCCGCTCCACATCGAGGCGTTGATGGACGAGATTGACGCCGCGCGCGCGCGGGTCGAGGAACGCATGCAGATGTTTCGCGACACGCTTCAGCCGATTACCGACTGGCTCCATGAGTATCGCGGCGTCATCGGGTATGTGCTGACATCTATCGCGATATCGCTGGCGCGAAGCTTTGTCGCCTCGCGCATTATGCCTATCTTGAAAGACCTGATCGGATTGTTGCGGCTGGTCGGCATTTCCATTACCAATCTGCTCACGCCGATCAATCTCTTCAAACTCGCCATCCATGTGCTGGCAATCTCGTGGATCAAAAACATCGGCGGCATGCGGGATATTTTCCAGCAAGCCTTTCGCGATGTGCACGAGGAGACCACCGCATTGTGGGGCATCCTCAAAAAGGTCTTTTTCGGAAGCGGTGGCATCATCGGTATGTTCGGCCGCTTTCTTGACGCCATCCCCGCCATGCAACCCCTGCTCGCGCGCATCTTTGATCGGCTCGGCGCCGCATTCGTCGAATGGTTGGGGCCAGTCGGTGGTGGCATGATTGTCGCGATGCAACAGGCGTTCAAGCGGTTCGGGGATTGGCTCGTCAAAGACGGCGCCGAACAATTCGAGCAACAGGCCGACTCCTGGTTCTCCGACCTGCAACGATACTTCGAAGGGAAAACACCGCAAACGTTTTTGATCGGCGTCATTACCCGTCTGGCAGTGTTCGTCGCCACCATCACGCAGGTCGCGTTCGCGCAACTCTTCGGCATCATATCAGCGTTGATCGTCGCCTATGCGCCACGCTTGCAGCGACTGATGCAAACCTGGGTTCCCGTGCTTGGTCAGTGGATTCTCGACGCGATCTCGCCGGCATTGCATTATTCCGGCATGTTTCTCGGCGCGCTGCTGGCGGCGCTCGGCTCAGGAGCCATCGCGCTGATTCGAACGCTGGGTCACTGGACCATCCAGCTTGCCGGCTGGATTCTTCCGGCGGTTCCGCTGATGGTTGCGCGACTGGCCGATCTGCTCTTTGTTCTCAGCACATGGTTTATCAAGACCGGTGCGCCATCGCTGGTGGCAATGCTTGCGAACTGGATCACCGAAGCGTTGAACCAACTCGGTCAACACTTGCCGATGTTCGGGTTCAATCTCGGCATCCTGTTTGGCCGGCTGATAACGCAAGCAGTTGGCCTCGCGGTAACGGCCATCTATGCGCTTGGCGAATCCTGGCCGAAAGCGCTTGGCTGGTTCTTCACCAGCCTAGTTCCGGCTGTTCTGCACGCCCTCTGGGGAGCCATTCGCGGCATTGTGGCGGCCATTCCCGGCCTGTTGATGGGGTTGATCGAGCCACTCGTTGACGCGCTGCGCATCAAGCGCGCCACCGAACGGGTCCGCGAATGGGCCAAAGATCTCGGTATCACCTTTGTGACCGAGTTCATCGAGAAGATCGAAAAACGGTTGCCAGACTCCTGGTATCCCATCGTTGACGCTTTCGACAAATTGTTTCGCGCCATCAAAATATTTCTGACCGGCGTGGAAGAAAAGACCGATTCCATTGATAAACTGGTCAAACGCATTCGCGGTATGGATCAGGCGACGCGCGACATGATCGAAACCATGAAGACGGCCATCATCTGGCTCGGCAGTTTCGCTCTTGCCGTCGGCGTGGTGGCCATCCAGCAGGCGATCGCGTCAGGGGTGATCACGACAAAATTCATTCCAGCGCTTATCAATCTGTACCAGGTCATCGTAACCCGGGTGCTAGCCGCGCTGGGCATAAAGATTATCGCCATCCAGACGGCAAATAAAACGTATCTATATACGGTGTACAGCGGGATTGCCAGATTCGTCATGTCGCTTATCGCCATGTCGAAAACCATTATGACCCAGGTCGTGGTTGCCATCGGCGCGATGATCCTGCAGGTGCGCGGCGCGGCCACCGCGCTGCTGACCGGCGGCATTCCGGCGCTGCTCACCTATATCAAAACCATCAAGGTGGCAAGCACAGTCACAACGGTTTTCGGCGCCAAACTGCTGATGCTGCTTGGGCCGATTGCCGTTATTGTAGCAGCCATCGGCTCGATGATATTTGCTTTTGATCGGTTCAACAAGAAAGTTGCCGGCGCCGCGCAAGAGATGCTCCAGCAACACCGCTGGTGGCGCGAGTCCGAAGACGCGCTGAACCGGTGGGCCAGTGCCAGCCGGGAGGCTCAGGAAGCAACCTACGAACAGGCGAAAGCCATTGAAGCGCTTCGCGAATCGCTGCGCAAAAAACTTGAAGCGCTTATTCGTGACCAGGCGATCGGGTTGCTCACGCCGAACGAATACCAGCGCCGGCTGGACGCTATCCACGCAGAAGCGGCGGAAATCGAAAATCTCACCCAGAAGCTCAACGAACAGTTGGACGCGCATGAAAAGCTGGCGCAACAACAGTTGATGCAAGAGTTCATTGGCCAGCTTGAGGGAGTGACGGATGCGCAGCGGGATGCCGCGCAAGCCGCCGAAGACCATCAGCGCAAACTCGCCGAACTCGAGGACCAGGCAAAGCGAAGCAGTGACACCTTTCGCGAAGCATTCAAACGCGACACGGACATCCAGACGCGCTATCTCGAAGACCGCGAGCGGAGTTATGCCGAGCATATCGCGCGGATTGAGGCCCTGGAAGCGGAACATCGCGACGCGACGACTGAAGAAGATAAAAAGGCCATTGATGAGCGTATCAAGCAAGAACGGGAAAGTTTTGCAGAGCGAGAAAAACAACGAGCCATCGAATATGTCAAAGAACGGATGGAGCAACGCAAGCATCTCGGACAGATGCTCATTGATTATGTGCGGGTCCAAGCGCAACGCAACAACTGGGATCGGGAGCGAACCGCGCAAATGATCGACACGCTTGCCGCCGAATATGGCGTGCAACAGGAAATTTCCGAACGCGCGGCGCTGCACATGCAAGATCTTATCAATCAAACCATGTCCAGCGCCGATGGGAACATCGATCATTTGATGCGCCAGTTGCGCTTGCTCGAAGATCGCACCATTGACCAGCAGCGCGAACTCGATGAATTGACCCGGGAACGCACGATCAAACTGGTGACGGAATTTTTGAAAAAAGGAACTTACGACCCGAAAGAACTGAAACAGGCGTTAGACAATCTCGAGCGCGATGTGGCCATCGAACTGAGCGTGCGGCTGCGCACCACGGACATTGCGATTGCGGCAGCAAGCGTCCCTACGCCTACACGCCCTTCGCCGGCCGCCGGCGAACGCGGCCTCGAACGCTATCAACCCCCGGCGTCGTCAAATCGTTCGACAACGCCCACCCCATCGCAACCGGAAGTGCAACGCGGCAACATGCGCGCGCGAGGCGGACCGGTGCGGGCGCGGGTGCCGTACTGGGTCGGCGAAGAAGGTCCGGAAATCTTTGTGCCTCACCAGCACGGTGCTATCCTGAACAACCGGGTCTCGCAGGTGTTGAGCCGGATCGGAACCGGCATCGATTATTCGATGCATCAGTTCAGCGCTACCATCCGCGGGGGGTGGACACCGCCGGAAATGGCAACCTCCCGACCGGGAGGAATCAGCGTGTCTATGCCGATCACCATTAGCGGCAATACGGTGCGTAGCGACGACGATTTGCTGGCCATCGAACGGCGTGTCACGGAAACGATTGTGGGATCGCTCGAAACCATTCTGGTGCAAGGACTAAAGGGGTAAGGCATGACGTTGCCGGTCTGGTCATTCAACGGCATTCCGTTCTACCCGGTCGACTCGTCGCGCGTGGCACCCCGCTGGCAGCGACAGGCGCGCATCCAGGTGCATAACCTGCTCGGAACCGGGGTAGCCGAATTTCACACCTTCGGCTATCAAGAATACCGATTGCAGGTCGAGATCTTTATGGCGTCGCAATCCCAGGCGTTCGCGCTCGAAAACAACCTTGGCCTGAGCGGAACGTTAGCCATAGGAGACGCCACCTGGACCAATGTTATCCTCATGGGTGTGACACTCAAAATTCGCGACGAGACCCACGTCGAAGGCAGTCTTGAGTTTGCCCGATCAGGGGTGTGAGCATGGCCATCTCGACGGCAACCAAACTGGCTACAGTCAAACGCTGGCTGGCAACCCTGGTCATCAACGATGTGTCGTTCCAATTGATCGATGTGCCCTCGCGCACGCTGGGAACGAATCAGCAGCGAGGCACCTGCACGTGCCGAATTCGCGCCTTTCCCGATGTGCCAGCCGGTTCGCCTGGCTATGTGTATTTGTTCTTGAATGACGAGAACGAATTGTTTTTTACCGGCATCATGGATGTGCGTCCGATCTCGGACAATCCGCCAACCTACGAAGTGACGTTAACGGACATGCAGCGCGAATTCGCGCGCGAGGTCGGCGAGCGACTCGTCTGGAACGGTCAATCATTCAGCGATGTGGTTCGGGATTTGTTGAACCGGGCCGGCATCCCCAACAACCGGATTACGGCCATTCATAATCCCGGCGAAGCGTTCGCGATTGGACCGAACTACCCCATCGAGATCGAGCCGGACACAACTATCGAAGCATTGCTCAACGAGTTGATGGAATTCGGCGGCACCCAGTTGCTGGTTGCGGCCGACGGAACCATCGAGGTGCGCGACGCTCCCGGCTGGCCACAGGATCAGCCCACGCTGGTATACGCCTATGGCGCGAACAAGGCGATAGAAGAATTCGGCATTCTCAGCAGCAAGCGCACCGTGGCCGGCAACGAATCCATTGTCAGCGAGTTCAAAGCATACGGGCCGCGTCGTCCAGATAAGCAAATTCCTGACGCCACCTTTCGGCTCGCCGGGGTGACCGGCAAAAAGTCATCCAAACAGTATCGGTTGTGTCAGACCGATCAATGCGCGCGCGCCATTGCCGAACGCGAAATCGTGCGGCTCAACCGGCAATCCACCGAAGTGGAGGTGAGCGCGCCGCTGAATCCATCGATCCGACCCGGCGATAGCCTGATGTTCCGCAACCCGATCCTGGGGTGGCCGACGAATACTCCGGCCATTGTGCTGGCAGTGTCGTCAAGTGGCGACACCATGACGATGCGCATCAGTGTGGGCGCACGACCGGCTGAAGGCGATGTAAGCCATGTGCCACCGCCCAATGCCAGTTTCACGTTGCGCTATGAATACCAACCGATTGCGCTGGCCGGAGTCGTCGCGCCGCGGTATGTCGTCGAAGCCATCTCGACGGCATCAGACCCTAGCGGGTTTTCGATTACCCGCACCGAATGGAGCGCCAGTTGCGCCGGGCGGGTCGAGCCGGAATCCAGCACCGAACAGCGACCGATCTTCGTGTTCGAAACCATCGAGAATGCACAGATTACCCTGACGGTCGAGAGCAGTTCTGGCGAAGGTGCCAGCCACACCCAGGCGGTCGTGCCGCCGAGCAGCGAAGTCTTCACCCGCACCCTTGCGGTGGCAACCCCCGGCGGCTGGAAGGTGCTGGCCGGTTCGGTGGGGTGGCGGTCGTTCGAAAGCAACTGCACGGCAGTGCCGGGAATCAACGATACCGGTCCGTTGCTGGGAGGGTTTTCCAACGGCAAACTGTATCGCACCGACGATTATCTTGCTACCCCGCCAACCTTGTTGCACACGTTTCCGAGCGCGGTGCGCTGCATCTTCGTCAATGAGATGAACCCGCAACACATGCTGGTGGGGGCCGGCGGTGGTCTGTATCAATCCACGGACGGCGGCGTGTCCTGGAACACCCTTGCCACCTTTGAAGACGATATCAATTACGTCGAATCGTCACCGGCCAACCCGAACGATATTCGGGTATGCGCCGGACGGTCGCTCTGGCATTCCATGGACGGCGGAACCAGTTTTACCGCGCTGCTGACCGGACCGACCGGAAGCACGTGTCGCAAGGTCGGCTCAGCTCCATGGGGCCATCTAGCGGTCTGGAGTGGGACGAACAACCTCGACGACGCCTGGAAGTTCGAAGAAGGTTATAGCCTGAACTGGTCAACCGTGCCGGCAGAGCATCGGCCCGTAGACCTTGCCAGTGTGACCCCGACCCAGTACGAAGAGGGGTTTGTGCTGGCAGCCGGCGCGGTCAGCGATATGGTGCGGGATGGATTGTACGGTCAACTCACCTATATCGCCAGTATCAGCGGCGCGGCACGCTTCTACCGCGTGATGCCGGATCGGTCGGTGCGATACCTGTCGCGGTACACCGAGGGCGGCGCGGCAAAACTGGTGGTGCACCACCAGGCGTTTTCCATTCTTGCGAACGAATCGACCGCCTACCGGATCGGCTATGGGCAACCGACCGACCCCTTGCGGCCACCGCAACTGGTCATTCTTCCCCGCTGGCAAAGCGGGTCGCTCGATCGCGCCTGGCATTATCTGCCGGACCAGAACGCCTGGATACCCAAAATGTTGCCGCTCTCCGGTGAATACTGGACGGGAATTGCGATTTGTCCGCAAAACCCGAACGAATGGCTGATCTGGGGCAACCAGGCACGGGTCTTCTGGACCGGCAACGCCGGCACAACCTGGACGGAAATCTTTTTGCCATCCATCCCGCAGGGAAGCACCGTCACTATGCTTGGAGTCGTCTTTACCGGCGCGCGCCGCGAATGGGCGATCTCCCGCCTGCATACCCGCGCCTACGGGGTTGGTCGGTGGTACCAATCGTATCTGGCGTTTGGACAGGGACCGAACAATCTGCGACAACTCGTGCTGGGCGATCCGATGCTGGGGCAAACCCCGCGCGACACAAGCTATGTGCAACCCGTCACCGCGTTGTGTCCGGGGTACGATGGGGAAATCTGGTGCCGCGCCATGCAGCGTCGAGGACCGAGTGGAAGCACCATTGACGGCGACGAAATTGCCTATGAGTTTCCGCTGCAAGCGTGGGTTGATCCAGTGAGTCTGACCATTCACGAGGTCGGAACCACTGTCTACCAGCCGGCCGACATCGAAGCGCCCGTTACCGGTCGGGCCGGATATTGCGTCTGGCAGAACAATGTCGCGCGCATCACGAACTATCGCACAACCCTGCCCGATCCGGCCACCGCGGTTGCCGCCGGCGGCTGGGTCGCTTCGTGCCAGGCAGGGTTGTTCGCGGGGGTACGCGAGGGGATTGCGCAAATCCGGAACATCACCACGGCGCCGGAGGTGAGCGTTGTTGCAGCGGCCGGCTATCAGGTGGGGCCTGTGCAAGCGGGATCGTCGCGCCGCGGCGTGGCCGCGATCAGTTTGACGACCAACCCACAGGGGCGACACATCGTCTTCGCGCATAACGGCATGACCTGGACGGCCATCGAAACTCCGGAAGGATTGACCAACATCTGTCACATCGTTGGATTGATCGAGCCATGACGACTCGCGGCAATCTCGAATTCGCGCTCCAACGATTTGCGCGCCTCCTACTCGAGCAGCATGCCACCACCACGGCAACCGCCATCGATCACGCCGTGGCATCCGTTCGCGTGGAGCGGGACGCGGCTATCGAGACGCATAGCGGGCGCAACCAGTTCGTGCACGGGGTGGGGCCGTTGTATGTAGCAAAAACGCGCAATCCGTCGCAATACCCGGATTGGAGCGAAATCCAGAACAAGCCGGCAGGGTTCGGCGGGTCCATCGATCCGAGCACGCTCGAACTCGACGGCAGCCAGATTACGACCGGTCAGGTCCCGTTGCTGCGATTACCGGTGGCCGCGCCGGGAGAGATCTCGCCGCACCGACTGGTGCGCGCCGATGACCCGCGGTTGCATGCCGAAAGCTTTGCCATGATCAGCGGCGAACCACTGGCCGCCGGCGATTTTGTGCGTGTTACCCTGATCGGCGGACAGGCTCGCTGTGTCAGAGCCGATGCGTCGCTTGGCATGACCGGGGCGGCAATCGGATTTGTCAGCACTGCGTGCGGCACCAATGACCAGATTACCGTGTTCCCGCAAGGGGCGAATGCGCTGTGCTATCTGCCAGGCGTAACAGTGAGCGACCTTGGCACAACGGTGTTTCTCTCGACCATGCCGGGGAAAGCCAGTTTGACTCCGCCGGCGACCACCGGACAACTCTTGCAACCCCTTGGCACCGTGACCGGGATCGTCAGCGGAACCGTTGCGGTGGTGCTGGTTCGGTACGAGTTTCGGTATCTTCTCTAAGGAGGATCTATGTCGGGACGCCATTTTTTGGACATCAACACCACGACGGGCGCTATTGTGCGGCGGGAAGCCATCAGCGTCTCCACCGGCACGTCCGACGCGGATAAAATCGTTCGCACCAAAGCGAACGGACAACTTGACGAGAGTTTGTTTCCATCCACGCTCGGCGCGGCTGCTGAAACCATTCAGGCCAGTGAAAATCTGGCGGCCGGGGATTGGGTGAACATTCACGAAGTGTCCGGGGCGCGCCGCGTGCGTCGCGCCGTTGCGTCTGACGATACCCGACCCGCCCATGGCTATGTCACCTCGGCAGTCACGAGCGGCAGCAACGCGACGGTTTATCTGGGCGGGATCAACGCTGAAGTGGCAACGACGGGATTTGTGGCCAGCGATGTGGGACGCGCGGTGTTTTTGTCGGCCAGTACCAGCGGTGGATGCAGCAAAACACCGCCTTCCAGCGCCGGTAATGTGGTCCAACGGTTGGGGTATGTCGTCGAAGTGGCATCGAAAGTGCGCGTGCAACTCGACATGTCGTACATCGTCACCTTGTGATGCACCACCGTATCAAGTCGTATCGCATGCGCACATATCAGCAATGGTATGAACACCATCGAACTGGTGGTGGCGTTGAGCACAGCGCTTGGGGCGGGAGCCATCCTCAAGACCCTGCTCGATGCCTGGCTCAATCGAACGAAGAACCAGATCGACACCAATCTGAGTTTGCGCAACGAGATTCGCCTCGACCTGGACCGGGCGCGTCAGCGACTCGACGCGCTCGAACAGGAGAACGACAGCCTGATCCTCAAGAACGCCAAACTGGAGGGGACGGTCACGGTCATCTCGGCGCAATTAGACATGCTTCAGGGGGAAAAAAACCGACTGCATGAAGAACTGGGTAAACTCCACCAGTCGAACCGCGATCTGCTGCATCGCATGCAAGAAGTACAAAAGGAGAACGCGCAGTTGCGCGAACATCTGCGCGCGGTCGAGGAAGACAATATCCGGCTGGCCACCCAGATCGGCTTGATCCACGACGAAAACCGGCTGTTGCGCTCCGTGCTGGACCGGAATGGCATTGTGGTGCCGGAATTGCGGCGCGTGACCGATTATATGGCCGACATCGTCACTCCACCGCAGAAGGACATGGGCGGGCCAAGGTTTCCCGAATCAACTGGGCGCATTGGGCAAAGCGTTCCAGATCGGCCTCCCACCCGTCGCGACGACGATACACCCCGAAATGTATCGGCTGAAACCTGAGCACAAACCAGCCGAGCGACGCGGCCACATTCAATTTCATGTAATCCTCTGGTCGGGCATGCCGACCGCCGCGCGGACCATGGGTTCCTCCATCAATCTCGACGGCAACCCCACGGCGAGGCCAGGCAAGATCGAAGCGCCATTTGCGGCCGGGCGCGAACGTGATCTCGCGCGCGAACGGAACAAGATCCGGAGCGTACCTGGTCAGCAGGGACGCAAAATCGGCGGCATAATCGCCGTCTGTCGGTGAAACGCCGAGACGGCGCGCGTCACGATGGGTAATGCGCGCCGGCATAGGCTCGCTGCTCCGTGGCAAGAAACGCCAATCGCTGTTCATACCAGGCGACGCGGGTTGCCAGTTCGTCCCGCACGTCGCGTGCGCATACCACCGACCAGTCGGCGACGAGCGGATCGATCTGGGCGCGCAATTCGGTAATCCGGCGCATCCCCCGCTCGGTTCGACGGTCGGGATCTTCGGCGATCCACTGCAAGCCGCGTTCGATCCGTTCGAGACAATCGAGCTGGTGTTCCATCCACGCGAGGGCATCAATGGCGAAGAACTTCTGGCGCACCAGCATGGCCTCATAGGTTGCATCAATAGCGTTTCGCGCAACGGGCGCGTGCTGTGGACACAACGCATACCACCGCGACGGGGCATACGATGCGCATTCCGGACAGGTTGCCGCATAGTAGCGCACCCAATCGGACTCGGTCAGGCACGGGGTTACGATGCCATCAAGGACCACAGGTTCCGATGCGATGAGGTAGGCGACCATGATGATGACCCTCTGTTTCGCGGAAGAAGTTCCGGCAGATAGGATGCGACCACTTCCTGTTCCTTGCGGCGCGTCATGGACGCAATAACGCATGGCTGACCCAACACCTGCCAGCACAACCAGAACGTGGCAAACTGCGCGCCGCGACCGTCATAGCCTTTCCGGGGCATTTCGAAGCACACGCGGGGGCCATGCAGCAAGAGTTGCTCATGGCCGTAGCGCATAAAGAGCCGGAGGGCAGACGTTGCGGCGAGCGTATCAATGGGCACCAGCAGGGCGAACGGTTTGCCCAGCGCATAGCAACGGGCCAGCCATTCGTACTTGAGACTGTAGGGCGGATTGGTGATGATCATGTCCCAGACGGGCGGCGGATCGCAGTGGAAAAAGTCCACCCCGATATCCAGGTCGGTCGCGATCACCGAATGTCCGCGATTGCGCAGCGCGCGGACCAGATTGCCTTTGCCGGCAGCCGGCTCCCAGATGGTCGCGCCGTTCGGCACATACGGAAGCAACGGCTCCAGCGCATAAGGCGGGGTCTGGCACCGATCCAGTTCAGGCTGGCCGCGGCGGTTGGATTTAGGCTTGCGACTCATGCGCGCGCAAACTTCCGATAGGGCGGCGGGTCCTGAGCGACCCGAACCATTGCCATCAATTCCTGCGCCGTTGCGCGTTGCACGAAGGTTGCTACCGGGCAAGGCAGGCGCAGAATCTTGCCTTCGACCTGACCGGCAACACATGCGCCGGTCGAATCGTGATCCGGTTCGAACAAGATGACCCGATGGGGATAGGTCATCGCCTCGCGTGCGAGCGGGGAAGGCCAGGCGGGAGCGTGGGGACCGGCAATGGTTGACACCTGATAGGCGCGCGTGAGCAAGTCGGCATTGACGGCCTGGTCGGTCAAGACGACCAGTGAATTGGGTGCGGCTCCCTGGAACCGGATCGGCGGATCGGACGTGGGTTTTGGCGGTGGCGGCGGTGGTTGGGGCGGTTGAGGTGGTTGAGGCGGCAACGCCGTTATCTGGAGCGGAATGTTGAGCAGCGTTGCAGCGGCGCGATACGCCTGATCGCGGTCACCATGGTGTTCTAAGTACACGTACAGGTCATAGGCGTCGTGCCAATACCCCTGCGCTTCGGGAAAGAAATTGATCGGGTCATTGGCCGAATGGTGGTAACTCTTGCCAACCGGCCCACCAGGGACGGTATGGCCAAGCACGACCGAGGCCGACTGGCCACCGGGACGCCGATACCGTTGGCGGCGCGAATCATACTGATACCCATTGCGCTCAAGGAGCACTTCAATGGGGTAGGTCGCGTTGAAGCGCCGAATGATGCTTTCGGTTGCCGCCAAACGATAGTGCGCATAGGTGCGGTCGGTAGATGTGGAGAGCGGCGGCGGCGGCGGTTTCTGGTTCAAGGCGACCGCCGCCGCTATCAGATGATGCCGCTGACTGATGCTCAGAATCGGAGTGGCAGCGAAATGCCCGAAGGCATACCGATAGCGTGCGCCATTCGGATGGATGGAAGGCGGCGCCACAATGAATCCGCCTTCGCCCCGGGTTTCGATCAAGCAGTGATAGCCGTTCGGGCTGGTGGGATCGACCACATACGCCAGTTTCTGGTTACGTCCCGGTCCGGGCGACCGGAATGCCAGATGCTTCCCACCGCTGCCGGTCACCGCGACTGGCAACGCAATCGCGGCGTCGCGCACCTGCGCCACCCACGGTTCGAACCATGCGGCGTGGTCGTCGAAGTCCAGCACCTCAAACCCCCCGGACACCTGACCACAGATAATCGCAAAACCGGTGGTCCAAGGATGATCGGCCCACCGCCGCACCTCATCCACGGTCGGAACCCGTTGCTGAAACTCCTGCCAGCGAAAAAACGGAATTTTGCCCCGGACCGGCACCACGGACAGACCGGCATGCAGGTACCGGACGGCCTCGGCATACAAGGACCCATCGGGAGATGCGCGTGACATCGCTGCGCTCCGGGATGCAAGGCAAGAGAGACGACAAGGAGATAAAAAAAAGTATGCTTGAGTGTACCACAACCGATAGCAATCGTCAACCGGCCGTTCACGCGATGGTATTCGGCGTAGGTGGGGGAAGCGAAAACACGGCGCGGACGAAGGCGTCACGCATGCCGTGTTCTTCGAGGAAGCGATTCCAGTCCAGATCGCCGGATGACAGGACGTGAATGCCGATCTGGAACTCTTTGCGTCCCTGGTCGGTCCAGCGCACGACGGTTGACGCTTTGCCGCCGAGGGTCAACACCTGGACCAGATGATCGACCACCTCGGTGATCGCGCGACCATCACGACGGATTGGCGCGGCCAGATAGACCGTCAACGACTCGTCTCCGAGCCGAACGGTGAGGGCGCGCAGATGAAGCGCCGAAATCGGACCTTCCACGCGCAAGGCCGGAAAGCGCGGCGGAGGTTCATTGCGCACCACTTTTCGGAGATGTTCGACCGACCATTGCTCGACTTCTGCCTGTTCGAGCAGGGCTAAGGCTTCTTCGGGATCTTCGTCCATCATGCTGCGCACCGTCGAGAAATGCGAAAACGACAGACCCGGAAACATACGCACCTGCTCGATCGTGAACCCACTCGCCACCCAGCGCTTGCGCTTCAACGTGCTAACCGACTCACCAATTGCGCGGGAAAACATGGCGAGCGTGTGGTCGCCATGCGTAGCACTGCGACACACGGCATCGGTTAGCCATCCCAGGTTCCAACTCCCCTGGATATCCCCCTGCTCGCGCAAATGTATGCCGATACTGACGGCTTCTTCCCACGTTTCCGGCGCGAATTGCATGAAATCCTGAGAATCACGGAGGATCGTCATACGTGTCGCTCCTCTGGTTCATTGCGAAACCCGAACGTTCATTTCAACAAACCCGATGGGACACAAAAAGATCGCACATCTGTGCAAGAAAAAAAGATGTGTTACAATGATCATTGCACGACAGATTGGAGGTTGTCCCATGAGCGACGAATCATCTCAGTTCGGGAGATGGTTGAACGATCAAATCAGGATGCGAGGCTGGAACGCCAGCCAGTTAGCCGAACGCGCCGGGTTGTCAAAAGGAACCATTTCGCAACTCATCAACGGACGAATCCAGGGCCGGCACGCGCAACTCTCAACCCTTGAAAGCATTGCCAGGGCCTTGAACGTCAGCCTGATCACGGTTCTGGAGCAGTGCGGGATCGATCTTGGCGTGTCTCCCTATCATCCCGACATCCAGACTGTTGCCGATCCCCACCTGATCGGCTTGATTCGCGCCATTCTCTCGCTGGGCCAGCGCGAACGACACGTTTTGCTCCAGAACATCATCATGCTGCATCACCAGCAGTAACGCACATCGCCCTTCGAACGGATGTTCGTTCGAAGGGCGATCAGGCGACCAGCGCCAAAACCCGTGTGGATGCAACCCATGAGGGAGCGCGCTCGAATGCTGCCATGGCGCGTTCCAATCGTTCGCTATGTTCCAGCAACCAGCCGTAGAGCAGCAGGATCTCGGGTAGCGAATAGACGACCACTCCGCGTGAGGTCGTGACAGAGACGGTCCACTCATCTGACGAAAACACGATCGTGAGCGATGAATCGGGCACATCCATACCAGACCTGACGCCGTTTTCAGGAGTGATGAACCATGCTACACCGACACCCCGTTGCGCTCTATCATTCGGTTCATTATAACATGGGATGACCATTACCCAAGACCGAGTTCATCGGTCAGGCGGTTCAGGAGTTCGCTGAGCACCGCATTGTCGCCGCGCACCAGCCGGCGCACTTTGGTGCGCTGACCGCCGTTGGCCAGCAACAGCAAACGGCTCAACTCCTCCACCGTCTCGATACGCGCCAGGGCGCGCAGCACCTCGGGGTGCACCGCGGCAGATGCCGACGTGTTGGGTGGCAGAAACGGATCCACCGATTGCGGTATCGGCGATGGTGGCGACTCATCCGTCGGGGTGGATGGAGAAGCCACCGCATGCGGTGACGCGGGAAGCAGACGCTCCCAGGTCGGAGCGGGGCGCTGCGCCAGGTTCGCGATGGTCGCAGATGACGGCGGCGTGATCTGGATGATACCGCGTTCGGTAGCCCAATACCCTAATGGCACGGCATAGTGCGGTCGTGAGCCCATGAGCGTCTTCCAGGAGACCGGATCGACATTCCCGACCAGACAGGTGCCGAATGCCTCACGGGTGCCGCTATCGCTGCCCATATAGGCAATCAACGCCGAATGCATCTCGACCACTGCCCAGACCTTGACTTTGCGTCCTTCGTCAAGGATCTTTTCAAGAATCTTGTTGGCCCTGGTGCCCAACAAGCGACGCAATGACCGCCATTCACCGAGATACACGATCAACGGATGGCCGATAGCGCGATTGGTATAGTAATGGTCCAATCGGTCATCAATAATCGCCGCGACACGATCGAGCGCGGCGCGAATGTCAGTGGTTGTTCGGTACGCTTCGAACAGATGCGCGATGGGGCGCAAATCGATCCGCTGATCCTCCTCGTGGTAGGGCGAGAAGTGGCGTGACACGACCACGCACTGACACCCCTCGGCCAGATCGCGAACCAGCAACGTGTACGAACACGTCGTTTTTCCGTCACCGGTCACCCCCACAATGGCCGTGTGTCGCCGTCGCGCGACCGCGAGCGTTTCCACACCACCAACAAGCGGAGCAGGAAGCTCTATCGGCGCATTCGACGGACGCGCCGGTTTCGGTGGTATTGGTGACGTCTCCGCCGGTCGGGGCGATGATTCACGCACCGCCGCCGGTTCCGGTCTTCGATCCGGGGATGACACCACCGCCAGCGGAGCAGGCGATGGACCTCCCACCGAAGCGGGTGTCGGCGGCGCGAGCGGAGCGGACGGCGGAGTGCGATCCTTCTTCGTCTGACGATCCGGTGGCGTTTCCCGGCGGATCTGCTCCATCACCTCGAAGTAGTCGGCCCCGCCGAACGGCCAGTACACGTCGCGCAAGAACTGCCAGACCGAGATCCCAGAGCAATGCAACGTTATGACGAGGATGATCACGGCCAGCAGGGTCAACCCGAACACGACCAGCGTTGACATACACGATCCCTCTCCACCGCGTGTCCGCAACCGCTATCGCGACGCGCGCATGCGTTTGAGCAGAGCAATCCAATCCCTGGTCACATACCCAAACACCGAAACGGCGGGAACCAGCAATGGTTCGGGTGCCAGATCGACAAACAACGCGATGGGTAAACTGACCACCCAATGCAACCCGAACGCGATCAAGCCCTCCCAGGACGAGTACACGCTGAACGCGGTCGAGCCAAACGACAGCAGGATCACGAACCCGGCAAACAGCCACCTGGACGATCGCGTTGTTGGCAGGCTCATGATCACGTGGTGGTTGCGCCAGAGATAGTACTGGAACACCGAAATCGTTATCGTGCCCAGCACGCTCGGCCACATGGTCAATCCCCAGATCATCAGCATGCGCACATTGAAGTATCCGCTGACAATCAATGCAGCGACCAGCAGCGCCACCACCAGCGCCATGCTGAGGGCCATAAAGCCTTGCCGATAGGCCAGTTCGGTCAGGCTCACCGAGGTGACCGTCGTTCGTTTCGCTGCCGATGGCGGCGGCGGCGGCGGTGATGCCGATCGAGAAGACGGCGACGGGGGTGGCGGCGACGCCGCGCGCGCCGCGCTCCCAAGAGCATGATCCGGCCCATCGGACATGTCACGCGAACGCGCCCAGGGTGGGGATGATGGATCAGGCAACGTCATGATGGCACTCCCATTCCATATCGAACCAACGGGGACCGATCACCGGACGGACCACGCAGACCGCGCAGACCGCACAGACCGCGCAGACCGCGCAGACCGAACGTCAATCGGGATTGCCGGTTTTTGGCATACCAATGCGGATTCTTGCGAGACACTCATTGGTCCGTCTGGTCCGTCTGGTTTGCCTGGTCTGTGCGGTCTGCGCGGTCTGCGCGGTCTGCGCGATCAGACGGCGAATTCCCAATCGGAATTACCGTCAACATCCGGCGGATCATGGTCGTCATCGAAGTCATGGCGCACGTGTTCGACCGACCGGTGCTGTGCCAGGCGGGTCGGGTCATGGAACCGCGACCGGTACGCCGCGAGAATCATGGCTTCCAGTGCTGCCGTTTCGGGGACATCATCGGCGATCGCCCAGAGCCTGACCTCTTGCCACCGGGACGGCGTCAACCGATAGCTTTTTCGTAGTTTGCGCATGCCTTCTCCTCCGGCATTCATGCCGCATCGTCATCCTCGAACACCTTCCAGCCCAGGCCTTGATCCACATCGAATCCGATGGCGGCATGCTCCCACTCCTCCAGGGTGGTGATGCCGATCGAGGTACCGGATTGGCTCTCCCACCACACCGCCACCAGTTCACCTGACGGCATCTGGTAGAGATCGACTGGGGATGTGTCATCCCCTTCGATGAGCCGCATCCGTTCGATAAGAATGACCCGTTCGATAGCGTCTCTGGCGTCTTTCTCCTCCCCGGAGAAAAACAGATCGCACGCCTTGGCGTTGAGCCGGTCACACGTCGCTTGCGAGATCCAGATCGGCTCGACCGGGGGGTAGGTGTCGCGGTTGGTTGCCATGGCGTTCCTTCTTTCGTCTATCTGTCATGACATTGTACTGACAGTGTCTTGACAACGTCAAGACACGTTGTCAGGGATGGGGGGCATGCAACAGGCGAACGGTCAGGATCTGGCGCGCGCGGCGAGCAGCGCCCCTGGCAATGGCGAACTGCGGATCATCGACCACGTCGATATGGTCGTACCGGTGCAGGAGCGGTTCGATGAGCCGCTGCTGCTCAGCTCCGCCACCACCAACAATGATGGAACGGAACTGGCCGCCATCCTGCCATTGCTCCTCGCACAACGAGCGAAGCGCGACGGCGTGGCGATGGATGGGAGCATCCCACCCGTCCGGCAACGGCAACCATTTGCCGCGTACCTCGACGGCGCCACGCCGCACGGCTTCATCGGTCTCGAACAACGTAAAATCCCGATGGAACGCGGCAATGAGCATGGAGCGAATCTCGCTCAACCACCGGTAGGTGCCCATCGGTCGGCTAAACAGTTTTTCCTTCGTCACCACACCGTTCTCGATGGTGCCGCCGTCCACGGTGTAGTGACCGATATCCAGATAGGCGTAGCGCGCGCCACGGAGCGCGCCGGGCATGCGTTCTGCACCGGTATCATCGAGCAGCCAAGCGTAGAGCAGGCACACCGGCTCAGGGATGACATAGATCCCTTCCGGTTCGACAAACACCGGTCGGTCGGCGGTCGCGGCGCGGAAGTGATCGCCGAGTCGTTCGGCATACTGCCGACCGATCATCGTCGCCGGCAGACCGGTAACGCACACGCCCGGATACTCCCATGCGTTCAGCGCATCGAGGGTCGCGCGCAACAGCACGGGGTAGAAGAGCGGATCATCGAGCCGGCTCGACCCGATTGCGGTCATCGGCGCGCTCGACGCCAGCAGCGCGTCTTCACCCACCCAGAACGACCGATTGCCGTACACGACGGTCCGCACGTCCTGGACCGACCCGGACGCGACCGCGCTTGCCTCGCTGATCAGGCTCGGAAAGATGATGTGCCGCGGTGATTCCCCCGACACGAGCATGAACGATTTCGAAAACCCGTACCCCAGATTGATGCCGTATGCAGCGGATGGAGAAGTGCCATGCATGATGGGTGGTGCTCCATTGATCGGTCGTCGCAGTTTGGAAGCCATCGCGTGACCTCACCAGACATACCAATGCCTACCGATGATGCTACCGGTAGGCATTGTAGCACACTTTTTTTGCTTGTCCTACGATGCAACCTGATACCAGGGCTGATTGCCGTAGGGAGGCAAGCCGCGGCGGAACTGTTCGAACGTTTTCAGTTTGATCGCGCACGTAAGTGACGCGCCAGGAGGAAGCGCCGTGATTACATGCACCGCAACGAGTCTGGGAGGAGCAAACGACACGTCCCACACGAGATGCAACAGTCGCTCGGTAGGATAGGGATCGGCATCGAGCCAGCGCCGAAACCCGGCGGACAGATACATCGATACGGTAGCTGTCATGATAGTGGTGGTGACGACGCGGCGTGAATCCGCCGCTGACGTTCGATAATAGCCCGCCGTTGCCGGCGCAACCGGTCACGGTACTTCCGTTGCGATTCCGCGCGACGTCGACGAGCGTCCTCTTCCGACAATCGCTGGCGGCCTATCAACTGATGCGCGCGAGCCAACGCCTGAAACTGCCGAAAGGTGATCTCGATGACAGGAAGATCCGGCGGTGTCCGGTCATCCCGATACACCGCCTCGCAAATTCGACCGGTCGCGTCCACGCGCACCACCAGCGCGCATGCCTGACGAACGCGCCGGAAATTGCGCGTTCCGGCGTCAAGAATGACGAGCATCGTCGGTGGTTCACTCATGCGACACTCCTGTGACACTGCACAGACTTATTTTTCTGCCCTTATGATAACGGTCCACCCCGATCGCGTCAAGCGACCGGGGGTTTGCGGACTCTGGACGGATCGTCGTACAGGCGCTGCACCACGAACCGCGTCACATCATCATGCAAGTCCTGAGAGAGCGAGAACCGCTCCGTCACAAGGTATCGCAAGGTTTGCTGCAACGCTTCGAGACGCTCCTCGGTCGGGTCGTTGCGGTATGCAGCCACATCGAGAGCCAGACGACTGAGTTCGTCCGCGTTGAGGGCAAGCATGTAGCCGCCGGACACATCAACCGTCACGATCAATGACGGCGTGTTGTCCCACCGCGGGTCGGGGTCGGGCAACGGCCACACCACGCGGATCATTTCAAACAAAAGGGTGGCGAGATCATCCGCCTCGATCTCCAGCGATTGCTGGTCATTGGAAAAAACGAACCGACATCGATACGATGACATTCAGTGTCCCTTTCGTGAAAACGACTGCGTCAACAGCAGTCCGGTTGGTCCGTCAAGATGCAAGGTGTCGGCGGTCACCTGGATTTGCGGCGCGCGCCGGGCCAGATGCAACCGCACCCGCAACCGATGATCATCAGGCTTGCTGACGATCCAGCAACTATCGCACTTCTTGAGAAAACTGACCCCTCCTTCCAATTCCGGATCATACGATTCGCCAGAATCATTCGACCCATACGACTTCGAATGATCGGCAATCCCTCGCTTGTTTCGCTGCGAGAGCAATATCGCCGCCACCCGATGCTGGCCGAGAAAATCGCCCAGCACTTGCGCGAACTGTTCGAACCGCTCATAGATGCGGGTATTGCGTTTATCGCCCGCTTCGCCGAGATGATCGAACAACAGCACGTCGAATCCGTCCTGGATGACATGCTGTTTGAAGACGCGCAGCATGCGATCAATGTCATACCCCAATGATTCGGCGTCGTAGAGCAAAAAATAGCCGTCGTCGCGCAATGCACGCAGATTGGCGATTGCCTGCTCCACGGCTTCAATGACCGGCTGGCGCATCGGCACAGCCAGCCAGTCAGAGCCATACTTACGCGCCGTGAAATAACTGCGGATGTTGTCACCGGTCACGCTCTCCAGCGTCGTGCCGTCAACATACACCATCGTGTCGAGATTGGCGGTCATGCACAGCGCTTTCGCCTCCATCGCGATGTAGTCGCAGGCATGCGCTTTGCGATTGCCGCCGTCGAGCGCGACATGGATGACCCGCACCGGTCGTTCGACCACCTCCGACCCATGCAGGTCGGTCACGGTAGCGCGCATCAAATGACGCGCGATGTTGCGCAGCAAGGTGGTCTTGCCTTGCTTCATCGCGCCGGCGAAGAGGTGCATCTGATTGTAGCGAATGCCGCCCCGCAACGCGCTATCGATCACTTCGATCCCGGTCGGAATCGGCACCCAGGGAGTTGGCTCATCGTCGAGCTCGTCGATAATGTCGGCAATCGCGATCGGCAATCGCGTGACCACCGGTTGGGTCAACAGGGTCAACCGGTCATGCAGATCAGCCATAAGCGACTCGACTTCCAGGGGCGATGCGCCGATCAGCCGATCCTGGGCGGACCGAAAAAACGCCGCCGCGCGACGTTGTAGCGCGGCGGAACGAATCAGCGGGGCGCATGCGGCAAAATCGCTGCGCATCTGGTCGGTCACCTCGGCGGCCCAGCCGAGAATGGTGTCCAGATTGATGTTGCTTACCAACGCTAACAGTTCCGGCGTTGGCGTCTGGTGCTGATCCCGCAAGCGTTGCGCGGCGGCAACAATCGCCCGCGCCTGCGGGTTCAACACATCCTCCGCCGGACAATCGAACAACAAGACCGCGTTCGGCTCGCGACAGAACACACAGGTCACCGTGTGCTCCGCGCGGGCAACGTCAAGCTCTGTCGTCATGCGGATCTTTCACCGTGCGCGCGTTCAAACGTTCGACAAAGAAGACTCATCGTTCCTCCTTTCGCACATCACGTTGGTGGTCCATCCAGGCCAGCACCGCTTCAGGGAGCGAATGATCGGCGGGGATTGCCACCCCAAGCGCGCGCAAGCGTTCTTCCGCTGCTGACTCGAACGCCGACCAGCGTGCGAGTTCCTGGGCCCGATACATCAGATGACGCCGGCAGAGATCGAGTTCTCGACAGACTTGCTCGAATTGCGATTGCAGCGTCACCCATTCCGTCAATGCGCGACTCTCGATGGCCTCCCGTTCGATGACGGTAAGCAACATCGGCACATCGGCCCAGCGCACATGCACGGCATCGAACCATGATCCCTGATCCCGAATGGCCAGCACCATCTCGGCCTCCGACGAAAACACCGCCAGATTGCCGGTTACTTGCCGCATGGCGCTTCCTCGTCTTCTATTGGCGCTAGGAGCGTCGCTTTCACCGGAGTCGTTGCGGGGATGTAAAACGTTTGATTGCCGGGAACCCGCAACGGTTCGGCGTCAATCCGACCGAGCAGGAGCCAGACCACCACGGTGTGGTAACTCACCCCATGCATGGCAGCAAACTCCCGGAGGGACACATATCCCTCCGGAATCCGCGCGACCTGGCGCGACGGAACGCGCGCAACCGGACGATACTGTTCTGGAACGGCCTGCGAATCCACCAGCCACTGATCATTGACCACAGTTCCCGGCAACCGCCCATCCTTGCACATCCGATACACCGACATGCGCGGTATGCCCGTTCGACGTGAATACTCCGAAATCGGGACGTACCGCCGCCCCGGTTTCGGAGATCGACGTGTTCTTCGCACGACCATCACCTCCTTTCAAAAAAACCTCGCCGACATGGTATCACGAATGATACGACCATGCAACGGGTGTAAAGCGTTTTTGGCAACGCTGACGTGAATTATTGGAAAGACTTTTTGTGGTTGGGGAGATAGACGACGCGGGCGAACGCGCGATCGGGGGATCGCCGTTTGGCTCGCTGGAGGGCGGCGGCAAACGAATCCTGGCCGGCGGCGAGCAAGTCCTGGATGACCCGTTCGACCGCGTCAGGATCGAAGCTCCAGGTTCCTGACTGACGCACCCATTCGAACCGCACCGGACCAACGGTGTGCGACGCGCCGATACGTTCGACCGCCGCGCTTGCCAATCGTTTACGCGCGTTCAAGGCAGCCTCGAACGCCGCATGCGCGGCCAGGGTGGGCGCATGCTCGACATGCAAATCGGCGATGTCCTCTGCGCAACGACGCAAGATCTCTTCCGGCGTCATCGTGCCGTCTTCCAGTGCCGTCCGCAACGCCTCGACCGTGACAGGATCATGCTCCATTTCGGGTTCTCCTTTCGCGCATCAAAAACGGCGCCACCAGGCGCCGATACTCCAGATCCCCATGAACAAATTGACATAATGTTTCGGCGCGCGCGGGTGTCATGGCATGCGGCAATTAGATTCACTGCGGCCAATCCTGGGGGGGGCTTCCATCGCGGCACGTCGCGTGTGACGCGATAGGAGCCAATCTGCGGGGCGATTCTCGTCCGACCCTACCTTGGGTACCACCCCGGGGTCTATCGTCGCGCAGAAGGCCGCTGAGCGCGTTTGAGAGGCATCTTCGGCGCGACGTGGTGGTCGCGTTCAACCCGAACGACGCATCACGAACCAGTGCGAACCGAACAATGCAGCAGCTTGCTGCTTACTAAAAATATACATCAATACCACGGGATTTGTTTTTTGTCAAGTCTTCGTTGTTCCGTTGGTCGAGAGTTTGGGACGCCGCCGGTATGCGGCTGCGATTGCCGCGTAGTCCGGTTGTTCCGCCTCGACATGCCTGCCGGATTCGGATGGTGCATGCACGTCACGGTACCAGGGCAAGATCCGGTCGAGTAACGCATCCGGGTACAGGGTCTTGCCGGTCCAGAACGGATCGCGCTTGCACCAGTCGTAGCAGGCGAGAACACGCTCCACGGTCTCCTCGACCGACCAGCCCTGAGCCATGCAGAACCGGGCGAGTTGCTGGATACCTTTCCGGAATCTGCCGAACCTGGGCGACGGAACCGATTCGCCGGTATGGTCCAGCCAGGCAGTCTCAACCGCCTGCCATGGCTCCCGGACCGGGTCGGGAGCGGCAGGGTCGGGAGCGGCAGGGTCGGATTTTTTGCGCCGCGCAAATTTTTTTTGCGGCGCCCGCGTTCGAATCTCAGTTTTTGATTTTTCGTCAGAAAAATCAAAACTGAGATTCGAATTATTAGAATCGTTAAGTACCTTATTATTAATATTACTATTATTATAGTACTCATGATCTAGATCATGATCATGATCATGATCATGATTCCTACGATCATGAGATTCATGATCATGATCATGATCATGAGATCCATGATCATGATCTTGATCTAGATCATGAGTATCTAGATCTGGTACTGGCATGGATGAGGGACTCACTGATTCTTCATTGTCCGCGCGCGCGAGATTTTTTTTGTACAGACAGTGTATGTACACTTCGACCTCCGGCCAGGCGCTCCCGCTTTCGAGCGCGTCGGCCACCAGCAGCGCGAGCTTGCGCAACATCCGCGCGACTGGAATGTTGTGCGTGTCGGCCACATCGCGAATCCGCTCCGCTTCCTCCTCGCTCATGTAGACGACCAGCCTGCTCGTTCCCATCGTCGTTTCTCCTCGTTCCAACGCCGTCACCTGGCGTTCTGTCGCGATCCCTGCGTCGCGATCTTCTGCCCTGCATTGTACCGGATATTGCACCGCGCCGCAAGGTTTTTCGGCATTTTTAGCAGTAGGTAGCAGTAGGTAGTGCTACATAGCAGTAGGTAGCAGTAGGTAGTGCTACATAGCAGTAGGTAGTGCTACGTAGCAGTAGGTAGTGCTACATAGCAGTAGGTAGTGCTACATGGCAGTAGGTAGTGCTACATGGCAGTAGGTAGTGCTACATGGCAGTAGGTAGTGCTACATGGCAGTAGGTAGTGCTACATAGCAGTAGGTAGTGCTACATGGCAGTAGGTAGTGCTACATAGCAGTAGGTAGCAGTAGGTAGTGCTACATAGCAGTACGCGACGCGGGCGGTCTGTTTCAGTGCCGTCCGCGTCGGATATGGTTGTCAGATTGGATGGGGAGATTTCGGGGAAACGGTTTACACTTTGCCTGAACGCATGCGTGACGGTTGGTGGCATCATGCCCTTGGCCGACCCTCTCCCAGCGTTCAAGCAAGCCGAGCCAATCAGAGCGCTTCAACGTGGCTGAAGCGACAAAGCGCATGATGTCTCCAGGAGCGGTAAGCGCCAGAGAACGAGCGGTCGACGGCGTCCAGGCTCGACCCTGATACGCTGAAAGCCAAGACGTGCATAAAACGCATTGGCAGGCAAGTTCTCAGGGCAACGCAAGACAATAGCAAGGCGTCCATACGATCGAGACGACTCACACAACTTTTCGACTAATAACCGTCCTACTCCCTGACGTTGCGCTGCATGTGCCACGCCGATGTCGTACAGAACGGTCTCGTGTCCGCGAAGACGGTGATTGTAGCGCAAGAATCCGATGATCTCTCCCTCCTGCTCGGCTACCAACAACTGGTTGCGCCGGATGGCATCCGCGAACACAGCGGCGACGATAAAGCCTAGCGCGCTTCGGTGGGAGTCAGCGATGGATTTACATGCGGGGATATCACTCAGTTCGGCGACGCGAACGAACGTTGATGTTTTCTTGCTGGTCTGTTGTGATGAGGACACTATCCGCCTCCTGTGTCATCTTGGCCTCGACCGTGAACATTGGCTGCTGGAGCTGGGGTGTGGGGAAACCGGGTTTCCCCACACCCCTGCCGGCGGGCACGCCGCTCTTCGCGTCGCGGGTCGCGGTGCCCTAGTTTCCCCATCCCTCCACCCGGTGGGAGGGTCTGGGAGGGCTACGCCCTATAGGCGCGAACGGAAGAAGCTGTCTGAAAAGGATGGCGGTCGCCGGGTCAGGTTGGGTACACTTCGTTGTTCGATTCCGCCCCCAAACTGGGTTATGGGTCACGGTCGGTGATAGACTGCTGGAGCAGCAGCGTGTACAATTCTTTGGTGTGGAGTGATCGAACGTCCCACAACCCGATACATGTGTGCTGCACGCGCGTTCCGTTCGGCAGAGATCGCCAGCCGTTGATGAGCGGGCCAAACGGCAAGGTGGCGCCGGCAAAAATGATGTCGTAGAGGAGTTCGTTGAAAATCTCTTCCAGTTCGATGGCGTACTGGATGAGTGCCGCGCGTACAATGGGTGGAGCAGGCGGGTCGTCGTCAAGTGTTGGTTCGAGGACGCTGAGTGCCTCAGCGGCGGAACATAGTCGCCGATGTTCGCCGACAGTCCGTGAGAGCATGAGTTCATCGTTCGCGATCACGATCCCCTGTCCGTGTCGTGCTGCGTCCCGAAGTTGTTCGATAGGCCATGAGCCGATGATCATACATCCTCCTTTCACTCGTGTCGTGCCTGGTTACGATGGTTGCGCTGTCGCCGTGTCCGGTCGTGTCTGGCCGAGCGTGACGGTAATGGCGTACCACTGTCGGTGGTCCTGGTCGGTCCAGGTCAATGTTCGATTCCGCCCCCAAACTGGGTTATGGGTCACGGTCGGTGATAGACTGCTGGAGCAGCAGCGTGTACAGTTCTTTGGTGTGGAGTGATCGAACGTCCCACAACCCGATACACGTGTGCTGCACGCGCGTTCCGTTTGGCAGAGATCGCCAGCCGTTGATGAGCGGGCCAAACGGCAAGGTGGCGCCGGCAAAAATGATGTTGTAGACGAGTTCGTTGAAAATCTCTTCCAGTTCGATGGCGTACTGGATGAGTGCCGCGCGTACAAAGGGTGGAGCAGGCGGGTCGTCGTCAAGTGTTGGTTCGAGGACGCTGAGTGCCTCAGCGGCGGAACATAGTCGCCGATGTTCGCTGACAGTCCGTGAGAGCATGAGTTCATCGTTCGCGATCACGATCCCCTGTCCGTGTCGCGCTGCGTCCCGAAGTTGTTCGATAGGCCATGAGCCGATGATCATACATCCTCCTTTCACTCGTGTCGTGTCTGGTTACGATGGTTGCGCTGTCGCCGTGTCCGGTCGTGTCTGGCCGAGCGTGACGGTGATGGCGTACCACTGTCGGTGATCCTGGTCGGTCCAGGTCAATGTTTCGCTGGCAAGAATCTGCCATCCTCCTTCTTCGAGAATTTCGTTGACGATGTCGGCCACGTTGTTTGCGACCTGATATAAATGTTTTCCGTTATCGTTGATGATCTGGATGCGCGTGTGCATACGTCATTCCTCCTTTCGTGATGATGGGTGTGGGTTTGCATCCCCTTTGACACGCTGCGATCGGTCCGCAGGCATAGTGGCGGCGGTACAACGCTGTTGCCTGCGGGTCGCCGTCGCGGATGGGTATTGAGAACGTCCCGAAAGTCTCATGCCAGCGAGTTAGGAGATCCATTTTGGGATGGGAACACATCGACTAGTCGGCTTCAACGAGCATGCCGTGTTTGACCATGTAGCGCGTGTGTTCCTTGATCCCGTTTGCACCGACATAGCCGGTCGCGCAATGGATAACGCCGTCATCGTCCTGGTAGTAGATGTCAATGCGTCCATGGGGGCCGGCGGCGGCGGTTCCGCCAGATTCGGCCACCGCGTGGCCGTGGGCGCCCACCGTCGCGTGGCCGTTTCGTTTGGCATACGCATATCCATGATCGCCGGCACGGCAGCGGCCATGGGGGCCGACCTGGGCATAGCCGTATGCTTCGGCTTCAGCGCAGCCGTTCCACCCGGCAATGGCGCGTCCAAATCGTCCTGCCACGGCACGTCCATGCGCGCCCGCGCGCGCGTAGCCGTGCGCGCCTGTTTCGGCATAGCCATGCTTGCCTGCTATCGCAATGCCGTAGGCGCCAACGATGGCCGATTGCTCGTCGTCAACTTCGACAACCGGTCCAGGGTCTGTTGGGACATGTGTGTTGTTCATTGGATGCCTCCTTGGTTGCCGCCCCCGAATCCCGGCACGTTCGGGGGCAGCAACCGATGCGTTATTTGGATGTTGGCGGACTCATTGGCATAATAACGTGCATGAAATTGTCACTGGCGTGTTCGCGCAGTACGACCGGCGAGGTTGGGCTGGCAACCTGGATGCTGATATCGTCAAGCTCTATCGCCTCGCAGGCGTCGCGCACGTATTCGATGTTCAGATGCACGACGATCGGGTCACCGGTCGCTCTGCATGGCATGGACACCGATGCAGCGCCGGCCTGTCTGGTCACGGCGCGCATCGTCAGGTGCTCAAGGTTGAACGTCATTTCTACGACGCTGTTTTCGGCGAAGATCCTGGCTTGACGGACCAGACTGGTCAACCATGACAACCTTGGTCGGGCTTCGATCTGGAACGTTGACGGGATGACTCGTTCCACGTTGGGGTACGTGCCATCGATCACGCGCGATATGACGGTTGTGTCGTTGTGCGTAAACCAGATCTGGTTTCCGTTGTCCTTGCCGCGCATGGTGACGTGACCTGAATCGCCAACGATGCGTCCGAGTTCGCGCAAGGTCGGTTTCGGCAACATCAGGTCGAATGATGTGCCGTTCCCTTCGGGAATCGGGATGGTGAGTTGGGAGAGACGGAATCCATCCGTGGCTTGACACACCAGTGTCGTTTCATTGCTTACCAGATGGACCGACGCATGCACCGGATGCCGGTCCACATCGCCGACAATGAAGCCGAGTTTGCGCACCATCCTGCGAACGGTTTCTCCATTCAGGATGAGCATCGACTCCATGGCACTCCCATCGTCGATGGTTGGGAAGTCATCGGCGTCCATGCCGTAGATGACGCAGTGCGATGCAATGCCGTCGGTGACGGCATCTCCCATTCCCTCGATAGTGACACTGAGGGTGTCGGGGTCGTACCGCAACCGTACTTTCTCATGTGGCATTGCCGCAATCGTGTCGGTCCAGATTTTGACGGGGATGACCAGTCGCCACGAATGCCGCACATGCGCGTCAATGCGCTGGAGGATGCCAATCTCCAGATTGGTGCATGCGAGACGGAGGGTCTGGCTTTCCGCGTCGGCCTCGACTCGCGCGCCGCCGAGAATGGGAATGCCGAGTTTGGGGGCAGCGGCGCGACCGACCAGTTGGAGCGCGCCGAGCAACGTTTCCCGTAGCACGGTCACGTCGTGGGTTGCGGATGGTTGTGGTGTTGCGGGTTCGATCAGGGCGGGCGCTTCGAAGGTGATTACGTCCGGCTGATCGTCCCCAGGTAGTCTGGTCGTTTCGCTATCGACGGAGTCCGCCTGGTCGGTCTCGATTGGCTCCGGCGTGGAGGTTGCCTCGGCTGACGGTGGTGATACGGGGGACTCCGAACGATTGGCGGTGCGGCGACGAGGTGATGTGGTCATGATGGGTTCCTCCTTGTGTCATAGGCCCAATACCACGCGCGCGGAGATCAGCATACCGATCTCCGCGCGCATCGGTCACGTTAGGTGTCCTGGTACACGCACTCGATCCGCATCTGACTGATACGCGGATGTTTGCGTTGTTCGTCGAGGAATAGCATGATTGCCTCTTCGACGCCTCCGGGAAGGATGGTGATCGGTGCGACGACCGTGGTTGTGTTGACCCGCAGTACGGTCATGGTTGGTGGATCGTTACGCATGACGATCACCTCAGCCTGGATGGGGCCGATGATTGGCGGATCGCTGGCGTATGAAACGTTGAGCTGGGTGGTCTCATCCGATTGCCATCCCTGGTCTTGCGTGACGGTGATGGTGATTCGCATGGTTTCTCCTGATTACACCGTCCAGTAGGATCGTTTGAGCGCGTCGAGAATGGTCTCGACCGTGATGACGGCCTCGTCGGAGATGACCCCCTGTTTTGCCTGGCGTTTGACATGGCTGAGCATGTGCATGAGTGCTTCGCTTGTGTTTTTCATGTTGCGGGGGGGCAGGAAGTCTTCAGATTGCAGCGCCGGGTGACGGCGAAACCCGGTAACCATGTCGCGTTTTTTCGCTTGGGTCCGGCGTTCGAGTTCTTCATCCCAGGTGGCCAGCACAAGATCGAACGCCAGTTGATCGTCCTGCATCTGAGCTTCGAGCAATTGCTGGCACAGGCTTGTGAACTCGGTTTTGGACAAATCATGCTGTTGGTGGCGTCGCAGCGCGGCGACTTGCCGGTTGTGGTCGAGTCGCATGAGTGCTTCGGCCATTTCTACGCTGAGGTGTCCGCTCTGCACCAGGTGTTGCGCTTCGGCACATAACCGTCGGAGTCCCAGTCGCTTGAGCACAAATCGGGTGGTCTTGCCGACCCCGACTTTTGCGAGACGTTCAACCACATCATAAATGGTTTTGGGCGCTATATCCGGATGTCGGAACGCAATACGCCGGTTCAGGTGGCGTCTGGCTTCCACACCATCCATGTCGGCCACGGCGACAACGGCCGCAATCTCGTCGTCGGAGAGCCGCACATAGATTGGCCCGTCGGGTGTATCGAAGGGCACGCCCCGCGCAAGCTGGGTGGCGTAGGCATTGCACCGTTCCATGTCGTTCAGGTCGGCCCGTTGTTCGTTGGCAATCAAGCCGGCCAGCGAGATGCTCTCGTCAGGTTGGGAATCGATCACTATCACGGGCATGACCCCTACGGGGTAGCCGGGGATGGCGATCCCCTCGGCGGCCAGTGCTTTGCAGCACCACGTGCGACGGTTGCCGTTGTGCACGATGTAGGTGTCCGGTATGTCCGGGTGTGGGTAGACCTGGGGCGGTTCTTGCAAGCCGATCCCGGCAATGGACGCTTTCAGCCGTTCAAGGCGATCGCGCGCGTCGGCGCTGGTCCAGTCTTGCCGAAAATTGTTCGGGTCGAGGAAGACCTGATCGACGGAACATGTGGTATACTGCATGGTATCCTCCTTTCGCTGGTCGCGCCGACCGCCCCGATGAATCCCCATCGGGGCGGTCATGTGTTTGCGGATGGGAGCGTTTCGTATCCTCTCCATCATCGCTGGAAGGCTCGGTGACAAGCTAGCGAAGGTGATTGCCGAACGCTCGCTCCTTGCTGCTCAGCCTGCCAGATGACGACAGCGATGTTGGAGAGGATATGGCGTTTCGTGTCAGGCAAGCATGACGCTGATAGCTTCGGCGCATCGAACGATGATAGGTTTCGGTTTGCCGGTGATGTCGGCAACCGTTCTGACGATGTTCCATGCGTTGAAGAGATGCGTGGAGATGCTTTCGGACGTTTGGGGGTTGTTCCATGCGTCCTGGATCTGGTGCGCGGTCGAGACGATGACTCCGAGCCGGTAGAGGTCATGACCGGATTCGTATTCGTCGCTGATGGCCTTCGTGATAGCTTCGTAGCTGACGGCCTTCGCGATAGCGTGGAGTCGATTGCTTGTTTCCGGTCGGTAGACTTGTTGCGGGTCGAATCCTTTCGCTTGCAATCCTACGCCAACCACGTCGAACACCCATTGCGGGGTATGGTTGGTAAGCAGACTGACGGCCATGGTGATAGCGCCGATGGCGCCGATCTTGTGAGGTTCAGTTTGGACGATCTTGAAGATGATGTCCGTGTTCATTGGTTCATCGAGTGACGTATAGCGTTCGATGATGTCCCATTCCGGCTCGCCCTTGAGCAGGGCGTGGATGTCGCGCATGGTGATGTGAGTCATGGGTGTGCTCCTTTGCATGGCGCGCGCCGGTCGGGATGATCCCGACCGGCGCGCGGGTCATCGGCGATTAGCGGATATCGTCGCGGTAGTCATCAATAACGCGCCAGGTGTGGTGGTTCCAGTGCACGCGCAGCACAATTGGCGCCCGACGTTCGAAGGTTCCGTCGGCGCGCTGCGGAATGGCGCCGATGGGGAACCAGTCGTAGGTGCCGTTGCTGAAGCGCACAATGACGAACCCCCCAACGTCCTGAGCATACCGGTTGTTCATTCCCTTCTGGATGAGCGGGGCCAGTTCGCCGTACTCGTTCGGATCAATCATGGGTGTGCTCCTTTCTATCCTGCGACAAGGCTGCTCCACAGAACTGCGCCGATGGCGCTGAGGGCGATACACACGGCGAGGAACAGCAGCCACGCGACGAAGCGCCAGAATTCGGCGGCGCGCTGCTGCCGTTGCCAGATGGGGTCGCACCAGTATGCCAGCGCCCGCGTGCGCGCCACTGCGTAGGGGATGTGTTCGACGTGCATGATATGCTCGACAAGGTCGCGAAACGCTTTTGGTTCGTCGCGCTGCGTGTGTTTGCTCATAGCGTGACCCCTTTCGAACCGAACGCGAAGAGTTTCCCCGACCGTCCCATGGTGTGAGGATAGACGTAGATTTCGCCGGCGATCTGTTCGGCGATGACGGTCCAGTTCTCTACATCGCCGGCTTGCGCGAGCCGGTCGTCCGGGTTTTCGTTGATGTAGTCGACCATCCATTCCGAACATTGCCAGAGACGTTCGAGGAGCGTTCCGACCATGCGGTGGTCTGCCGCGCTGATGGGCGGAAGGATGGCGGCCCAGGCATCGGCAACGAAGGCAATATGGCCGGCATTGCTTTCTCGAACCACAATACATTCCCCGCCCCAGACGGCCGGGGTGTACGATTCGATGTCCATGTCCATGTCCATGTCCATAGGGGTATTCATAGGGGTTCCTCCTTGTTGATGCGGCGCGGGACGATGATCCCGCGCTGCTGCTACTGTCAGATCCGCTCGTACCGGTTTGCCGTCCTGCTGTTCGGTCGTGATCCGCATGGTGGCCGTTGCGTTTGCCATGGGGTTCCTCCTTTCGGTCCACGCCGACCCCGCGCCTTCCGCGGGGTCCCACCGACTCGACGGTGGCCGGCGCGGGAAGCAATCGCTATGCTCCCGCGCCGTCGCACGACTGGACCGGCGTTGTGCTATGGCTTGTCTTCGGTGTGTTGTGTCAGCACCGGTTGACAACGATGAGCATGTGGTGTTCGTTCCATGCGTCTTCGCGCAACCGGGTCGCGCAGAACCGGGTATACCCTCCCTGATCCCATGCGACGTTGTAGGACCAGTAGAAGAATTGGTCGTACCGGTTCGTGTGGTCTGTGACGGTGTCAGACACTTCCTCGCTGCCGACGATGAGGGTGCCGTACATGGTCCGTGTCTCGTTGGGTCGATCCCAGCGCACGCGCATCGGTTCGGCGTAGGGACGCGGTCGCCAACGATGTACGCCTTTGTCTCGTTCCTCGATGATCAGTCTTCGCATGCGTTGCATGCCTTCGGGGTAGGAGATCGGTATCAACTCCTGGTCAGGGGTCCAGAAGTACGGTTGGTAGCGCCGGTATACATCGGCCAGCCCCGTGATCTGATAGAGCGCTCCGCGGGTCGGGTGCGGGTTTGGCAGAACCAGATGCGATCCGTTACCGCCTACCGACCAGAAAAATCCGGGAACGTCCTGGTTCATGGCAAGGGTGTTGGCGTCATAAACCATCACATCGTCCGGGTATGCTTCAA
>Ga0308411_10000272_pt1 | contig 33751 bp, 34 predicted proteins | sample HotsprottomLayer_2_FD_203530 | JGI IMG/M metagenome (GOLD analysis project Ga0308411, IMG submission 203530) | Hot spring phototrophic mat microbial communities from Octopus Spring, Yellowstone National Park, Wyoming, United States -... | ecosystem: Environmental > Aquatic > Thermal springs >... | reverse complement strand
TCTAAATATCCAAACCTGGTCCTTAATAGGAATACTAATGGGAATAGCATTATCCCGAGCTTGGAGCAGCGAATATGCTAAGCTAACTCAGAATCAATAATTGAAAATTATGGCATAAACTAAAAAAATAGGAGCAGTAATAAAATGAATGCAAACACTAAAGCTTACATAGAAGCTTTATTAGCTAATGAATACTTAATCAAGCAGGCATCGGAAAGACGTTCGGGTAATCGTTCTGAAGATACCGAAGAGTACGTAGATCCGGATTTGGAGCTTCCTAGAAGGATAGATGTTGGCAAGTCTCTGAATATAGGTTCTTTACTAGGCATATTAGCAGGCTTAACGCTTGGAGTGGTCTTTGGAGATAAAATAAAAGGCGGGTTGGGTTATCTACTCCCCAGAGCCTCTGGCGGTGGCGATACACCTCCGGCTCCTCCAACCACAAACGCCCCCGCAGATATTCTCAACCCGGAGCAGCCTATTGACGTTGATGCTTTTATCTAAATTTAAGTTTATTTGTAGCGTTATAATATAATTGTTTCTCCTATTCTCTACAAGGAACTTTAGCTAACTAGGTGATTCATGTTAGGACTTGATAAGCAAGCTTTCCTAGAAGCATTAGCTTTTGACGAATTAATTAAAATGGCTGATGCGGCCACACGACCAGAGGCTGCACCAGAGGCCCAGCCGGAGGCTCAAGCACCTGCTCCGCTTGCTACCCAAGAAGCTGCCGCAAAAGATGTGTCGGTAGAAGGCGCAGCTAATGCTGACAATGCTGCGGATGCCGCGAAGGCTGATGCCGCGGATGTTAATAAGGCTGATAAAGCCCCTGATGCCAATAAGGCCCTTGATGTTGATAAGGCTGAAACCACACAGCCAGAATCCACTTCTCCTGGAGAAATGGTTCCAGTTTATACTCCTACTAAAAGGGAAAATAATGCACAAATACCATATCAAGATATTTTAGGTCGTACATATCATGGAGGAGGTCAACCAACTCCACAGGTGGCATCTTACACGGGCTACGTTCCTGAGGTACCATATTTAGCAGCGCCTTTTGACGTAAGTTTTAATACAGGTCAAGTGAGGACGATGGATAATCCTGTCCTTTAATGTTCTACAATCCAGTCCTAATCTTTAAATTATATAATAAATTTGAGGCATAAATAATTGAAAAAAGATAATAAATAAAACCCATACTAAACTGCAGGAAATTTCCTATTCAGGATTTAGCCGTAAATATACGGCATAAATAGGTGGAATCTCTATGTTCGCTACTTTTAGTAGGAGAATATGATGAAAGTTGCAATCTTACGATTGACGTTTACTCATGTTACCGAATTCCGAATCTTTGAACCTAAATTAAATATAACATTAATCGAGTTTCTTTTATCTTCGTGTCGTTTTTATTATCACAGTAATGAGCTTCATCAAACACAGCGTCCTGGAGTGAAATTAAAAATTCTAGAAATCAAAGAATCTATAAAAGATAGAGAATATGATATCTGTCTTGTACCAAAAATATTTTCTCCATTATTCCATCTATTTATTTCCAGACAGAATATCAAACTACTTATATCATCGAATCAATATGATGACTGTAAGGAAGTTGTTCAAAATTCTAGTAATTAGCTCTGCTTTTTATGCAGGTATACTTAATTGATCGCAATCTTTTTCAGAAAGCGCTTGCTTGTTATGCCTACGGATCTGTTCTTTATTACGATCCCTGTCCTAATGATTCTATTTCTGTAATCACTGCAGTAACTCTATTAGGAACCAAAGTAGCTACTTACATGGTAAATACTATTACTGTACAATCGAACTCTGACGGTAATTACGTCCTAAAAAGAGAATCTTGTGCTGCCAATAAATACAAGAATACTTTTGATAATTTAAAGAGATATAGAATAGTTATTTATCCAGAAAAGATAGAATTTTGTACTGAAACTAAATAGGCAATCTCCATGTTCTATTCAAGCAAGGAGGCAATGGATGCCTGCAAATATCATTCACAGATTGCATAGGGACAAAAATATTCTGCTTAAAGATATTGTTCTTTGGTTAAGAAAACTGGGAGTGCCTTTAGACGTTATTGCTAAAGAACTTCTAGATAATAAAGTACCGGGCTATCTGATAATTAGAGTCTTTGTAAATATCGGGCTTAGAGACGATGAAATAACAGAAACGTTATGGAAAATTGCAGATAAGAAGACTGTTAGAAAGTTTTGGTTTGATTTTCTTCGTTCCTAGGAGCTGCAACCGTGGTAAATTCTGAAGTTTACACTCTCATTGCTACTAAGAACAATCGCCAGAAAACGTTAAGATTACAAAATGGACACGCGAAAGTCCCTGCCTTTAGACATGGGGATGAAGCGTGCCTCTTGATTATTTCTCGCCATGTTGTATACTAGATATACCACATGGATGGGTATAATAACACTCGGGATATAGTGCATCTGTGCCGATACCACGTTGTCTGGTGTCCGAAGTATCGGCGGTCGGTGCTCAAGCCGCCCGTCGATGGAACGCTCAAGGCGATCCTCAAAACGGTGGCACAGGATACACGCTCGAAGATCGTCGAGATGGAGGTCATGCCGGACCACGTTCATGTGCTTATTGAATGCGACCCGCAGTTCGGGATTCATCGCGTCGTGAAGCGAATGAAAGGACGATCCAGCCATGATCTTTGCCAGCGGTACGCATGGCTCCGATCCCGGCTTCCGACGCTCTGGACGAATAGCTACTTCGTGACGACCGTCAGAAGCGTCAGCCTCGAAACAGTAAAGAAATACATCGAGAACCAGAAGGGCGTGTAGGCCATGTACTTGGTCCGCAAACTCAAGCTTGGAACTTCCGAAGCTCTCGATAAACTCTCCGAGGAATCCGGCAGAATATACACGCTGGCAAAGGTCTGGTTCTGGCGCTATGTCCGTCGCAAGAACGTATGGCTTTCCGAAGGCGCTCTTCAGCGGGTTCTTGCCAACGGGCAACCAACGACCCTCCACTCGCAATCCGCCCAGAAGTCGATCCAGTGCTTCATGTCGTCGCTCAAGACGTGGCGAAAGGCCCGTAGGATAAATCCTGAGCTTCGTCCGCCGAGAAAGAACAAACGCCACTTCAAGATCATCTGGACGAATCAGGCAGTCAAGGTCAAGGATGGGAAGCTCGTTCTGCCCAACGCCAGAGGAACAAATCCTGTCGTCATCGACGGCTGGACCCATCCGAAGCCGGTTCAAGTCGAGATAGGCTGGGATGGCAGAGAATACGAATTGAGGGCGTCTTATAAGATAGCAAATGATGGGTTGTCGTCCGAAGGATTGCTCGCGTCCGTTGATCTCGGTGAAGTCCATCCTGCGGTCATGGGAACCGAGAATATCCATATCATTCTGAATGGACGGCTCCTCAGATCCAAGCGTCGCTATCGCGAGAAACTCAAGGCGAAACTTTCCGCCAGGATTGACCGGAAGAAGAAAGGAGGTAAGCGCCGTGAAAGACTGATCGAGTCCAAGAAGCGTAAGCTTCGGAAGCTGAACAACCAGATTCGGGACATCGAGCACAAGCTGACGGCGGCGGGGATAAAGACTCTGCACGAAGCAGGAGTCCGGAAGCTCGTCATCGGCGATGTGCGCGGCATCCGGGTCGGAAACGACTGTGGGAAGGTGCAGAACCAGAGGCTCCATCAAGCTCCGCTCGGGAGAATCAGGTCGTATCTGGAGTACAAGGGCGTCCGACTGGGCTGGAAAAAACCGGACCTCCAGAACGAAGCCTATAGCAGCAAAAATTGTCCACGCTGCGAAGCACGCAACAATCCCAGAGGGCGGAACTATTTCTGCGCCACCTGCGGATTCAAGGCTCACCGAGATGTCGTAGGTCAGGTGAATATTCTCAACAAGTATCGTGGCGTCCGTTTGAGCCACGTAGTCGGGGTCATGGCGTCCCCCATCGGAATAAAGTGGAAGCCGCATATCCGATGTCGCTCGAAGTTGGTCGGTATTAATCATGCCGTCTAGCTATCGAGAATCCCCCGGCTTTAGCCGTGGGGAGTACGTCAATCAATAAAAAGAGGATGCAGCAAATTATGCTGGAGCTATCTGCCAAAGGCTGGGCTATCAAAGTACATTCGTCTAAGAAGCTTCAATAGGACGCTTCTTTATATTATTAGGAGGAAATCTCATGCAACCTTTCAAGTACGAAGAACTTACTTTCTGCTCTGATCCTGCCCTGGATTCTAAATTTAAAGAACTACTTTTCAAGAAACCAATAATTGTGACTTTCTATGATCTCTTACTAGAAACTATCTACGAACAAATCTATGCTATTAGTCCTAGTAGCTTTTTTTACCCAACACATGAACTTGTTCCAACGAAAAGTAAAACTAAACAAGAAGTAAGAGAAATTTTGGATAATCATCAATCTATCAATGAGCCCCTAGTACTACATGTAAACACCCTACTACCTTCTATGTGGAAAGATTCCTATTTCTTTACAGGATTTTATTTCAAAAATTATATAGTTAATATTAAAGGTAAAGGAGATGAAGACTTTTTATTATATGACTTAATACGTTCTCCAACTACAAATGACGTTTGTCTCCTTACTAAATTAAATGAAGGAAGTAAATTACAAGACGATCTCTCACTCATTCCTATTAGGACAATAGAACCCACAAAGAAATTTAAGACTAGGTTAATTAAAATTTTAGATTTTATGAAGAAGGAGAATATTATCTTTCACGTTGATACTGTAAAAAATACTTTTACATTGGATCCAAATAAAGGTTATTATTCTAGACGTTGGGAAATGAATATTGATTTTAAACAAAGTATCTTATTTATCCTGAGAGTACCTAGTTATCACAAAGATTGCTTTTTTATCGTCGAGCTTAATAATCCTCTTTCAAAAGAGTGTAGAAATTTATCGTACTATTATTTATCTGCTTCCCAGCATCAAATAGAACAAATTATCTCTTCATTTATTATCAACAATTTTGCGCTTCCTATTCATATCTCCGCTGTTCTGGATATGTTCTATAACAAGTACAAATCTAATATAGAATTTAATGATAATATTAAATACTCAATTCATGATAGTAACACTGTAATTAGTAACAATTCCCATTTTGTAGAAGATACTGGTGATAGTCTAACGCAATATATAACTAGGATAGACGCGGTAAAAATGCTGGAATGGCATACTCATTTTCAGAGTATTTTTAATATTAATAGAATCTTTGGAGTCAAAGAAAAACGATCTGAAATTAGTTTTGAATTAAAAAGAAAAATACGATCTGAAATTGCCACCTTATTTCGACAGTCGTTACTCAATTTACAGAATGTTATACAACCACAAGCAATACTATATCAAGATCTGATAAGTTCTACTTTCGATTATGAAGTACCTTTTGAGGATTTATATGATCATGTGCTAGATCAGTTGAAAGAGCATAATAATCAAGCGCTTACTTTAGAGACAGTTAAGCAGTTAATAGAAAGAGTAATGCTATTTCTAGTAGCTTCTCTTTCATCAAACTCTTTCTACCCTCCTTACTACAATAACGCTAGTATTGAAGATACACTCGAATTACTTAATAAGTTTATTTCTACTTTTGGTCCCCGTGTTTTATCTAACGCATTTTTGTCTGACAAGTTTGAACTTGAAGGAAATTCTTTTTACGAATTTTCTGTCCAACACATTCCTATCTTATATGTACATATCTCCAAAGATACTACACGTATTTATATGTTGAATCACAAAGTATTAGCTGACTCGGTGATCAGAGAAAGCCAGAAAGGTATTAAATTGATATTAGGTACTAGACGGTATACTAGGTCTAAGAATAAATTTAACTCTTTCATTAAGAATACTATGACTATTTATAAACAAATATACGAAGGTACTTTTAATAAAAGCGACTTTGAGTCTGCAATACGTGCCTCTTCCGTAACATACCCAGCAGCTCTAACTTAGGTAGGATTCTTAACTCTCAGAAGAGCGAGGTAAATATGACGAAGGAAAAAATCCATCCGTCACTAATAAAACTCTATTTGAATGATGATCCAACTTTACCAGAATTATTTTTCACAACACCTATAGTACATAAACAATATCAGCTACTATATAAAGGTTTAAAAGAAGTAACATTAGGCTCTATTCTTTCTCAGACTGCTCTTTCTCAAACTGCTTCAGAGATTAAAGAAGTCTCCTATGAAGAGGAAGATCTCCCATTTTTCTCTGCTTTAAATTATGATAAAACAATCGGCCTTTGTCTTAATACCAAACGTCCAAGTTATTCATATATTTTAACCGGTTTTGAAACTGATAACTATATTTTCAATATCTTTTCTGAACTAAGCTATCACAAATTTAAGATACTAGAATCTCAACGCCCGGTAACTACTTCTTGCGGTTCTTTATTACCTTCTTTGACTCTTTGTTCAATTAAACAAAGTTTTTATGAATCTCTACTAGAAAGAGCAGATATTCTTGAACAGAACGATATTAATTTCACTACGATATGCACAAACAACTATCTAAAATTAGATATAAATGATATGAAATACGGGATTAACACTAAAAACACGTTTTTAGCAGCGATACGCAGTAGTGCTCGTCCTTTTGTATTCAACGTCATTCGATTTAAAGGTCCTAAAAAGACAGTATTTTTCTTGAGTTCAATTACAGATACAAGAGTACGTTCGCGCTATTTTTCTAATAAAGATGATGAATATTTAGTTAATCTTTCAGAAGAAGAAAAAAATAAGATTCTATCTTTAGTATGTATGTTTTATACATTTGCCCCTTTTACTTTTTTCATTTCTATTGTAGATAGTATATTAAAGTATGTTGATCATAATAAAGATATCATTGAAGAATGGACTTCTAATAATATTGCTAAACCATATTTAACTCTAAATAGCATATTTCATTCTATTCTTCTTCCGGTAGTTAGTCATAATAGGTCAACATTAGATATTTTTGTTGATGTTAACTATATGGATGTAGTCTTCTATTTGACGTGTATTGCATTGGATCCAAAGGTACACGATCCCATTTACAAAATTGATCATCTAAAAGCATTATCTAATATTTTGCTTAATCAAAATAATGTCATTAAACAGAGCACGAATTGCTTCTACTTTTACAATAAACTTTTTAAAGACGACACTTTCAATGAGGTAACTACATACGATCTTTGGCGTCCTGATAACCTTAAGTCAAGACATACTAATTTAAAGAAACGTGATCTAGCTTATGCTAGGTATATTTATAATACAGTGCTTTATTATTTGATATATTATATAGCGTCTAATACCACATGTTATACAAGTATTAAAAATGTATTGGATATAGTGCGTATTGTTGTAAGACGTTTTGGTACTTCCATTGTCTCTAAACACTATCTAAATGATGTGTTTACTTATAACAATGTTACAATTTATGAATATTCATTTGCCCATGTTCCGTTTCTGTATATTTGCGTAGATAGAAAAGAAAATAAAACAAGTATATTTGTATTAGATGATGCTTCTACCAAAATTTTATCTACCAATATGCATCAAGTAGTTCTGGGTACAAACGAGTTCTCTACACCAGAACGAAAATGGACCAGATTTGCCAACTCTTGTTTATCTATGTTCAAAAAAGAATATGAAATGGAAGGCCTGTTCACTCTAGATGAGTCGTCGGCTCCTGTAGTATATCAACACGTACCACCATATCTAACCAGAATTCTCGGCTCTTGGTGTTACTTTTATGAGTAAATCAATTCTCTTAATTGATAATGATTATTTGAATGCGATTTCTGATATAAAAGTTAGCCGATTAGTTAAATACATGGATCATTGCTATACTTCTTGGCTAACCATTTCTAAAACAGATACTTCGATAGTAAATGAATCAATAGTAAATGATTATCATGGATTACAAAGATACCTTTCTTTATTTAATTCTGACTCGACGCTAAAAGATACGATTTTTGTTCATACTCCTGACAAATTATATTACTTGTTGAGTTTATTGAACGTAATGGCTGATAGTAATAAGATAAATAATGCTAAATATTTAGCTAGAGTTTTTGTAAAGGGTATGGATAATGTTCTATCAGATATTGTTATTCCTGTAGTCTACATTAACCATTTCACTACAAAGGCTAGACTTAAAAAGAATGATAAGCTGGGGTTAGAAGAAAGTAGACTCAACCAAGTTTTAACATCTTTAACAAAGTCTGCTGATGTCAGTCAAAAAATATCTGATACAATAACTAACCTACTTTCATTATTTAGTAAATATTTACCTTTTACCCCGGATTATACACCAGAACCTTATTTAGTACTAATTAATAAAGTTCTCACCTCTGTTACAGTAGCTATCAAATCCTCATCAATTCAATCTATTGATGCCGCCGTTCATTTCGATTTAATGCCTTCCTATTCTTATCAGATTACTACCTCGGTACGTAATTCTTCTAATAAAAGTAGAAATAAGCTATCCTTTGTTGATCTTACTATGTACGGAGAATCAAAAGATAAAGGTTCACTACATAGTTTGTATGCTTATTACAAATATCCCGATACCTATTTTTCTTCTATTGGTTGTAACGATAAAATATTACAGCAAATCTTTTATGCCTTGCTTTCTGTTATTTATCAAGATATAAAGACTATGATTCAGACCAGAATATCTCAGTTAGAGACTTCCACCTCTCATAAAAAGAATATTACTAAAGGGGATTTTTATAGGGAAATTCTATTATTCAAAACTAAAACCAAAGAATAGATATTGCCGTATTACTACATAAGGAATAATCTATTTGTAAGGTCTCTCACGTGCGTTTCGTGAGTATCATTTTTTACGGTCTATTCTTTGTGAGGTTAACTTTCAGATGCAAATGAATATTCAAATTGCACCGCTTGATGACATCAATAGTAAGCTAAATTTCTCCATGCTATCTGAGGTAGGCTTAACCATTAGATTTACTACAGTTCCCGTAAAAGATAAAAGATTCGCTAAGCTAGCATTTGACGAGAACTGTAACTTCTGCGCTGTAAATGGTCCCAGTGCAAAATCTAAATGTAAATACTGTGGAGGCACTGGCTTCTGTAAAGTAGTTTCAGCTGCTAGAATCCGGTATAATCCTAACAATCTGTCCCATTTAGATGCACTGACTGACTTCCTTTACAAGCATGAATCTCTAGTGTTAAATAGATATACTACGACCGTAGAACTGAAGGAATTTGGTGGTCTAGATAAAGATGGTACAGGAAGGGCTGTAGTTGTCTGTGGTACACACGGTGAAAAGTTACGGTGTGCCTATTCAGGCTCTCAGCCTAACGGCGTTCACGCTGTATTTTACGTAACTATCGCTTTAGTCGTAGACGACAGATATAAGAATGATAAGCACGTAGGTAATGTATCTTTGGTGGCGGTAGAGCGGTTACGGAAAGATCAGAAGTTTAGATTGTCCAAAATATTCAGGCCATTATTTAAATTTTATAGCTCTAACGGCGGGGCTATTGACTATGACGAAATGACCAATACAAAAATAGAATTTCCTGGTGAAGCTGTCAGGGCTGCGATGCAAAAAGCTATGACCCCTGACTGTACTACTAGTTTCTATTGCCTATGTTCGAAAGAACTTCCCAAAGAATAACAGTAGCATTTTACTCTAAAGAGTAAGATGCAGAGGCTAGCTTGATCCTTTCAGGCTAGCCTCTTTTTTTTAGCTATAACTTAAATAGCTATTTTTCTTTAGTTCATGATATTCTATAATTCAATAGATTGTTTGGCTACAGGAGCAGTAAAATGCAGATTGAAGGTTCTTTAGGTAAGGTCTTGCTAGTTATTGGTTTAGTGACTGTTGGGTTACTTTCTTATCTAGTTTATCAACAGGCAAAACACTGTGAGAATTGCCATTCTCGCAGTCCTATTTTCAATGGTACCCTTTTACCTTGGAGAAGGGACGTAGAGGATAGACTTGATAAATTAGACTGGGATGTTAGAACCCTCAAAGAAAGAGTTAAATATATAGAAGGTAAATTAAGAATTGGTGACTCTGGTTCTACTGGTAATAAGTAATAAATAATAGGGTATTGGTATGAATAATGAACGTCCAATGGATATTTTGGATGCTATTATAAATAAAAAACTGTATAAATCTGTTTATACTAAACAAGCAGATGATATGAAATATAAAGTTCCTCCTCCTACATCTAGTACATTCTTAACTAGCGAAGGGATCTTACATGGTAGGAGTCCAAAGACTCCTGCTGTACCAGGTTCAAAACCTAGATACAGCGAGCCAGGGTCTAGTTCAACAGAAAGATCAGTATCAACATTACCAGGGGCCCCCTCTAGAGAAATAAGTGCAACACCAACAACAGCAGGAATATCTTCAGCAGGGATAGGACTAGATAGACCCGCAGGGTCAACTCCAGTAACTGGAGAAGCAATACCAACAGCACCAACAGCACCAACAGCACCAGCAGTGCCGGCAGTACCAGCAGCTCCAGCTCCCTCTCCTGAGCCCGATAGAGATACGGCTGAAGCAAGAAGGGCTTCCCTGTGGGAAGGGGCTAGGTTTTATACCGGTCCGGGGCAAGAAATATTCGCTGTGCTTACTACACATGATGCCAAACAATTGTTAGAAGAATTAGGCGTAAATTTTGGTGATCGTGAATTAGTTATTGATCAACCTGTATTGCTAAATCTCAAGAATGGATCAAGGGCCCTTGTATTTAAGGGTCCCGATGGTAATGAGAATGTCGTAATTGGATTTCCTAATTTGCTAGGGGCTAAGATACCAGACGGCAATCTTGAACCTATACATCCTTATTTATATAATATAATGACCAGCAAACCTTCTAATGATAGAACTAATGTTTTAGCACAATTACAAGGAGATCAATCAAAAGCATATGATCCTACTATGCTAATACTACGTTTACTTATCGAGTTGCTTAGGGAAAGTAGGAATGATGGTAATAGAAATAATAATTCAGAAGCTAACCAATTGGCAAAATCAATTTTAGGTAACATTCAACATATTCCTAAAATAGAACCAACCTGGAGAAGAGTATCATAATATTAATGGATTGAAGTAGCATGTATGCTTCAAATTTATTTAAACAAATTAATAAAATCATAGACGATACTGTAAAAATCAATATTACACCTCCTTTCCTGGCTACTGCTCCTTTTTTATTGAAACAGGCCCAGTCTCCAGATAATGTAGGTAATGCTCGAAACTTTGGTACTACACCTGCAGCAAAGTTAACATCTGCAGGAGAACCGAACGAACAACAAGAAACTACTACTCCTAATACTGAGCAACCCGCTTCTTTTCCATATGAAGAATGGCCTAAATTAAGATATAATTATTTAGGTTATGCTCCTAATAAGCCTATTGATGATCAATTAGTAGATGCTAAAATCCCCCCAAATCCAAATGAAGCTTTTAAAAGTCCATTTACTATAAGACAACTGCTTTCTCATCGCGGTACCTCGTTACCTCCCTATTTTGACTATGTAGTAGCTAACTCTCTAGCACCTTTAACTTCCACTGGTAGATCTGTCATCGAACAGGAAAAAAGACCTTTATCTCATTCTTTCTCTGACATGTATACTCGTTATCGAGTAAATGACTTAGTAAATACACCCGCCATTAATCCTGTATATGGTCTTAGTAGTAAAAACGCATTTATTAATACATTGAATCAGGCGAAAGACGGTTACGAAAGAGCGAAAGATAATTATTTTAAAGTTCTTAAATCAAATGCAACTAGTGAAGATATAAAAAATGCACAAGCGGCATTTGATAAAGCGGAGAACTATTACGGGCATTTATTACATAGTTATCACAGCTTACTAAGCAGACCTTTTGGACATAACTATATTCGGGAAGATGACGTTGAAGGTAAGCCTCTCCGCATATTTTCTGAGTCAGATTTACGCTTAGATAATCATCCAGCAGCTGTCAATGCCCGTAATTTATTGCAACAATCGCCAGAAGTTAAATACATTTTAGCCGAGAGGCTGGCAGAATTCTATAAAGATTTAATTGATTTACGCAATAGACATCTTTTAGCAGGAGAGCCTATTTATCTAGATGACTATGCTACTAAGATTAATGCTCTATTACATAGTAATGTATTTGCACGAGATATGCACAGGTACGGTTTTCCGGAGGTACCTCTTCCAAAAAATGGTACCAAGGAGGATTTCGAAAATTTCTTAAGACTTTTTCATGAAACGAATAAATTTTTAGATACTTTTGCGTTGAAGACAGATAGTCAACCAAACGTTATATATGACAAGCGAACATTCATTCCAGGAATTAGTTCAAATGATCTTTCATCTTATTATACTCCAGGTGCTGATACCTATGCTTTAAATATGTTTGTACCTGTAGGAGAAGAAGCCGTAAAAATAGATTCATTTGATTTAGATGGACTACCTGTTTTTAAGCCTATTAGAATATCTACATCTGAAAACGTGAAAAATGTTCCTACTGAAATTCAGATTAGACCTCAAGTTCATAGGGAACTGCCACTTTTTACAGAACAAGATACGGGAAGTCAGCGACTGGCTAGAACTTTTGTGCGCAATAAAGCTAGAGATATAATACATGATTCGTTAAGTGATCCTACTATATCTAGCTTATCTCAACTATCTCTACTAGCAAGAGCCGGCTTATTAGAGAAAGATAGACTTTATGCCGTACCTATTAGTGGAAAGCCAAGGGGTCCACTTTACATGAAAGTTCAATATACTGAACCTACTGCTGGCTACTCTGGAGAAAGGGTAAGTACAGGACCACCTAGCTTACAACCTTTAACTACTGAAACAAAAGATGGTCGTAAATTGCCCAAGCTCTATGCTTCTAGCCTTGTACTTGTACCAACTGAGAAAGGAATAGTTGTCCAGAGACAAGAAATTCCGATTTCAGAATCGAGTGTTAAGAGACTAAATGAGTTCCAAGGTAAGCTAGCAAATACATTAGTAGATGTTAATACATCTACTATAATAAATCATTTGTCATCTGTAGTTCAAAAGCAGTTAAGGGAACGTGGCTTGTATCATGAATACCTTGTTGACCAGTATATTTCTAACATACTAAAGGATTATAAGAATGAAATTTCCACTTATAAAGATATGGAAAATTTTATTCAATTTGCATTTGATCATCCATCCTTTCCTGGTGGTCCAAATTTAAAAAATGCCGTCTTGGCTGAATTTGCTCCGCCTGGTAAAATTATAGTTGATCCTAATACTGGCAAACTGTATTTTAATAAAGGCAAAGTTCCTTCATCGTCAACTACTGGTACCGGTAAATAATTAGCGAGGTTTATAATAATCATGAGCAACGAGTATTCTTTGGTAGATATAGTTAATCATTTAATTAAATCTAATTTAGAATCTAATCTTCTCCTTTTAAAGAAGGCAGATGCTACTTCCGGCGGGAATAGCACCGGACCTAATACTCCGTCAACTGACGACCCAATAAATCAGTATTTGAGATACGGTTTAGATCAACAACGAGCTGACGCCGAACTTCGTAAGGAGATGCTTAAGCAATGGACTCCGCTTTGGGAAAAACTTGTTGACGCTAGACTTGAGCGTGATAAAACAACTACCCAATTAGAATCTAAAAGAGTCGAGGCAGATAGTTGGGCAAGAGTGCTTAGCACTGTGGCTCCTCTACTTCTTTTACTTATACAGTTGCGTAGCCTTCGTCAACAAGATCCTTACTTGGGTCCGCATAATAATAATAATTATTATGATAGACTAGTATCTGGGTTAATGCCTTATTTTAGAGGTACACACAATTTGTTTTCAGGATAATAAAATAGTATTCTAATATTTATTAAGTTTAATTGAGTTGCTTCTCTCTATTTTTTCTATTCATTGGTGTTGATATGGAAAAAAATGCATATGGGATTGCTATTTCACAAGAAGAACATTCGGCTTGGAATAAGCTAGATAAGCAAACCAGAGAATATCTAATTAATAAATATAAATTAGCAGAAATAGACGACGATAGACTTAATAGAGTTAAATTGGCTTACGAAGAAGCGTTATCAATAATAAAACATGGAATTCAAGTTCAAGCACAATCTAACCTAATTCATAAACCTGACTCAAACCCTTCTACACCTTTTACTCAAGAAAGTAATCCAACTTTGTCAAATAATAAATCTATTAGGCTTAGTTTTTGTGTTGCCTTAGATTCTGAAAATGGTAAGAATATGGTTAATTTAGTAGATATTACTGTTCCATATTTAGATATTACTGAAGATGAGGATTGTATAGTACTCTCTTTCATGAAAGATATTAAAATCAAATTACCAGATTTTGTTTTAGTTAAATTTAAGCATGATATTTTCGATGGTAAAGAACAGGTTTTCCTGTTTAAAGCATCGTTTGAATCTAGTAACAAGTCTTTCTTAGTTCTAACTACAATTAACCAAGATTAAGTAAATGATACTTGTAGGGAATAACCATGCCGCTTTTTTTAACTCCAGAAGCCAGAAATCGGGCCGTAGATGGATTGACTTTTCCTATTCGTACTACCGGTGGTAATCAAGCTGGTACTTTGCAAATATTAGACAATGGGGATGTTCCTCTTGTTACGTTTCAAAATGTAAAAATGTTTCCCGCTAGTGGTGGTGTAGCTAATTCAACAACTATCGCCGATACTCCAGCAACATTTGGAGGTACGGCGGTTAAATGGATGCTTAAAGAAAACAACGGTACTCTTATAATTAGTGGAGATGTAGGTCAAAGATTTAAATTAATAGATGTAAATAAAGCAGCTGGCACCGTCAAAGTAAAGGGAAATAAGACTGCAATCTTTACAGATAAAATTAATGTTACGTTACATAATAATACAAATACTACATTGAATGTGTATACTTTGCTAGGAGCGCCTGGATCCTCTTACGATTCTACTTTAGATGAAACTACTATTTTTATAGGGGAAAATATTAGCATTTATACTGGTACATGGACTCACATTCATACTGGTGAAGCTGGCTTAGATAATGTTCTTATCGCAGAAGATCAGATAGTTAGATTACCTGTTTTGAGAATAACGATAAGGTGATAATAAAAATATGGGTAGCATCTACACACATACTTCTGCAGAAAATAAAGGTGCTATAGCAGTTAATGTAGCTATATCGCCTGGTACAGCTGAATATTCTACCGTATTTGATAACTCTTTAGAAATAAATAAGTTTATGTATGCAGATTTTAAGATAACATGTTCTGCTACTACTGCACCAACATTATCTCCTTTTTTAAATCTATATTTGATTTATTCCTTAGACGGAGTAAATTACGATAGTTATGAAGTATCTCCTGTTATAGATGTTGTACCAATTAAAGATAACATAGTAGTTAAACTAGTAAAAAATGTTTTTATCCTCCCTTATCCATTTAAACTAGTTATGTCAAATATATCTAATCAGGAGTGTACAGTGAGTGCGGAGCTATATACCAGGCATATGGAGTTCAAATTAGTGTAATTTATACTAGAATGGATAATGTTAATTCCCCAGATAGGTTTAAATTGGAGTCCAACAAGAAGTTTACTTGGATATTCTGCCCATTTATTGCTGGGGATAATTCCATCTGAAAGATTCTTTTCCTCTGTAGGTTATAATCCTGTAACTTATTCTTTGGATTTTAGTGATGATTCATATAATAATTTCAAATTTGTTACTTCTACTTTAGATGCCCATCGCGGCATACCTGCTTTTCCTAAGCTGCCTCCAACTTCGATATTAAAATTTGAATCTGAAATTCCATTAACAAATGAATTTACGCTTCTTTTTGCTATCAGACCTGCAATTATAGATAATTTTAATCCAAGTGTAACTAAAGTACCTAAATTTACACTATCTATCCCTGAATTAGACTTTTCTCTAACTGTAGATAATGAAATACCAAACAAAATTACTGCTATTAATCAGACACGCATATTTTATTTAAATAGTTTTGTATCTAAGAATAATTGGAATTGGATAGCTCTTTCTTCTGTTAGAAATACTAGAAGGTTACATGTATTTCCACTTACAGTAAAGCCTCCTTCTATTACACAAAGTATAACTACTGATTTTGATGCAGTTGAGTACGAAGGTCCTATTACAATAGAAGTAAAATATGAGAGAAATTCTGCTCCAAATGATGATCCACCAGTAGAACCATATAATTCTACTTTACTTGGACCTGTTTTTCTATTAAATAAAGATTTATCTTACGACGAGGTACCAAATCTAATATCCATTATCCAGCCTGAGAATCATAAATTATTTAATCAGGCCGAAGGTACTAATTTACTATTCTTATCTTTTGCTGCCAATGAACTTACAGTATCACCCGATCACTTTTTACGAAACCAAATTAAATTTGATGCATACATAGATAGTAATATTGAAAGTTCAACTATTGCTTATCTTGATCAATGGTTTAGTACTGATGCCTCTTTTACTGTTGAGGCTACTACTAATATACAGCATAGTCCTGATACTGAATTCTACAATTTTGTAACAGGATCTTTACCTTTCCTTCTCCTTCCTACTAATTATAAACATGAAGTAAATATATCTGCTGATGTATTACACGATTTCTATCCTACAATAGATTTTGATAATATCATTTATGTACCTACTGAAAATCCAATAGAAATTGATTATATGTATGCCCCAATGCTACGTATTCCTATCCATATGCAATTGACTATTACTTTTACTTCTCTTAGAATGGGCACTGTACGTGTACCAATAGTACTTAAACAGACTAGTTGGCTGTCAGTTTCTTCTGCAGAAGAAAGAGCTAGGTTTGCTAGAGATCCTAACAAAATTATTGTGTTTCCTTATCACAAGAGAAGGTAATATATGGCATTCCAAGAATTTGATGTAAGTCAACCTATAACTAATAGACTATCTCATCTAAATCCATTCTTGGATTATTCTAGTCTATTCCAACCATCAAACTGGACTAATGCATTACGCTGGTGTCATCACCCTAATACTTGGATAGAGTGTGACTCTGATATAAAGCCTATCACACAACTTTTAGTAGGAGATAAAGTACTTGCAGATAATGGTAAATATTTAGAAGTTACTAATATAATCTCCAGAGAATATTCTGGGGATATGGTAAGAATATATCCACACGGCGGTTTTCACTTAGATGTAACCGCAGATCATAAAGTTTATGTAATATTTGATAATTTCTCTGATGTACAACTTATCCCAGCAGTAGATGTTACACCAGATCACTATATTTTAGTCCCATCTCGGAAAAGTAATTCCGTTGAAGTTAATACTTCAGAAGGAATGTCTTTTATAAAGCTATCTAAAGAATCTATCAATCTTCATAACGAATTGTTAAGAATAAATAATACCGACTTGATTCATAACTATCTACGCTTTTTAGTTGATAATTACAAAACTAGAGAAGATTCTAATTGGTATTATCTTAAATTAGATGGAATTCCTGTATCAGATGCTTTTCCCGTAGTTTATTCGTTAAATAGATTCTTAGATTCTATTGGAATGGTGTCTTATGTAGATGAATTATTTGAAATAAAGATAAAGAGAGATCTCCTATTTCCAATTCTTAACGACCCCTTTGTACCTAAACCCAGGACTACATTTTCTAAAGATGTTGTCTACAAAGACGGTTATATCTTTAGAAGGGTTAAACAAGTATTACATTATCACTACACTGGACCGGTATACAGTTTAACTATTGCAGATCTACATAAATATGTAGCTAACGGAGTTCTCGTTGCCAATTGTGAATACATTGTTATTAAGAGCGGAATTTTACGTTCTGCAATAGATAGAATTATCAGTTTCTTCATTACAGATGTAGAAATAGAGAATGCAGATAATTCTCTTAGAAAGAAATATTACGATTATCTTGTCAACGATTTGAGAATCAAGGAATTCTTAAGATATTGTGCTTTTGATTACATAACTTATGGTAATTTCTTTGTCTCTGTTTTACCATCTATAAATAGAATAGCACGATGTCCTGAATGTAGTTTCACTAAGTCTATTAGTAAATTTAATAACAGAATTAAATATTCTAATGGTAAATTCCAAGGAATATGTGATAGCTGTGAAAAACATGTAGAGTTTAAAACCAAGGAATATAAAGATAAGAATAGTAAATTAATACTTAAGAGATGGAAAATTTATGATATCAGATTATTTGAATTTGATGACTTTACTGGCAATTACGACATTCTATGGGTAATTCCTCAGGAATATAAGGAATTTATAAGAAATAAAGCTACTAATAGAACTATCGGATCGGTACCTAGAGAAGTGCTTGACGCTGTTGATACTAATTCTGATTTGAAATTTAACAGAGATACTATTTATCATGGGAAAGAAGAATCTTTAAGTGGAGTAAGACTCAAGGGTTGGGGTTTAAGCAGAATCTTTTCTTGTATCCAACAAGCGTGGTATGTACAAGTGCTTCATAGAATGAATGAAGCTATTGCTTTAGACTATGTACTACCACTGAGAATTATTACTCCTATGCCTAGATCTTCTATGGAAGGCGGTGACCCTATTAGAGATATTAACTTTGGCGGTTTCTCCGCCAGATTAGCTTCTATTTTAGATATGCGTAGAAGGGATCCTACTTTGTGGCATATTTCTCCATATCCCCTTGATTATAAATCTATTGGTGGAGATGGTAGAAATCTTGCTCCAAGGGAAATGTTTGAATTTGCAGTAGATCAGTTATTAAATAGCTTGAGCATTCCAATTGAATTCTATAAGGGATCAATTCAAGTAAGTTCGGCTCCTTTTGCTATGAGAGTATTAAACTCTAACTGGAATCATTTAGTAGGAGCACTTAATGGTTTCTTATCTTGGTTATCAAATAGAATTTCTTCGGAATTAGATTGGGAACCTGTAAGAGTTAGACTAGCCTCTCCGACCCACGTTGATGACATTAATACTCAGATGCTCAAGTCTAGACTTGCTATGAGCGGTCAGTTAAGCAAGGATGAAATGTTTAGCTCTATGGGTATGAATTATGAAGAAGATCTAAGAAGACAGTTAGAAGAGCAGATCCTGTCTGCTCAAGAGACTAATAAAGCTCAAGAAAGAATAGAAAAACTAAATCTAGGTAAAGATATGGCCTCTGGAGCTTACATGCAGCAAATGCAGCAACAAGCTCTTCAAGGAGGCGGAGGAGGCGCTCCTGGTGGAGGAGGCGGAGCACCCCCACAACAGGGTGCTCCAATGGCTTATGATCCTGTATCTCAAATCTTAGCTAGCCTACCACAAGGTCCCATGCAAAATGTTAATCCTATGGAGCTAGACAATTTGGCTACACAGGTAGCTATGTCTATTAGAGGTAGACCAGAGCCGGAGAAGGATTCCTTGTTGAGACAGCTTAAGGTTAAGAATGAAATGTTATGGATGGTAGTTAAAGAGAAATTGAATGATATGAGAGCTGCGGATAGCCGCCAAGGAATAATTATGGGACAGCAGCAAGCGGCTCAAGCCGTTGCCGGTACTGTACAACCTCCTATGTAGTGAATTAATATACTAACAACGTAATACAGATAAGATACTAGCTGTTGCTTTTTATTAAATTACTAGTTTATATTTAATTTGTGAATTTGTTTCATACCTACTATTTTTAATCGGAGAAATAAAGAAATGGATGAAAATTACCCACTTCCTGACGATTTTGTAGCTTTTGAACTAGATCCTGATGCTAAACCTATTACAGTAGAAGGTAATGAGAACGGACCTCCGCTTGATGGTTTCGTACCATTAAAGCCTGTACTTTCCAATCCAGTTAATACTGGAGAGCCTGAAGTAGTAGAAGTTAAAAGTGAAGACGTATCTGAACTTAAATCTGAAGATACTCCTAGGAGACGTAGAAAGCGTACTGAAGAAGTTGTCCAAGAAGATTCTCCTGAAGAGAATGTAACAAATGAGTGATGACGATCATAAAATAGCAGCTTTTTTGTTTTCTATATCACCAGAAGTTGTGATAACTCTCATGACCCTGGTAGAAAGCGCTGTAGTTATTAAGAATCAAGAGGAAAGAAATGCCTCTAAAGAGTAAAGCGCAATTAAGGAAGCTATATGTACTAGAATCTGAAGGTAAAGTACCAAAAGGTACTGCGAAGAAATGGTTGAAACATACTAAGAATTATAAATCCCTTCCAGAAAGGAAGTCTAAAAAGAAAGCAAGTTTTGCTATCGACTTTTGTAAGTTTATGTTAAAATTATCAAGTTTAGAAACGAATCTTCCTGATAAATTAGTGTCGCTACCTAAATTATCAATTACTCCTGGTACACCTAATATGGTTAAAGAATTAAAGACGACAGCTAGAAATCCATATAGAAATGAATTCGTGGTCCATTTCATGGATTTGTTACGTAAAGGATTAGGTCCTTTTGCTAGCAAAATATTAGAAAGACCACAAAAACCTAAAACAAGTTTGAATGCATAGAGAACGAGGTAGCTAAAAATGGATTTACTACATTTGTATTTAACTAAATATGCTAAGAAAGCATCGGACAGAGGTGAACGTGGGTTAGATACTCTCTCGACTTCTGTCGGAATGGAGCCTGATTCGGATACTACTGATGCTGCTCCTGTGGCTGGAGATCATTCTACAGATACTAGAGGCGCTACAGTGCCTACTACTAGAAGCTCTACAGTAGGTACTACTGGAAGTCCTGCTGCAGGTACTACTGCAGCACTTACTACTGTAAGTCCTGCTGCAGGTACTGCTGCAGGCACTACTAGAAGTACAACTGCAGGTTTTACACCTACCTCTGTAGTCGGAGCTACTCCTCTTAGCGATATTCCTCCTTTTATTCTTCATATGCTAATTAATGAAGCTCTTATGAGAGATTATACTGGTGGTTATAGAAACCCAATGACTTTTAGTCATGAAAAAATGAAGGAAGTAGACGAAACATCTAGAACAGTCTTAGATGAAGTCTTTAAGACATTGCCTGAAATAAATAATCCAATAAACAAGATATTAGAGGATGAACGGAGCCGACGGGCAGAACTTATGAACCGTGGGGCACGCTCCGTGCTAGCTCCTTACAGGTATTATCGTACTTTGCAGGCAGCGCAGGGAAGAGGTCCTAGAAATCCAATAGCGGCTGAAGCTCTTCAGCAGCTAAAACGTGAAGAGTACATAGCACGAATAATGCGAAATCATGCTCTTGCCGCAAAGGAACGAGAAGCACACATTCATGCTCTAGAACGTAGTGTAAGAGGTTTAAAAGAGGGAGATCCTGTTCCATCTTTTGACGAAGTATTTGACTATGCTAAGCTTATAGTTCCAAATACATTTGGGATAACGGGTTATCCTAATAAAGCGAGAGCAAATGTAATACTAAAAGATTTAGCGCGTTATGCGGCGCTTAGAGAAGACCCTGATTCTGAACAAGTAGTTAACGGTGTAGCTGCTGCTCTTGATAGACTAAAGAGCGGACCTGTATCTCAAGTAGGAAGAGACAGAGATACATATATTGTTAGAAGGGGCCTTGAGTATCTGGGGAAGAAGTCTACACTTAATCCAGTTACCCTTATGAATGTATTTGGGGTTGGTAATTCCGAGTACAAGGATATCGTAGCAAATGTCGGGCTTGATGCTGAAACGAGAGGAAAACTAGGCCTTTAGTATTAAACCTGCTTCTGACTAACAATGGAGTCGATTATGGATACCTTGACTGATAAAATGCTAAACATTTATTGCATTAATATAAAAGAAGCTCCTTTCGTCAAAATAGCATATGGTCCCCTTCTCTATGCGTTAGCTGGCGCTGCTCCAATTCTTTTAGGTATGTTTGGAGATTATATTTCTTATGGAGTGAAACGTTGGCTTGGGGATCCAAATAGATGGGAAGCAGAACGTGTGGCTAATTCATTAGAGGGTCTCCCAGAGCCTTATAAAAGGGCTGCTAGATCTTTTGCTGCTGCTGGAATTAATCCTTTGCAAGCCTTAGGTGCAGCAGGAATTAATATATTTGATCCAGAAGCATCAGTGTTACAAGGTCAAATAGCAAGAGCACAAGGTCAAGCTGCTTTGGAGAATACGCGAATGAATAGCGCGCTTGCTAAACTGCAATTAGTTAGACAGCTCGCTCCTCAACGTACAGATCCTGTCTCTGAATTTATGACTCTTATGGAAAAGTTAATGTCATAGAAGGTAAAAATTATGGATAGACAGCTGTTAGATAAAATTGACAATGGATGGAAATCTAGTAGATTATTATTTTTTCTTAGTTCTAAGCTAAATCCAGACAAAGTAGTTAAAACTGCTAATCTTGTTTCTGACTCTAATGCTGATAATGCTAAATATCTTTGTGAAAAGATATTTGAACGATGTGATACTATCGGTGAATTCTTATTTAGTCATTATATGACTAAAAACGCTGAATATGTGACAGTATCAGATTGTGATGATTATGTTAGAAAATCTTTTGCTCATTATATTAAGAATATTAAAGAAGCAGGAGGGTCTCTAGTCAATGATCCCTTTATTTCCGCTGTCTTAGGTGAAAAGAATGCTAAATATCTTGATAATAGGGTAGATTCTGAAATTAAGAATAAGGAATACGATGGAATATATCCCGCTTCTGTTTCTAAACTTGCTATGATCAAGGGTGCTTCTGAGTCTTTTATTGATGAATGGAAGAAATTAGAACCTGCAGATAAACTTGCTACTTTGCTAGGACTGCCTCCTAAGACTTTTCAAAAGAAGGCAGAGGATGAAATATTGCAGGATTTGCTAACTACTGTAGGTAAATTTTCTAATATTTTAGCTTTCAGTCTGATAGGTACTAAACCTCAAGCAGAAGAGAAATGAAGAAATTATCTGAATTAGATTTAAGTCAACTCTTAGCTGGTACTACTGATGACTCTATAACTATCTCAGAGGGATTGGATATGAAATCCTTTCCTAATGAGAAGATACAATCTCAGTTTCTTTTAGTGCTGATGGATGCTATTGCAGATAGACTATTTTCTTTGAAAACTAGATATTCAGAAAATGCTATTTTAGCGGCTATTAAGTCAATATTTGAAGATGATCCAAATGAATTGGCTAAATCATTAATAGAAGAAAACCTGAGTAAAATTCAGGTTGATAGTGAAGGTTCTAATACACCCATTACAAATTATGAAACTTGGGAACAAGTTGATAATCCTGGTAAATGGGATAAATTCCTTTTATTCCTAGGAATAGCTCCTTGGTATGCCCCGTCATTAAAAACTTATTTCGGAGAAGACGAAGATTCCCTAGGTTTGTTACTGAAATCTATAAATACAGGTTATTTAGATCCACTTGTTTTGAAAGATGAATTAAAAGGCAAACCAGAAGATAATGATTCGAGACTTCAATGAGTTAGAAGAGACACTGACTGATATTAAATCTAAACTATTGTATACCTATAATTTTAAGAAGTATGGTGGCGATACTTATCTAGCCATAAAAGAAACATTGAAGACGTTAAATGATAAGTCTCCAGAAGAAGTTACATCAGAATTAGCTGAAGCATATTGTTATTCCAAAAATGTTAGGAACAATAAGAGCTAGGCCCAAAAGTTCAATTATTATTGTTATCCCTAACTCAGAATTATCCAGTTCCTTCTCTGGAATTACGGATGGTCTTGAAGGTATCTCTGATCTCTGTTCTTGTGACGACCCTTTTTCTTCTCTACGTTTACTAGATGAACTAGTAAAAGTAAGACCAGCAACCAGCCTATTATCAGATCCATTTGGAAGATTAGGCTTCTTTGGAGATATTATTGAACATCCTCCGGAACTATTTAATATATTTCCTAAGATATCTCCTAGAATCAAAGTAGTTATTTCCAAGAAGAGGCATTTTACTCCTGAGAGTATAATTAAAAACCTACTTCCTTTCCCAGATATTATTCCTCCTGTTCTAGCTGACAATGTAAATGCTTCTTTACGTAGTACTACCTTCAAAAATATAAATGGTAAGAAAGTTTATATTGAGAAAGTAGAAAATGACAAAGTTTGTGCTGATTTAATTCTAGGAAATGAAGATTCTAAGACTGCTTATCTTGGTATGAAATATGATCATGGGAAGCTTTATTTAGCTATTCTCTTAGATATAGATTCTCCTAAAGATGTCTTATATAGACTGTCTGTTGACAACGTTAAACTTAAGAAGGTATCTAAAGAATCTCTTCTTGCTGTACTTAGTAAGTTTTTAAAAGCCAAAACATAAACTAGAAATTTAATATCTTTTGGAATAATATATTACGTATGTCTACCCCTGAGTCTTTAATCACACTAGGTACACCGTCTACTTTAGGAACACCTTCTACTACAGGAATAGGTGTACTAGACTCTTTGTATTCTCTATATAGAGCAGTAGCCCCCTTGGCTAGCGTATTTCTAGCTGGTCAAGGGATGATGCATGTAGCACCAGATCAATCTGTAGGGGATCAAATTCAAAGACTTACTGCTCATAGAAGATCTTATGAGTCTATAAAAAGGCTTCTCCCCAGTGAAATTGAGGATATGAAAAATGCTATTAGAGGATTATTGATCTCCTCTGGAGTTGATAGATCGACGCTTGTACCAGGTTCTCCTGTTGAAGAACACATAGATAGATTAGCAAGGTTATTTGAAAAAGTATATCCGTTACTATTTTTCGCGTATCCTAGTGCTATTAAGGTTATAAATCCTAGATCTAAGTTATTTTTAGCTAATTCATTAAATAAAGTTTTTGAAAGACTTACACCCTTCGCTTCACCAGAAGAATTAGCAGATTTAGCAGCGTCTGCTGCCACTAAAATTCTTTCAAATCCTAAATATCATCAAGGATTAGATGCTCACGAAATAGCAGAAGTTGCAGAAAAAGCTGTTAAATTTGGTCTAGTACGTCTTAGTTCCGGTCAGCAATTTACAGATGATTTAATAGATACTATTGCAATAGTAGCTCCTGTCAGAGAAGAAGCTCTGCGTCGTGGTGGTCAGTTTTCTATTGAGAATGCTTTATCTCTGGCTAATCAAGTAGCACAGCAATTTCCTTCTGCTTCTCTTAGAGATATTGCTGTAGAAATTAGACGTAGGTTTGAACTAGATGCTGCTGGAGGTGAATATAGGTCTTTGACCTTAGATCCACAAGCATCCTCTTATATTCGTGAATCTGGTGTACCTGTAGAAAAGCTGGAAAAACAGCATGAAGAACTCAAGGAAAACGCAGTAAGATCTTATATGGGTTCTGCTATAGGGGCTATTGCTAAGGCTGTAAGAACTGGAATGGTATCTCCAAATAGTCCTGCTGGTAGAATATATCAAAATATTCAAGCTGGAGGGATTCCTCCTATGGTATATCCGTTCCATGCTTATCAAGTTCTTGTTTCTTCTGGAGTCGCTCCTGGTGTAGCTTCTATCATGTTATCTTCTCCAGAAGAAAACTCCCATTGGTTAACACCTAATGATGTCCAAGCTATAAGAAGAATGCAGATGCAAGTAGACTGGATGCCTAGATTTCAAGCTATAGCAGCCTCTTTCCCTGGTAATGATCCTCAATCCAGAGCAGTGAGAGAAGCGATGCTATCAAAAGTAGTAGCAGACGGTGGTTATAAAAACATATACCATTTCTTAGCTCTACATGGTCCTGTATTGCAATCTATGCCACAGATCAGAGAGGTAGTAACTAGATCTGCAGTAAATAAAATGGAACTAGCTGGTTTTGATAATGCTAGCTGGGGAGGACCTGCCCGTGGAATGGCAGCATTACAAGACATCGGCTCTGGTAAGAGAGAACAGAAGTTCTCTGTAGGAGATTTAGCTAGTACTATATTTCAATTTTACAGACAACCTAAAGGACTAGATACGAATTTAGGATTAGCGACTCCTACTCCAGCTACGGAAATTAGACCTATAGATGTAATGGAAAGAAGAGATAGTATATCTATAAGAGAAGATTCAATGCCAGAACCTGTTCTGTCAGATTTTTCTTCTATAGGGAGATCCTTGAGTAGCGATTAATCATGCCTCCATTTGCTGTTGGAATCCCAGATAAAGCAAATTATGGAAATATTAAAGCATTACAAGAAGGAAACTTCTACGATCTAATATTACAAGAACATGACGCTGAACGCGCCGGCAAGCACTATGACTTTAGATTAGGAAATTCTGATATTGGTTTATTATCTTGGGCTATACCTTCTGCAAAATTACCAGCGCCTGGAGAAAAAGTATTAGCTATCCAGCAACCTCTTCATTCTTATGACTACAGAACTTTTGTAGGAGAAATACCCTCTGGTTATGGTAAAGGTAATGTATCTTTAGCTTATTCTGGTAATGCTCTCGTTACAGCTATAGATCCTGATAAAAAGAGAATTTACTTCACTATTGCTTCTGATAGACATCCACGTAAGTTCATATTATTAAAGCCTGATACAGATAAATATGGTAAGGATGCTTGGCTATTAATTAATATCACTCCAAACAAACCACTTCCTTATGCCAAGGTAAAATACCCCATTATTGACAAAAAGAAGTTACAACAACTATTAGAGAAAGAAGATTATTTAGTTGCAGAACCTAAGATTGACGGTGCTCTTGGTCTAGTTCAACTAGGCGACAAAGGATTAGAAATCTTTGGACATAGAATTTCTAGAGTTACAGGATATCCAATTCAATATACGGATAAGATATTCAAAACTAAACCTACTCTGAACCTTCCATTAAAATATGCAGGAAGTATTCTGCGTGGCGAAGTTTATGCTGTAAAGACTTTACCAGATGGCTCAGAAGTAGTTGTAGAACCACAAATACTTAGTGCAGTATTAAATTCTTCTGTAAAGAATGCTTGGGATAGATTAAGAGATCTCGGTCTTAAACTTAAGATAGGATTATTTGATATTACAAATTATGGTGGAAATCATTTAGATCCAGAAGCAGTTGACTATCCCGCTAGACGTAAGATGTTGCTAGAAATCTTACAATATTTACCTAAAGATACTTTTACAGTAATTCCTTATGTAGCTAAGAAAGAGGACATCCTGAAATTACTCCAGGAAATAGAATCTGGGCAACATCCTCTTACAAAAGAAGGAATAGTTGTTTACAGGAGATATGGTTATCCATACAAATATAAAATAAGACCTGAAGAAGATGTATATATAAAAAGAATTATTCCAGGATTAGGGAAATATTCAGATTCTGCTGGTGCTTTTGAATACAGCTACACCCCCGATGGTCCTGTAGTAGGTACAGTAGGAACTGGATTTTCTGATGAATTCAGAAAATTCATGATGGAAAACGCTGAATCTCTGGTAGGAAGGCGAGCTAGAGTAACTTATCAAGAGAAATTTCCTTCTGGTGCATTGAGAGCCCCTTCTTTCATTGCCTTACATGAAGACTACCCTACAGTTCAAGAAAAGCAGGCAAGTTTTGTTCTACCAGAAGAAGATGAGAAATGGTTATTAGCCATAGATATTCTAAAAAAAGTAGATAATTTTATTAAGAAAGGAGATGCTTCTTCTTATCTAGATATCCCTGTTTTAGAATTACCTGTTAAAGTCCATAACAATATTCAGAAGATATTAGGTGGACCTAATCCACTAACTGCTATGGCTTTAGACGCTCTTATCGGGATGGCATTAGGAGATCTAGCTGGTAGAACTTTGGAATTTGCTTTTCCTAGATTCTTTGCAGATAGTAAATTCAGAAAAAGGCTTTGGTTAGCTGGTTCTCTACTAGGTGCTTCTTTACCATTTTATATCCACGGAATTCAAAATCTCAGTACACACGGGCTAAAAGGTCTTTTAACTCCTTCTCCAATCCAAGAGGCACTGACTAAATCTGCTATTGATTATCATTCTAAGAAGCTTCGAGTGCTTGCTGAGGATTTAACAGGAAAGAAAATAATAGATGATATAAATCCTGAATTCATAAAAGAAGCTTCTATTAAATTAGCTGCTAAATTTGATGTATCTGAATGGGGTAAGACAGTATTAGATACTGATTTATCTCCGTGGGAGAAAACTCTGTTAGTAACTGTGCCATTAACAGCTTCTATGTATAGAGGCTCTGATTGGGTAACTCCTGTTGATGTTGCTAAAGTATCTGCTAATATGGAGTTAGGATCATTATTCGGTAGACTATTAGGTGATTTAGCTGTACCCATACTAGGTTTACCTAGGGACGTTAAAGAAGATCTACAAAGAACAGGGCGTCTTACAGGGTTACTAAAAGGTTTCACTGGATCTGTTAAGAACGTATTATTAAATACTGGAGATAGGACTTATGACGAAATCGGGAAAGCGCTACAAATTTAGGAATTATGAATTTTGGGCTGCTGATGGTGTTATTGCTATTCTAGATACATCCAAAGCTGGTAGCTCTAGAGAGAGCGTAGAAGCTGCTACTAAATATGTATTTATCAGTGATTTTATCAAAAATGCGATAGCAGCCTATGGTATTCATTCAGCTATTGATCGGCGAGAAGCTAAGAAGATGTTAGAAGATGCTATGGAATGTGTTAAAGAAGCTAACAAAAAAGGAGATATTTCAAATCCCAAGATTTTACAGCAGAAATTAGAAGATAGTAGACCAATTAAACTTTCTATGGCCAATTACGGCTCTAGTAGAATCTTTCCTTCTGCTAATCCCAGACCTTTATTTGAAAGTAATTTACTAGGGCCTTCTGGTAAAGCTTTTATGAGAAAGATATATGAATTAAGAGCATCGAATTCTGCTAATGTAGACGATATTTTTCTAAATGGAATAGATTACAATACAGTAATTACGGAGTAATACATGCCTAATCCTACGAATACTTCCATCCCTGTTATAGATCAGATTAGTAACTTCTTATATACTACTATTCCAATGTCAGCTAGCTTTGTGGCGAGCTACTTTCCCATAATTCATAATTTATCTGGTACTGCAATCGGTAATGCATTAGCTAATATTAGGAACACTTTCGGTTTAAGTTTTCCTTCTGTGAAGAGAAGTAAAATAATAGCCAAGGAAGTAGCGCTTGCACAAAATAAGGCGAGTCTAGAGACAGCTAAAAAGCTACTTAGAGAAGAGATAAATAGATCATTAGAATTGATAAGAAATAATAAGACCTCTGACGAAGAAGAGCAACAGACTAAATCTGCTAGTTTCTATATTAAACAGAACAAATACTTGTAATCATGGATGAAAACTTCCTGAATATGCCTTTTGACCCCACTTTAGGGGGCAAGGATATATTACCTCCCTCTTTTGACACCAAATTTAAAGGTGAACAGGATCCTAGGCATGGTGGTGTATTATCTTGGCCTGGTATAGAAGGAATACCATTTAGAGGTCCAGTAGTTGATTTAAAAGAAGAAGAACGAAATAGACTCGTATTAGTTAATGATTTTAAATGTCAAACTTTTGACTTGAGTCAGCCAGAAGATAAAGAATATTATAATTGGGTTATGGATAGAATTTGTAATGGTTTATTTAAATGTCTGTATATCAATAGAATGTGGAATAATGAACATAAAACTATGTTAGTATATGTAGAATGGGTGCAATCCTACTACGAGCACAGGGATAAATAAATGTTAGGTGGTCTTAATTTTACAGCTAAAAACTTGGTTCCACTAATAATTACAGGTGGACTCTTTACATACGTTCTTAACGACTATCAAAATCGTAAGAGGAAATCTATCGTAAATAAAGAAGTATCTTACGGTACTGATGCAGAATATCTTGAAGACTTATACGGAGTCGATATTCCTACTATTGATGAGTTTACTAATATAGAAACTAATTCTTTGTCCAAGAAAACGGCATTTGTTTGGCCGTTTAGAAAGCCTAGTCTGTTTGAGAGTCTATTATCTAATGCAGACAGCTATGTTCTTAAAATGATTTTACCTATAACTATAGTAGGTGGAGCTGCAGCTTTATTCGGCTATTTCAAGAATAAAAAAGATTACGAGAATATTAAAGCAGAATCTAAGGAAGTAGAAAAAGAGCTAGATGAAGTATTAACGAATACCTGGCTTCTAGCTAAACAACGTCAAAAGATATCTAAGAAAGCTACTTGGCAAGCAGCAATACTTCCTATAGCTACACTAGCGACGGTTATAGCCTCTCCTTTCATAACCTCTAAGGTTATGGATTGGACTGGAGGATATGGTGCTTTATTAAGAATGTATCTCTTAGGTAATACTATAGGCAAAGCGCAAGAAACTTATGCTGCTAAGACTAAAGAAGTGGAATCTGATGAAGATATGATTGAAAGCTATGCTCAGATTGCTGGCACTAGATTAAGTGATGTACAAGCTTTAAACAAATTCTCTATCAGCTTGATGAAGAAATTGAATAGATTAGCAGCAATGGAATCTTCTCCACAGAAAAATACCAGAAGAACTCCTATAGCCAAGAATTTTACTCCCGAGAATAAACTCGAATCTGAGCATAAGCTAGAAGAAACTGCTACTAAAGAACATAAATCTTCTGTCAGCCTTGAAGAATTATTTAACGAACAGAAAATTTAATTATGCAGACATTAGTTAGGCCTGTTCAAGAACTTGAAGAATTGAATCCTGATACCTTTAAGTCTGTAGATACATCTCCAACGTTACCTACTATTACTGACATTCCCAAGACTTCTATAGCAGTAGATGACATCCAAGCAATCAGACATAAAATCTTTGATAATGTACTTAAAACATTATCTTCTGCTCCAGCACATGCTTATGGTAATTATGTTCTTAAATTAGAGAATCTTAAATATGCTGACCCTGATAAGTTTTCTATTCAAGACGAAAGAGATGCAATTATTAAAGGTAATTCTCTTACTAGAAGACTAGTAGGCGACTACGTTCTTATTGATGCCAAGACGGGGAAAGAGATAGCTAGAAGAAAGCAGTTAGTAGCTAGAGTACCTTACCTTACTAGTCATGGCTCCTTCATTTTCAATGGAAATGCTTACAGTATTGCCAATCAACTACGGTTGAAGCCTGGCGTCTTCATACGTCTCCGTGGTGACGGTAATGCTGATACTTTCGTAAATACTGTCAAAGGATTGACTCATCATTATACCCTTGATCCTGAAAAGGGTATATTCTACATGTCCTTTGGTAATGTAAATATCCCACTATTTACAGTCCTAAAAGCACTCAATGTGCCTGATGAGAAAATTCTGAGTGCTTGGGGTCAGAAACTGTATGCTTCTAACGCCTCTGCTGGAGCTAAAGCTAACATTGCTAAATTATTTAAGAACAGATTATCTCCAGAACAGATAAATCAAGCTCTTCCTAAACTATTAGAGAGCATGAAGTTAGATCCAACAGCTACCCAGCTAACTATTGGTATTCCTGCTACCCACGTCACCCCCGACGTAATGCTTGAAGCTACTAAGAAAATGCTAAAAGTCTGGAAAGGAGAAGCAGACGCTGATGAACGTGATGCTTTACATTTCCAGAAAATAGCAGGAGTAGAACATTTAATTCCAGAATATGTATTCAGAGCACACCAAGGGTTACGTAAATTTATTCCTAGAGCTGTAAGAAAGAATTTCGATTTAAGCGTTATCCCTAGTAATTATTATTGGACAGGCATCTCAGATTTACTTCTTGGTAGTGGTTTGGCTGAGATTTTGGAAGAAATTAATCCCACTGAGACCCTTGATAGACTATACAGAGTTACTAAATTAGGCGCCGGTGGTATTGAACAAGTAGAAGCTGTACCAGATGAAGCTAGATCTGTACATCAGACCCACATGGGTTTTATAGATCCAGCAGTAACAGGTAAGTTAAAACGAGTAGGCGTAGATTTAAGACTTGCATATCTTACTAGGAGAGACGAGAACGGTAAACTTTATACAGTATTTAAAGATGTAAAGTCCGGTAAATTCGTATGGCGTTCTCCAGAAGATCTTATTAACGCTGTAGTAGCTTATCCTGGTGAAATGGATAATAAAGATAATTATGTATTGGGATCTAAGAACGGCAGAATTAGATATTTCAACAGAGAAGAAGTAGATTACGAACTACCTTATGGAGAACAATATTTCAATACAATTACTAATTTTCTGCCTGCACAAGGAACAACCTTCCCACAACGTATCATGATGGGTCAGCAAATGCATTTGCAGGCCCTTCCATTGATCAATGCTGAAGAACCTCTAGTTCAGGGGAAGCTGCCCAATCAAGATAACTCTTTCCAAAGAGCTGCATATAAATATTATGGCGTAGTTAAAAGCGATGTAGATGGAATCGTAGAATCTGTAAGTCCTAATAGGATAGTTGTCAGAGACAAAAGATCTAATAAGAAAACTGTATATGAGTTATACAATAATTTCCCTTTCAATAGAAAGACGTTCATTCATAACACCCCAGTAGTTAAAACAGGGGATGAAGTATACAAGAACCAATTATTAGCGACTTCTAACTTCTCCGATAAGAACGGTAATCCGGCTTTCGGACTAAATGCTTACATAGCATTTTTACCTTACCGTGGTTACAACTATGAAGATGCTTATGTGGTATCAGAATCTTTTGCTAAAAAATTGAACTCTGAACATATGTATCAAGAAACTCTGGATATAGCACCAAACATAATCACTGGTAAAGATGCTTATAAAGCAGCGTTTCCAGGTAAGTATTCAGAGGAATTTTATAATAATTATGATGAAAATGGATTCTTAAAACCAGGTAGAAAAGCTATTAAAGGACAACCATTAATTTTAGCTGTAAAATCTGCAGATCCGGGTAGAATAGGAGCGAAAAAGAAGGTACTTTCTGATGCCTCTATTATTTGGGATCATGAAAATCCTGGTGTAGTAATAGATACTCACAAAGGAAGAGACAATCTTTATATAAACATTAAGTCTAATTCTTTAGCAATTGAAGGGGACAAGTTAACTGGTAGATTTGGTGATAAGGGTGTAATAGCTAGGATTATTCCTGATAGTGAAATGCCTAGAGATAGTCTAGGCAGGCCCTTTGATTTACTAGTTAACCCTCTAGGGCTTGCTACTAGAGGTAATATGGGGCAAATCTATGAGGCTGTTCTAGGTAAAATTGCTGCTAAAAACAAGAAACCTATATTTGTTCCAGCCTTCATGAGCGACTATTACGTTTTTGCTGATAATATGTTGAAAGCTAATAGAGTTTCTCCTACAGACACTGTTTATGACCCAAAATTTGGCACATATATTCCTAATGTTTTAACTGGATATAAATATGTGATGAAATTACATCACATGGCAGAATCTAAGTTGCAAGAAAGAGAAACTGCTGAATATACAGCAGAAGACATGCCTGCTAGAGGAGGTAAGACAGGGGCAAAATATATAGGTTTCTTGGAATTGATGGGTATCTTAGGTCACAATGCTTTCAATGTTATCAGAGATGCCAAGTTTGTTAGAGGACAAAGAAATGACAGATTTTGGCTAGATTTCATGCGTGGTGCTACTCCCACAGTCAATACATCAACATTGGTTTATGACAAATTTGTAAACCTATTAAAAGCTGCCGGTATAAATATAGAAAGTAACAACGACACTTTGAATCTTTTCGCCCTTACAAATTCTGATATCGCTAACCTAACTGCAGACAGGGTAATTAGAAATCCAAATACTGTTAAAGTATTACGTGATGATGTTAAGCCAATAACAGGCGGTTTATTTGATCCGACTATTACTGGAGGTCTAGATGGTAGGCATTGGAGCTATTTTGAATTATCTGAACCTTTTCCAAATCC
>Ga0308411_10000270_pt1 | contig 33832 bp, 32 predicted proteins | sample HotsprottomLayer_2_FD_203530 | JGI IMG/M metagenome (GOLD analysis project Ga0308411, IMG submission 203530) | Hot spring phototrophic mat microbial communities from Octopus Spring, Yellowstone National Park, Wyoming, United States -... | ecosystem: Environmental > Aquatic > Thermal springs >... | reverse complement strand
AGTAGGGATTTACCGGAGTTGATGGAGGGGATAAGGAAGGTGAAGTCTGAGCTAGATAAGTTCAAGGTGTCTAGCCATAAATCGGGTAAGGTCAAGTCAATAACTGTCGTTGAGGAGTAGGGACTGATTTTTTTAGCAATTCACTTATTACGATAATATAATTTTGTTATGAAGAAAATTCTTTACTTAATGACTGTTATAGTTTTAGGTGTTTTTCTAATGTCTTCTTCGTACCTTGCTAAGGCTATATTTGAGCAAGGACAGAAATACTACGAAGCTGGGGACTATGATAGAGCTATATCTAATTTTGTTATTGTGATTAATGATTATCCTGAAACAGAGTTTTTTGCTAAAGCTTCTTTGTATCTAGGTGTTATATACTATGACCTTAACGAAAGAGCACAAGCTAAAAGGTATCTTAACCTATGTATTAGAAGAGTGCCAAAAGGTACTCAAGAATGGATTAGTGCCACTGAACTATTGGCAACGATATACTACGAAGAAGGAAATAACGAAAAAGCAAAAGAACTTTTTAACACTTTGGGTAAATATTCAAGTAAAAGGAAAATTATTTCAACAAGAAAAATTGAAGACAGTGCTATTCAGCACGGTGCTATTCAGCACAAAGAAAAAGTTATTACTGAGTCTAAAACTCCTAAGCCTCAAGAGGCTAAGCCTCAAAATTATGTTTATATAACAAATTACATTACTAATCAGGCAGTTCCTGTTGTAACGAATGTAGTTGTTATTACGAATTATGTTACGAATTATATTAGTACTAGCACCGACTTTGTCGGTGTTAATGTAAGTAATGTTCCAGGTTCACTTGTTACAAATCTTAAAGAAATACAAGAAAAGGTATCAGAAATAAAAGAAAAGGATGAAAATTTAGAGGAGTTGAATAGGCTTACTGATATAAAAAACAGGCTTTTAAAGTTATCGGAGAAAGCTTTGATGATACAAGAACTTTTGTCAAATGGAGAGGTGAAAACAAATTATGAGAAGGGTGAGTAATTTTTTAATTTTTATAGCTTTAATTTTTGTTTTTTCGTTTGGTGCTAGTGGCGAACTCGTGAATTTTAAAAATAAATATATTAGTTTGTTTATTGATGATATGAATTATTGTTTCACATTACAGAGAGAGGATTTGCCTTCTAAGGATTATTCTAGGGATTTACTTTTTTACAACGTTCCGCCAACATCTTATGTTTCTTTTTTGGTAGGTAACCTTGCTTATAGGCCTAATGAAGGGACTATTATAAAACCTTTGAGTAAAGATGGTAATTCTCTGAGTTTCTCTATTGGGATTGGTGGGGTTGTTTTTAGTGTTAGTTTTTCGTTTGTTAAGAATGGTGCTTCACTTGTTGAGGATGCTTTAGAAATTTCTGTTGATTTTACTAATGCTACAAATGTTAGCTTAAATACAGGAATTAGGTTTTTGCTTGATACTATCTTCGGTGAGGATAATCCTTCTCTACCAAAGTTTTACCTTGACGGTAGAACACCTATTGATTACGAACTACTTATAACTAGGGACAATATGATTTCTTATATTGTATCAACTAGTGATATAGATGGGGTAAATAAATTGTTCATTCATTGGTATGGTAATACTCCTACGAGGATACTTTTCAGTAATTGGCGGAAACTTGATATAACTGATTGGTACTCCGAGCCTTCAACTTTCCTCAAGTATAGGTTTTCTGAAAACAGTAGTCCTGATTGTGCAGTTGCTATATTTTTTGAAGGTATACAGCTTAATCCGGGTGAGAGTAAAAATATTAAGGTTGTTTTAGCTTTGACTTCTTATTATCCGTATGTACAGAAGGAAGAGCCTAAACCTAGTATGGTAGAGGTTCCTTCAGTTTCTGAGACACCTAAACCTGTAGAGGAGCCTAAAGCTTCTGAAACTCCCAAATCTAAAGAGAGTGTAGTTTTTGTGACTAATTTTGTTTACTTAACTAATGAAGTTAGAGAAGTAAAATCTGAAGTAAAGACACAGGAAATAGTACGGGAGATACCGAAAACGAATGAATTTGTTATTACGAATGTTGTTACTGAAAAAAGGTTGATACAGAATGAGGAAATAGTTAGAAGGATAAGCAGTATAGAGGAGAAAATTGAGAAGCTTTCAAGTAGTATGGATTTTGTTTTGTCTCAACTTACTAACAAGGGCAAAGCCCTTGATAAAAAAGAAGAAGAGGATGTTGATAGAATAAAAAAATTAAAGATAGCGATGGCTAAACTATCAAGAACCATGGACACGATAACCGAGAGAGTAGCAATAATAAATGAGTATATAAACATTAGAAAGAAATTTTCTGACAGAAGAATTATAGTCTACTCGGAGGAGGAATATAGGAGAGATTTGAAGATGATAGAGGAGATATCTAAAGAGCTTGATGAGGTTATAGAGATTTTGAAGAGGTTAAGAAAGAAGTTTTAGCCCTTTTAGCAGTAAGTCTTTGTCTATTATCTTGTTGGGTAGGTTTACGAAAGGAAATATCCTGTCTGATAGTCCGCCAGTGAATATTATTTTTGGGTTTTTCTTGCCTATTTCTTTTACTCCTTCTACTATTATCCCTTCAATTGCCTTAGCAAAACCTATTATTATTCCTGACCTTATACACTCTTCTGTTGTTTTACCTATTACATTCTTTGGGGTTTCTAATGAGATTTTAGGTATTTTTGAGGCTTTTCGGAACATTGCATAGAGAGAGGTATTTATACCGGGTAGTATTGCACCACCTAAATATTTACCATCACCAACGAAATCAACTGTAGTAGCTGTGCCAGTGTCTACTATTACTGAATCCAAGGAATAAAGTTCTCTGCTTGCGAATGATACGGCTATCCTGTCGCTTCCTATTTCATTTCTGTTTAAGTAGTCAATTTCCATTGGTATGTCGTTTGTTGTGATAAACTTAGGTACTATACCTAATATTCTTTCAATGCCTAATCTGAATTGTACATCTACTTCGGGAACTACACTTGATATAAGAACTTTTGATATGTTTTCTGTTTTTTCTCCTAACAAATTCAGTATGTTCCATACGGTTATTGATACTTCATCTACTGTTATGTTGTGGTTTGTTGTTATTCTGAAGTGCTTGAATTGAAAATCGCTTTTATCTTCAGTGGATAACCCTATGACTACATTTGTATTTCCTATGTCTATACAAAGAATTTTTTTCATTTGAAGAGCCTTAGGTCCGTGAATATTATGTTGAAAATATCGTTGAATATTATGAATATTGACAATAGGATTATTGCTACGAAGCCAATTGTTTCTATGACTCCTATCACTGTTGGGCTAGGTTTCTTCCTCGTTGCTGCTTCTATTCCTGATATTACTATGTGCCATCCGTCAAGCCCCGGAAATGGTATGAGATTGAATATACCTATTGCCATGCTTATTACTGCTACCAAAATCAGTAGGTTTTGTAGTGCTATTTTGCTTTGTATGAAGTTGCTCATGTAGTAAACTATTCTTATAGGTCCTGCTATCGAAGATTGAAAGTCTATTTTACCTGTGAATAGTAGCCTCATTCCGTTGATTACCTCAATTAGTTTTTGGTTTGCAAATCCGAATCCCTTTACAAATGCTGATAATATATTGCCTTCTTTTTCTTCAATTACTACGGTCATTTCCTCTGGTATTTTGGGAACTATTCCTATGTAAAACCTTTTGTTTTTTTCATCAAATTTGGGTTGTACACTAAACGTTAGTTCTTTGCCTTCTCTCAGTACTGTAATTTTTATTTCATTTTTCCCGTTTTCTCTTATTATTTCCGATGCTTTGTTAAAAGACGATACTTTAGTGTCGTTTATTTTGAGTATGATATCGTTGCTTTTTAATCCTATTTCCTCAGCTGGTGAGCCTTTGATTACATCTCCTATTATTGGGGGTATGAACATTGATATACCTAGTCCCTCCTCAAGGTTTATGAAGTTCTTTGGGATGTATACTTTGTTTGTCATTTCTTTGCCGTTCCTCTCAAAGATTATTTCTACATTTTGGTCCATCAAGTAAACTAGAGTTGCTTCAATCTGCTGGTATGTTTTTATTTCTTTGTCGTTTATTTTCTTTATTATATCTCCTGTTTGTAGCCCTGCTAAGCTGAAGTAGTTTATGCCTTTTGATTTTTCAATGTATATTTGGGGGTTCACTCCTATTATTGTGTACCCTGTGAATAGGATGATTGACGAAATGATTACTGCTAATAAATAGTTGCCTAATGGTCCGGCAAGTGCTATTAAAGCTCTCTTGTATGGGCTTGTTCCATAAAATGAAGTTGTGTCTTCTATTTTTGCATCCGATGGATTGTCACCTTTCATTTTCACATATCCACCTAATGGAATGGCACTTATTCTAAAGTCAACATCTCCAGTTTTAAATCCCCATATTCTTGGTCCGAACCCTATAGAGAATATTTCTACCTTAACTCTGGATAGTATAGCCACTAAAAAGTGCCCTAGCTCATGTACTAGAACTATCAAGCTGAGAAATAGAAGTGCTACGATTATAGATATTAATGTCTCCATCTCTATAACCTCTTTTTTTATAATTATAACAAATTTGGTTTGAACTTTGAAATTCCAAGTACTTATACCACAAAGTGCTCATAGCACTTCGTGCTTATAGCACTCTCTTATTCCAATTTATAAAAGTGCTTAGTGCTGAGCATTTTCACATTTTTGGAGCACTTTTTAATTGTGAATGTTCCTGAAGGTGGAGAGAGACAGAGTTTCTATGAGACGGGGTCTCTACGAGACGGAGTCTCTTCAGATAATTAGGGTGGTATTATTAAGTAGAGTATAGAGAGGCAAAGCCTCTTTATTGTTTTTTGGCTAAGCAAGTATTTTTTGAACTTAGATGGGTATACTGAATATAATTCAGTTGTATGAATGTTCTACTTATAACGCCTTCAAGAATCGTGAGGGATATTTTCATATCTGAATTAATACCAAGGGGACTAACAGTAAGCTGGGAAGAGACGATTGAAGAAGCAATTTCAAGAGTAAAGGAAAAGAAGCTATCGTACGATGTCATTGTTGTTGAGATAATAAGTAAGTATGATGCAACTAGCTTTATCTCTCTTATAAAAACGATTTTACCGACATCAGCTATAGTCCTTTATGCAGAGCTAAAAAATCCAAAGGAAGTATATGATTACCTTAAATTGGGGGTTTCAGGATTCTTAGTAAAACCTCTAGACAAGTCATCAATATTTAAAGTTATAGAGAAATCTTACATAAACACTAAGGGAGCACCACCTGAAAGAAAAGTTGTGAGAGTACAATTTAATCCTGGGGAGGGTAGCATTGAGTTCACCTCATCAAAAGGAATAAGGGTAATAGGAAACATAGTTGACTTGAGTATAGGGGGGTGTGCCTTTAGTTATGTAGATAAATTCAAAGAAGCTTTTTCGGAGGGGGAAGAAATAAAAAGTGCCAGACTTATATTTAGAGACTCAGAAACAGAAGTGACCGGGGTGATAAAAACAAAAATACCAGAAAAAAATCTAGCTGTGTTTTTGTTTTCCACCCTCACACCTGATAACATACAGAAAATATCAAAAGAAATATTTGTCAAAACATCACTTTGAGTTTGTGTTCTTAAGTGTGAATTGTAATTGAAAAGGTTCAAGAGTGTTAGGGATTTTGTATAATAATTAGTAAGAAATTTAGTGTTTGTGATAATATTATGGGTATGAGGTTTTTAGCTTCCTTGGTTTTGTTTTTCTTTTCGTTTGTTGGGTATTCTATTCAGTTAGAGTATTTGGATATAGGACCTAAGAGTTTGGGGCTTGGTGGTGGGGGTAAAAGTTTAATAAAGGACCCGACATCAGTATTTTTGAATCCTGCTAATATGTGTTTAGAAAAATCAAGTATCTCTTTGTATTATGAAGCGTCTTCTTATTTGACTGTTGGGAGTGTTTGGGATTTGGCTGGTAGGAAGTTCGTTTTTGACCCTGCTAATTTCGGTTTGACTTTTAAGTCTAGTTATTACACCAGTTTTGGTGTTTTGTTAGCTAATTACCTAGAAGATTATGATTTTCCGCAGACAAAGTATAAAGTTTTGTCTTTTGGTTTTTCGTTGAAGGCTTTGCCTTTTCTTTTGGGAGGTATTTCTTTAGGACCTGTTGTAGGTTTTAACGACAGAGAAACATATTTGTCTTTGATTCTATCTTCGGGGGTGACTTTCAAGTTTGATAATTTTTCGTCTTCTTTTGTTTTTAGGACTCCGACATCTTTGGCTTGGAATTTAAATCCCTATTATCCTGAGCTTAGAATCACAGTGCCACCATTTTTAGGTTTTTCTAGTAGCTTTTTTGTTGGGAACATTGTGATAGTTTTTGATGCTGATTACTTGTTCCTTAGTTCTTTTTCTTTTGATTATGGAGGGAGGAATTTGTTTTTACCTAGGGAAAATTTTTTTGATAGCCTGCTTTTGAAATTAGGTTTTTTGTGGTACGATGATGTCTCTGGTTTTAGGATTTTTGGAGGTGTTGCTAAGAAACAAGTTGATTCACTTTCATTGAGTATTCCACAAATTCACCTTACTGCCGGTACAACATTTTTTGTTAGGATTCCGGGAATGATGTATGATTTGGAATTTAATTTTTCTCTAGATGACCAGTACTTACTTCAGGCTTTGGGTATTTGGCCCATGAATATGAGGAAAATATCGCTTTCGGTAAGTGTTGAAATGAGGTTATAGGCTTTTTATTTTGAAAAGATAGTCATCTTTTGTCTAAAATCTTTTAATCCCATAAGGAGGATATAATGGCTGAGAGTAAGAAAGTTAAGGAGTTTAATTGGAGGAAGTTCTGGGCTACATTGATTATATCCTTGATAGCTTTGATATTTACAATCTCAATATTTATTTCTTATGGTGGTAGTGGAAGTATTGGAAAGTTTGGAGAAATGGAGGTTATAGCTGTAGTTAATGGCAAACCTGTTGAATTTTATATCAACTCTCCTGTTATTATAGAGTACAATAGGCTTTCGGAACTTTATAAAAACAAGACTAGAGAGGAGCTTTTAGAGAGAGCTGTTAGGAATGTTATTTCTGGTATGTTGCTTGAAGAATTTGCTCAAAAAAACGATTTTGTTGTTACTGAGGACCTTGTGAATGAAGTAACATCGGAGAATATATATTCTCTTGTTGGTAGACAAGATATAACATCGGCTGATGTTAAGATGGCAAAGAATCAAGTAAAAAAGTATCTAATAAATACTTATCTGCCTCAAAAGATATACTCTTTCGTGTCAATAGTTCCAAAGGGAAATAACATAAGTTTTGTTTACTTCAAGTCAATCGAAGATATAAAGGTTTCATTGAACATTGCTGAGTTCAATGAAGAGGATTTTATTGTTCAAAGGGAGTTAGAGAGCAATAAGGGAGAACTGGAAAGTTTTTACTTATCAAACTATAAAAAATTTATCTCTGATTTTGGTGGAAAGATTACAGTTGAAAAGATTATTTTCAATGACAGAAACACTGCTTATCATTTCGTTTCAAATGCTAATGTAACTCCTCTAGAGGTACAGAGGATTGTTTTAGATTCTACAAAGAACAGAAATATAATATCAGGTTTGCCTGATGATATAAAATCTCTTTCTAAGCCGTTTTATGAGAATAGGAAGTATGTTGTTTATAGGATTTTAGAAATACCTAACTACAATAGCTTGGCTGAGAACCAGAAAAAGTATGTCTGTATTGCCCATGTTTTGAAAAATTATTCTTCTTTACAGGCTAAGTACTCTAAGGAGATAAACGATAAGAAAGAGTTGATTAAGGAACTAATTAGCAAGAATCAGTTAGGAGATGTCAAGAAAATAGCTGGTACTAAGGTTTTTGAGACTGGAAAGTTTGGTATTCTAACTGCTTTGGTGGATTATATTCCTGATAAGAAGGGAGAAGCTATAGAGGTGAACAGGAATTTTTACAATATTACTGTTCTTTCAAAGTGTTTCAAATCGGGTATTAATCAGGTAAATGTTGAGCAGTTAGACAAAACGACTACTGTTATTTACAAGGTTGTATCTAAAGATGTTATACCTTCTAAGGTTTCGGAGGTGATTGATAAGGTTAATACTTCGTACAAAACTCTTATGGAAGAGGTTATATATTCAGATTGGCAGAAGAGTTTAGAGAAGGGAGCAAAGATAGAAATAAAGGATATCTCAAAATTTGCTAAAGAGTTATGAATGCGAATTTGGAGATTTGAGCTGATGAAGGGTAGGATACTTCTAATTAATGGTCCAAATTTAAATATGTTAGGTTGGCGGGAGCCCGAGAAGTACGGTAGTACCACTTTAGATGAAATTGTTAGGGAGAGTGCTAATCTAGCTTATAAGCTAGGATATGAACTTGTGGCTTTTCAGTCAAATTCTGAAGGTGAAATAGTGGATTTCATACAGAGAGAGGGGATTAATTCTGTCGGTATTGTTATAAATGCTGGTGCGTACACTCACACCTCTGTAGCTATAAGGGATGCTTTGCTTTCTGTTAATGTACCAGTAGTTGAAGTCCACATGTCAAATGTCTTTAGAAGAGAACCTTTTAGACACGTTTCGTATTTGTCAGATATTGCTGTAGGTAGTATAGTAGGTTTTAAAGAAAATAGCTATTACCTAGGTATACTTGCTCTTGTTTCTTTTCTTGAAGGAAAGAAAGTTAGTTTAGAGGAGTAATACACTCCTCTTTTTGTTACTCTTCTTCCTCTTCTTCCTCAAATTCTTCGTCAAAGTCTTCTTCGAAATCTTCTTCTTCCTCCTCTTCCTCAAAGTCTTCGAAGAGGTCTTCGTCTTCTTCAAATTCGTCTTCCTCTATGTCTTCAAATTCGTCATCAAAGTCTTCGTCAAAGTCTTCTTCCTCTTCGTCTCCCATTAGGTTCGTTTTGAACCTTATTTCATCATCATACATAGGTAACATAAGCCCCTCCTTAACTAAAAAGATTGTGAAAAATAAAAAATGATTTTTCAATAAATTATCAACTTAATTTTTTAACCTTCTAAAGTCAAACTTGTAGAACTGGCTTGCTCCAATGTTTACTAGAGCACTACTTAGAAAATATAGATTATTCTCTTTATCAGGGTCAAATGCTAGTAAAGAAGACCATATTAGTATTTCTTCGCTCTCTTTCATCCACAAGTCAATTCTTTCTATTTTCCCATTTGAGAAATATACATAGAAGTAGTTCTTACCTTTTTTGAAAGGTAATTTAAATATCTTTACCGTTCCGTAATCAGCAATGTAGACTTTTGAAAATTCGCTGAGCTTATACTTTAGGTTGAAGGCTACATCTAGTATTTCTTGTAGGGGTACTGGTAGAGCTTTTAAGGTAAAGTTTGTGTTAGTACTTTTGAAGTTTATAGAAATGTTAGTGTTACTAATCGTTATGTAAAATTCACCACCATAGATACCGTAAGTGTTTGACATAAATTCGTAAAGGTACTTTGAGTATACTGAGAGGTTCCCCCGGTAAATATTTGTCATTTCATTTAAATTTGAAATTAAAATATCGGGACTTACTTCCTTGAAGTCAAAGAAACTAAATGAAACGCTGGAGAGAAAAGTTACGAATAGGAGGATAACAAAAATTCTCTTCATCATTTTATTATGATAACTAATAATATACTTTCCTTTCAACACAATCTTTTCTCTTTTGAAAGAGTTTTATTCTTATTTTCATAATACTTTAGTGTTCAAGAATAACGAAAATGTTCCTCAAAATACTCAGAAGCTAGTTCTCAAGCAGATACCGGCTAATATATTGATGCAGACTATAAATCTTTTGGGATTGCCTTTGACTGAATTGGAAACTGCAATAAAAAATGAAGTTGAGGAAAACCCATTTTTAGAGATGGAGGAAGGAAGTGGTTATGTCGAGACTATTCAGGATTTGAGGGGGGTTGAAGAAAGTTTAGAAAGAGAGGATATAGGAGAAATAACGGATACTTACGAGATATCAAAGATTGTTGAAGAGGAATATAAAAGAAAAAAGTTCTTCGTTGGGAATACTCAAGACTTTGAACCACAAATTTATAAAGAAGAGGGACTAAAAGAGCATCTTTTATTTCAGGCTAGACTTGATATAGATGACGAAAGATTGTTTACGTTGGCTTCCTATATCATATCTGAACTTGATGAAGATGGGTATCTTAGGGGAGATATTAGTAGGTTCAAAGAAATAGAGGACTACAAGTTTACAGAAGAAGAAATAGAAAGTGTGATAAAAAGGATACAGAAGTATGACCCTGTAGGGTGTGCGAGTAGGAGTGTTGAGGAATGTTTAATAGTGCAACTGGAAAATTTTTATCCGGATATACATGAAGTTAAAATACTCAAAAAGATAATTAAGGAGGACCTTGAAGCACTTGCTAAAAAAGATTACGGCTATATCAGCAAGAAATACGGTATAGAGAAGAATAATATTGATAGGTTTCTAGACATCTTGAAGACTTTGGACCCAAAGCCAGGTAGGAATTTTTCGGAAAATGTTAGTTTTGTTTTGCCTGAAGCGGTTGTGAGGGTAAATGAAAATGGTAAATTGGAAATAAAATTCAATGATTCGTTTATACCTAGGCTGAGAATAAAATATATTGATGTCCTGAAAACAAAAGACCTTTCTGAGGAAATTAAAGAGAAACTTAATAAAGCTAAGGTGATGACAACTGTTGTTGAGTACAGGAAGGAACTTCTTAGGAGAATAATAACAAAAATTGTTGAATTACAGCAGAACTTCCTTCTAGGAAATGAGAATTATCTAAAGCCTTTGACTATAAAGGACCTTGCTGAAGAATTAGGTGTGAGTATTTCAACTGTTTCTAGAGCTATAAAGGATAAGTATATTCTTACTTCGAGAGGTATGTTTTTGTTAAAGCACCTTTTAACAAGAAGTGCTTTTGGCTTGGCTGAGGATAAGGTGTCTGTTTATAGAATAAAAGAGATGATAAAGGAAATAATAAAAAGTGAGAAGGAGTCACTTTCGGACCAGAGTATAGCTAGGATTTTGTTCAACAAAGGTGTAAAGGTATCAAGAAGAACCGTAACAAAATATCGTGAAGAGATGGGAATTCCACCTGCTTTTCAGAGGAAAAAAGATAAGCTAAAATGATGTACCACCGATACCTTTGGTGACTTAGGAACTTAAACAAGATGGGGAGGTTAGGACTTGAAAGGAATTTTTTATTTGTTTGTTGTTACAGAAATTTGTTATATTTTTTAGATGATTGGAGTGATTGACTACGGAGCGGGAAACCTGAGAAGCATGTTCAATGCAATATCTAAGATAGTAAAAGAAAGTGGGCAAGAAGTTGTTATATCGGATGATGTAGAAATGCTTAGAGAAGCAAGTAAAATAATTTTACCTGGTGTTGGGGCTTTTGGAGATGTGATGAGGAATATAAGGGAGAAGCAAATTGATAAGTTTGTAAGAGATTGGATAAAAAGAGGGTTACCTTTCATGGGAATATGTGTTGGACTTCAGGTGCTTTTTGAGGTTGGCTACGAAATGGGAACACACGAAGGTATAGGGATATTCAGAGGTGAGGTAATAAGATTTGAGAAAGCTACTCCTGTTCCACACATAGGCTGGAACCAAATATCCGTTGTAAAAGAATCACCTTTTTTCACTAAAGAAGACGAAGGTAAATACTTCTACTTTGTTCACTCATACTATGCAAAGCCAAAAGATTTCAGTATAGTTAATACATTAACTGACTATCAAGAGGAAGTTTTCACTTCATCGGTTTGTGTTGATAATGTCTTTGCAGTACAATTCCACCCGGAAAAGAGCCATAACAACGGATTAGAGGTCCTCAAAAAATTTGTTCTACTTTAGTGATACTGTAAAAACAATATGAACATAAAAGACCTTGTAAACGAAATAAAAAACAGACTAATCATAGAAGAAGTGATAGGAAGCTATATTCACCTTAAGAAGGTGGGTAGAAACTATGTAGCACTCTGTCCATTTCATCACGAAAAAACTCCTTCGTTTACGGTATCACCAGAAAAAAATTTCTTCCACTGTTTCGGCTGTGGTAAAAGTGGAGATGTTATAACATTTGTAGCAGAAATTGAAAAAATAAGCTTCATTGAAGCTGTAAAAAAACTAGCAGTAAAAGCTGGAATTGACCCAAGCCCGTATTTCTCAGGAGAAACACCTAAAGAAAAATCTTTAATTTCAAGCATTCAAAGCATAAATACCGAAGCTATGAAATTCTTCAAGTACTGCCTGCTGAAAAGTAAATATTCAAAAGATGCGATAAGGTATTTAAAATCAAGAGGTATAAATTCCGAGATTGCCAAAGTGTTCAAGTTTGGTTTCGCTCCACCAGGTGGTAGCATGCTCTACAAGTACCTAAAATCAAGGTACTTCACCGATGAGTCAATATTTGAATCAAGATTAGTAACAAAAACTTCAAAAGGTCCTATAGACCTTTTTAGAAACAGGATAATAATCCCAATAATGGACCAATACGGAATCATTATTGGCTTTGCTGGTAGGAAAATAGACGACAGTGATAATTCACCAAAGTACATAAATACACCCGAAACACCATTGTTCAAAAAGAGGAACATTCTTTTCGGATTTTACCAAGCAAAGGATAGTATAATTGAAACTAAAAGAGTTTATATCGTTGAAGGATACTTTGATGTTATTTCTCTCTATAGTAGAGGGATAAAGAATGTTGTAGCGCCAATGGGTACGGCTCTTACGTTAGAACAAATGAGGTTACTTTCAAACAAGGTAAACGAAACATACTTATTCTTTGACAATGACAGTGCAGGGATAAAAGCAACTCAAGGAACCTTACAGCTCATTCTGTCAAATAACCTAGCTAGTAGTGCTATGAAGATAAAAATTATTCATACTCCGTTCAAAGACCCAGATGAATTTATCAAAAATTCACAGGAAGTTTCAGAGGAAACGTTGCAAAAGTATTCCTATGACATGATTAACTTCTTCTTAAAAGTTAGGCGTGATGAGGTAAAAAGTGGGGATAGTAGTACCATTATGAGGTTCATACTATCAATGTTTGACATAATATCTCTGGTGAGTAATGTATATGAAAAAGAAGAAATGTTGAGGAAGCTATCAGAAGGTGTAGGCGTATCTATTGAAGTAATGAGAGGGGAATTTGAAAGATACCAGAGTAAAAAGTTTGTTTCTCGCGATGTCTTCATAAGTAACTTCGGCAAACTAGTATCAGGTGAATTAGAATTACTTATAGCGTATTTCGTATCAAAAAACCACAATTTGTTTGATACCTTACTTTCAGAACTCAATCCTGATGACTTCAAAGATGAACTTGTGAGGTATTACCTCTCGTTCTTAGAAGAGTACCTATTCAAGGAAGAGGTGTCTGAGGGTGACTTAAATGAGCTTTATATTCTTGAATCTGAGATAGAGTCTCGAGCTACGGAGTTGTCCAGAAATGTAGGTACGTCAATTCCAAACGAGGAGTTTGATACGCTTTTGGCATTGTACAAAGTGAAAAGAATATCCGAACGGAAAAAAGAAATACAGAAAATAATAGAGAATGTGATGAAGTCAAATCCAGACCAAGAGTTAATAGATGAGTTATTAGAAGAAAAACAAGCATTAGCCATAGAAGAGAAGAAAATCAAGGAAGGAAGAGGTATAAACTACCTTAGTATAGGAGGAGATTAATGATATACAAAGTATTGGTAAATAGCTACTTTTATGCTTCTCACTATGTAAGGCTACCAAATGGTGAGTGGGAAGAACCACATAGCCACAACTACAAAGTTGAAGTTTGTATATCCTCAGAGAAGCTTGATGAAAACGGAATGGTGATAGACTTTACCTTAGTTGATAGTTACCTAGAAAAAATAAAAGAAAAGCTAAATAGCACAATTCTAAATGAAAATCCTCTTTTTGACGAGGTAATACCGACAGCTGAGAACATTGCGAAAGTAATATTTACGCATATATCCGAAAGTATAAAAAAAGAGAAATTAGCTAATTCTCCAAAAGTTGAATATGTCAAAGTTAGTGAAACTGATAGATACTCTTCGGTAGTACAAAGTGATTAATCTTCCTCGGCTATCTCAATGAGGTACTTTCCATAATCTGTCTTCTCTAGCTTTTTACCAAGTTCTATAATCTGCTCCTTTGTTATGTATCCCTTTCTATATGCTATTTCCTCAATACAGCCAATGAAAAATCCTTGTCTTTTCTGTATAGTTTCTATGAAGTTAGAGGCTTCAAGTAGTCCGTCATGAGTGCCTGCGTCAAACCAAGCAAATCCTCTACCAAAAAGTATAACATTTAACTTACCTTTTTCTAAGTAAACTTTATTTACATCGGTTATTTCTAATTCATCTCTAGCTGAAGGCTTTATACTCTTGGCTATTTCAATAACATCGTTATCGTAAAAGTAGAGTCCTGGAATTGCATAATGAGACTTCGGCTTTTGGGGTTTCTCTTCTAATGATACTGGCTTACCATCTTTATCAACCTCCACTACACCGTAGGAGCTTGGGTCTTTGACATAATACCCGAATATACAAGCACCTTCCGTTGAACTTGCTTTTTCTAGTAGTCCTGTGAAACCTTGACCATAGAAAATGTTGTCCCCGAGAATTAAAACAGGATTACTATCCCCTATGAAATCTTCACCGATTATGAAAGCTTCGGCTATACCTCTAGGTTTATCCTGAACTTTGTATTCTATTTTAATACCTATGAAACTACCATCCTCAAATAACCTCTTGTAAAGGTCTATGAATTCAGGGTTTGAAATTATCAGTATTTTCCTTATTCCAGCTAACATGAGGGTTGACAAAGGATAGTATATCATTGGTTTATCGTAGACAGGCAAAAGCTGCTTGCTTATAGCTTTGGTTATAGGGTAGAGCCTTGTGCCACTTCCTCCCGCTAAGATTATTCCCTTTCTCCTAACAACCTTACTCATAACCGAGATTATAAATAATTACATTCAGCTCAACAACTTATCAAAAAAATTGCTTTTTTTCTCTTTAGTGGTAGTTTCCAAATTTTTTAAATGCCCTAATTACTATTCTAACCAATAAGAAGGATTATAGCATTTTTCTCCATTAAATATTCCCGAGGGGAAATAGAAACTAAGTCTCAAACACCGAGTAGTTGGGATGCGTATCATCCCAACAGAAAAAATAAGGGTGAACAGGGTGCTTATAGCACCTTCTTTATAGGGTTAAATGGTGTAGGTGGAGCTACTAAAAGAACTAAATATCACCTTTTTAATTAAGTGCTTAAGAGCACGTTGTGCTTAAAGCACTTTGTGCTTAAAGCACGTTGTGCTTAAAGCACTTCCAGAAGCACAGTTATTTGAAACACTGTTTAAAATATGTTCAAAATCAACATTAAGGGGGTTGGTATGATAAAGTTTTTGGTGTTTCTTATATTTCTCATTCCTCTTGGTGTTCAGATTTTGATTAGTTATTCAAAAAATAGAGTTGTTAGGTTTAGGGATGTTTGGGTAGGGGTGATAATTGGTGTTGTAGGACTTTTGTTTGTTTTGGTTTTGGATCAGATTGTAAGGTTTATCGTGGATGTTCTCTGGTTTAGTGAAGTTGGGTATGAGGTGGTTTTTTGGAAAATTATAGAGTACAAGGTTCTAATATTTTTGGTGACTTCTTTGGTAGTGTTTGTAGGTTTTGTTGGTTTTATATATTTGCCAATAAAGATTTTCTTTCCTAGGTTTCCGATAGGTCTTATCAATGTCAAGGAATTTGATTTGATGAAGGCTATAGAAAAGTTTTCTAATATTCTAATGTGGCTTGTGCTTTTGACTATATCGGCTTATTTTGGTTACGCCGCTGCTACTTATGACTGGATGGGAATTACTAAGTTTTTCAGTAAGGTAACAACACTGAATTATGTTGACCCGATATTCGGTATGCCTGCTGAGTTTTATATGTTTTCACTTCCCTTTATAAATACAGTTTTCAACAATGTAATGTGGTTTTTGTTCATTATTCCGGCTATAATGCTCGTTGTGCTTTACATTTACTTGAGACTAGAGCATGGCTATTCAAATATGAATTTTTGGTATTCAATTTTAACAGGTAGAATACCTGATAAACTAGGTAGAAAAATATATAGGTATTCAATATTTATCCTCATTGTTTGGTTTTTTGTTTGGGGGCTTAGGATATTACTTGTTTATCCGTACGAAATAATGTTCGTTGATAATGGTTTATTTAGTGGTCCCGGGTATAAGGAAGTTTACGCTATCTTACCACTCATAAGAATAAGTGGCGGGGTTGTTATTTTGCTTTCAATACTTGGTGTGTTTTTCTGGGCATCAAATAAACTTGGTGATATAATAAAGATAACTGGTATCTCTTTGGGGGTTTTGCTAGTTTTGCTTATCGTTTATCCTTCTTTGATTGAGGTTTTTGTTGTCAAGCCTTCTGAAATGGATAAACAATCGCAATTTATAAAAAATAATATAGAGGCAACTTTAGTTGCCTACGGATTAGATAAAGTTGAAGAGTCTTTCTTTAGCTATTCTCCACTAACGAGAGATATCTTGTTAAAGAATTCGGATATACTTCAAAACTTAAGGCTTTGGGATTGGAAGCCTCTAGGAGAGGCTTATAAACAAATACAAACCATAAGGTTTTATTATAGGTTCAACGACATAGATGTTGATAGATATGTACTAGATGGTAAGAAGAGGCAGGTAATGATTGCTGCTAGGGAACTGGATGTTGACTCTCTGCCTTTTAATTCAAGAAGTTGGATAAATGTTCATTTCAGGTATACACACGGTATAGGTGTCGTTGTGAGCCCAGTGAATGAGATAATGGAAAATGGTATGCCGAGGTTGTTTGTTAAGGATATACCTCCTGTCTCATCTTATCCTGAGCTTAGCATAGATGAACCAAGAATCTACTTCGGTGAGCTTACGGGACACTATGTTTTTGTAAATAGTAAGCTTGAAGAATTTGATTACCCATCATCGGAAGGAAACAACGAAGAAAATGTTTACACAAGGTATAAAGGTAAAGCTGGTATAAAAATAGATTCTTTTATAAAGAAGGTAATTTTTGCTTTGTACTTGAATGAAGACATAAAGGTTCTTTTCTCGGAGTATATAGACGAAAACACTAAGATTTTACTTTTCAGGAATATACTTGAAAGAGTTGATAAGATAATGCCTTTCTTGTACTATGATGATGACCTTTATATAGTGATAAGTAAAGGTAAGCTTTACTGGATAATTGATGCTTATACTACTTCTGATAGCTTCCCGTACGCTAAGGCGTTTGGTAACTTCTCGTACATAAGGAATCCTATAAAGGTTGTTGTTTCTGCTTATGATGGTACTGTTGAATTTTATTTAGTGGATCCGAAGGATCCAGTAATAAATGTATTTAAAAACATGCTGGGGATAAAGTTTAAAGATATAAGCGAAATGGATCCTGACCTCAGAGCACACATTAGGTATCCTGAAAAGCTACTTAATATACAATCTAGGATTTATAGAATTTATCACATGAAGGACCCAAACATTTTCTTTAACCAAGAGGATGTTTGGAGTATTGCAAAAGAAATAAAATTTGGTAATAGAGTTGATGTTGAGCCTTATTATATCCTAACTAGATTGCCGAAAGACCAGGACTTGAAATTTGTGTTAGTTTTGCCTTTTAACCCCAAGGATAAGGATAACTTAGTAGCTTGGATGGCTGTAATGTGTGATCCAGATGAGTATGGTAAGATTGTGGTTTATAGGATGCCTAAGGATAAGTTAGTTTTTGGACCTCTGCAGATAGAAGCTAGGATAAGCCAAGACCCTGAGATATCAGCACAGATTACACTTTGGAATCAGCAAGGCTCACAAGTTTTGAGAGGGAATTTGATAATTTTACCTATTGGTGAATCTTTGTTTTACTACGAGCCTATATACTTACAAGCTGAAGTAGCTAAAATACCTGAGTTTAGAAGGATTGCTGTTTCTGATGGTGAAAGAGTTACGTGGGATGATAGTGTGGGGAAATCAATCTCTAAGTTGTTTGCTTTGAGTTCCACTTCACCCGTAATACAAGAGATGGTTGAAAAGATAGAAAAAGGTAAAATAGACAAAAATGTAATTTTGAAAGCTATTGAGTATATTGAAAGTTACAAAAATCTTACAGGTAAAGGCGATTTCGTTGAGGCTGCGAGGAAACTTAAAGAGTTAGAAGAGTTCTTGAAGAGAATGTTGAAGGAATGAAAGTAATAACTGTAATTGTTTATAAAGGAATTGATAAATTTGCGAATCCTTACATTGGTGATAGATTGGATGAGCTTAATAGTTTGGTAAAAACTCTTGGGTGGGAATTAATAGAGGCAATTGAAATAAAAGTTAAGGAAATTGTTCCGGGTACTTATATACCATCGGGTAAAATTGATGAGCTAAAAGAGAAAAGCTTTTTGCTAGGAGCTGATGCAATAGTGTTTTACAATGATTTGTCCCCTAGACAGATATATAACTTGTCTCAGGAGACTGGAAAGAAGATATTTACCAAGGTGGATGTGATACTCATGATATTCAAGGAGCACGCTGTGAGTTTGGAGGCAAAACTTCAGGTTGAGTTAGCATCGCTTGAAGTTGAGTTACCTAGGTTAAGTGGTATAGGTAAAGCAATGGAACAGATAAGAGGAGGTATAGGACTTAGGGGACCTGGTGAGAGAGAAACTGAAATTAAGAAAAGGCACATCAAAGAAAGAATAAGAACCCTTAAGAGGAAAATTGAAGAGATAAAGAAAAATAGAAAATTACAGCTTAAGGAAAGGAGGAATGTTTTTAATGCTTGCTTGGTAGGGTATACCAACTCTGGTAAGTCAACTATTATGAACCTTCTCACTAAGGCTAATGTCGTTGAAGAGGATAAACTATTTTCTACTTTGGATACGAAAACTAAGAGACTGTTAATAAATGGGGTATTTTTAACTCTGACTGATACTGTGGGGTTTATAGAAGATTTGCCGCCTCAATTAGTTGAGTCGTTTTATTCAACCTTGGAGGTTGTTAAAAATGCTAATATCCTTCTAAATGTTGTTGACATTTCGTATAAGTGTCCTGAGAGAAGAATAGAGATTGTCAATGAGATAGTAAACGATATATTCAGAAAGGATAATATGGAAGTTCCCCCTATGTATTACATCTTTAACAAAATAGATGGGGTTGATGATATCTCTGTCATAGATGAGATGGCGAAGAAGTACCCAAACAGTATATTCATATCTGCTAAGCACGGTATTAATACTCCCAAGCTTTATGATTTTCTTTACGAGCTAGCTAAGAGATATTACGAAGGTATTGCTAATTCTTAGTGCTTATAGCACTTAGTGCTTATATCATGCTTATGGCACCTTGTGCTTATATCACCTTCTTTATGAGGTTAAGGGAGATGGTTGGGGCTACCAAAAGAAGTGTGCTAAATAGCACTTGTGCTAAGTAGCACATTCTTATTATACATTGAAGAATGAAGAGAAGTGAAACCTCTCAACAATCAAATATATTGGGTGCTACTAAAAGTAAAGTGATAAATACACCTTCTTAAGTGTTAGTAGAACTTGTATTCTTTGATAAGTGAAAGGTGTTGGAAAACGAAGAGAGGTGGAACCTCTCTTCATCAAATAGGGCGGGTGGGTGGGTAATACTTAAAGTGCTTATAGCACTCTGTGCTTAAAACACTTTTACTTAATAACTAAAGTGTGTTTGAAGGCTGAGCTTTCCAATGGGTGCTTTTTAGCACTTTTTTTATTTAATTACTTCTAGAGAGTGTAGAGAGACAAAGTCTCTCTACAGAAAATAAGGGCGGGTGGGTGGGACTACTTAAAGTGCTTATAGCACTTTGTGCTTATAGCACTTTTTTAATTAGGTGCTTAAAGCACTTATGCTTAGATGAGTGCTAATAGTTTATCTTAAAGGGTTGAGTTCGTTAGAACTTGTAGAATTTTAGTAATTTGAATTGTGAATTTTTATACATTAAACTTAAGTTCGATATGAAGGTTCCAATGTTAGATTTGACTAGGGAGTATAAGAGGATAAAAGGTGAAGTGATGTCAAAGGTTGAGGCTATATTTGATGAGCAGGCTTTCATTTTGGGGAAGCATGTTAAGGAGTTGGAAGAGAATTTGAGAGTGTACCTAGGGGTTAGGGATGTGATTGGTGTTTCTTCTGGTACTGATGCTCTTCTTATATCTCTTATGGCTCTTGGTGTTGGTGAAGGAGATGAGGTTATTTTGCCTTCCTTTACTTTCTTCGCCACTGCCAGCTCTGTTGCTAGGCTTGGTGCTAAGCCTGTGTTTGCTGATATTGACATAGAAACTTATAACATACTTCCAGAGGAAATTGGAAAGAAGGTAACAAAGAAAACAAAGGTCATAATGCCTGTTCATCTTTATGGGCATCCTGCGGAGATTGATAAAATAATGGAAATAGCAGAGAATTATAATCTAGAGGTTGTTGAGGATAATGCTCAGGCAATAGGTAGTGAGTTTAACGGTAAGAAGACAGGTAGCTTTGGTATAGCCGGATGTTTGTCTTTTTATCCTACGAAAAACCTAGGTGGTGCTGGGGATGGTGGCGCAATATCAACAAATAATGAGGAAATCTCTAAAAAGTGTAGGATGATAAGAGTTCACGGTTCTGAGAGAAGGTATTTCCACGATATTATAGGTATTAACGGTAGATTAGACGAAATACAAGCTGCTTACCTGAATGCTAGATTTAAGAGAATAGAGGAAAATAACAATGAGAGAAGGGGGATAGCTAAGAAATACAATGAACTTTTAGCTGACCTTTGTTCAAAAGAGTTTTTGTTTACACCTATTGAGAAAAGCAACTGCAAACATGTTTATCATCAGTATACTATAAGGATTCCAAAGTATAGGGATAAGCTTAGAGAATATCTTCTAGAAAATGGTGTTGGGTGTGACATATATTACCCACTTCCTTTACATCTACAAAAGGCTTTTTCGTATTTAGGATACAAGGAAGGTAGTTTGCCGAATACCGAAAAGGCTTCTTCTGAGGTTTTGTCTCTGCCTATATTCCCTGGTTTGACAGATGATGAAATTAGTTTTGTTTCTGAAACAATACACAAGTTCTTTAGATAATTTCACTGAAAAATGTTTGTACTTAATAGGTGCTTATTAGGTGCTTAATAGCACCTCTTTAATTAGGTACTTGAGGTACTTTTGCTTAATGGCAATTCTCATTGAACATTGAGAATGTAGGGAAGTAAAACCTCTCTATAACAAATTAAGGTTAGGTGATATCCTCTCTTCTTTAATTGTAGAAAAATATATTTTCCTTCTTTCATAATCACATTGTGATACCTGTAGTTCCTGTAGAGGTTAATAATAGAGTTTTTGGTATAGAGATATCTTATATAAAGGAATTGATTGTCAAAAAAGAGTTTTTTGTTGTTCCCAAGGTTCCTGATTTCACAGTTGGTTTTATAAATCTTCGAGGTGAAGTGGTCCCGTGTTTTGATTTACAGAATATCCTTTTTGGCACTAAAAGAAAATTTGATGGCGATGTTATTGATTTTGCTGTCATGCTTAGAGTTAGTGGCAAAAGTCTTGGTTTTGTGGTTGACAAGGTTATGAAGGTTATGTATATTGACGAGACTAACCTTAAAGGGTATATTGAAGATATATGGAAGGATGTTAAGTTTGTAAAGTATTTTATTGAAGTTTCTAATTCTCTTATGGCTGTTATTGATGTTGAAAGTGTTCTCAAATATATTGATAAAGTAAACAAGGAGTTTTATAAGTACGTTAGGAGGTAAAAATGAGGATAGAGTATATTAACCCTTTCGTAGAGGCTACATTTGAAGTTCTTTCTGAGATACTTAAGGAAGAGAATTTGAGGAGAGGGGAATTGTTTTTGAAAAGGAGTCCTACGCCTAATTATGGTGTGAGTATAATAATTGGCTTGACTGGTCCTGCAAGTGGTAGGGTGCTTTTGGATATGCCTCCAAATACAGCTAAAAAGCTAATTTCTGCGATTTCTGGCGATGAAGTGAAAGATCTTAATGACATTGGTAAGTCTGCGTTAGGTGAAATTGCCAATATGATTGTAGGAAATGCAATAACAAAGCTTTATAAAAAAGGCTTTACATTTGCTCTGACTCCTCCTACCGTGATAACTGGTAATGATTACACAATAGATACTCCTCAGATAGAAACTTTGGTTGTACCTGTTATTTTTGGTGAAGATAAGTTAGAGATAAATATAGCTTTGAAAGAGGCATAATGAAAGCAGTTATACTCAGCAACATATTTATTTTGGCGAATCAGATAGCTTTTAATTTGAAAAGGAAGCTAGATATAGAAAGTTTGGTGATTACTAATCCTTTGAAAAGAGAAGTTAAGGTTTCAAATTTGATACCAGATGATGTTAGTTTGGTAATATTTGATTTGCCTTCACAAGAGGTTAAAGAAATATTAGAGGACATAAAAGAAAATAAAGGAGCTAGAAAGATAATCGTTTTGGGCAATGATGACTCGTATAAGGATGTTGTAGAGATAGTTAAGATGGGAGTTGACAAGTATATAAAGAAACCTTTTCAGGATGAACTTTTGATTCGTGTGGTTAAGGAGTTATTTTCTCAGCAGGCACCAGCTATGGAAAAGGTAGATAAAGGGGGATTTATAACTTTCGCTAGGAAAGTTGGTGAAGTATGGGTAGTTACGATACTTGGGTGCCTGGAAGAGGAAGTTATTAACAGGTTAGAAAGTATGAAGATAGATACTAATAAAGTTGTCTTGTCGCTGAACGGTGTTAGTGTTGGATGTTTGAATGTCAGTGAACTAGATAAAGTTATTCAGTTTTTTAGGGATAGGCAAATAGATGTTAGGTATATCGTCGTTAGAGAAAAGATAAGAGGATTACTACTTGAAAGAGGAATAGGTGAAGAGTTAATATTTACAAATGAAGTGTTAGCAATAAAAAGTTTTTCTTAGGAGGTTGCTTTATGGTCGAACAAATTACCATAAGAAAACCTGATGGTGGTAAGTACAAGGCCTTGGTTGTTGATGATTCTGCTTTTACTCTCAAGCAGATAACTCAAATTCTGATGTCTGCCGATATAGAAGTTGTTGGTAATGCTCCTAACGGTGAGACTGCAATAAGGATGTATAAAGAGCTTTATCCTAATGTTGATTTTGTTACTCTTGATATCACAATGCCTGATGTTGATGGTTTACATGTCCTTAAGGAAATAATGAGCTTTGACTCTAATGCCAAGGTTATAATGGTCACTGCTTTGGGTAGAGAAGACATAGTCAAAACTGCAATAATGAACGGTGCTAAAGGTTTTATCTTGAAGCCTCTTGACAGGTTGAAGGTGCTTGAGAGAATAAAAGCTATATTAGGTGCGTAATGATTGGCATAACAATAGGTGATCCTTTGGGAATTGGTCCTGAGGTTATACTAAAATCCATAAAAAGGCTTAGAAAGTATCGTAAGAATTTGTTACTTATCGGTAGTAAGGAAGCTTTTTTGTTCTGGAATGATGTCTATTCTTTAGGTAATGAGTTTTCTTTTGTAGGTACTGATGATGAATTAATCAAGAAGTTGAAAACTGGGTGGAGTGGTTTTTTGGTGTATGATGTTGGATTGGGATTTGAAAAGAATGATTTTTACAGTTCCGCTCGGATAGCTATAAGAAGCATAGATTTGTCCATATCTCTTTTAAGGGCTGGTTTGATAAGCTCTATTGTGAATGGTCCTGTTTCTAAGGAAAATATTTCAAAGATTATAGGTGAATTTAAGGGACATACTTGGTACTACGCTAAGGCTTTCAGATTTGAGAATTATAACATGGCTTTTTATAGTAAAGATGTTAGGGTTGTTTTGGTTACTGAGCATGTTCCTCTTAGAGAGGTGTTTTATTTGATTACTGAGGATAGGTTAAAGTTTACTATCAATAACACATTGAGTTGGATTAGGAGTCTCTATCCGAGTAAAGAAAGATTTAAGGTTGGTATATGTGGGATAAATCCTCATGCTGGTGAAGGTGGTAAGTTAGGTAATGAGGAGGAAGTTATATTAAGAGTTTTAGAAGGTATGAAAGGGAAAATGGAAGTAGAATTTTTTGGTCCTTTGCCTCCTGATACTGCGTTTTTGGAATATAGGAGAAACGAGTTTGATGCAATGATATGTATGTACCATGATCAAGGTTTGATACCTTTTAAGCTTCTACATTTTGAAGATGGTATAAATGTTTCTTTGGGCTTTCCTTTTGTTAGGACTACTCCTGACCACGGTACAGGTTTTTCTATAGCCGGTAAAAATTTAGCATCGTATAAAAGTATGCTCAATGCGATAAAGTATAATCTATTTTTTGAAAATATGTAATTACCTAATTCTAGAGGTGCTTAGTAGCACATTGTGCTTAATAGCACTTTGTGCTTATTAGCACTGTGTGCTTACTAGCACTTCTTTAGTTTAACTCTAGAGAATAGAGAGAGGCGAAGCCTCTTACTTCTAGGAAGTGTAGAGGGGGTTTAACCTCCTCTACGTCAAATAGGGTGGGTGGGCGGGGGATGCTTAAAGCACTATGTGCTTAGAGCACTTTTTTATTTAACTTAAAGGGTGAAGAGGTTAAATCTCTCTGTTTATTTTTCTTTACAAACATCTTCCTTATGATTATAATTTTGCTAAAAGCAAAGGAGGGGATTTATGAGCTTCCGTAGGATATTTTTAATTATCTTAGTTTTGGGGGTTACTGCCAGTTTGTTGGTGGGTTGTGGAACTGGTGGCAGTAAGCTTACTTTCATGTATTGGGGTACTCCTGAAGAAAAGGAGACAGTTCTTAGTTACATTAAAAAGTTTACTAACGAGAATCCTGATGTTCAGATAGAGGCTATTCATGTTGATTCTCTTAGCTTCGGTCAAAAGCTAAAGACAATGATAGCTGGAGGTACTCCACCTGATGTATTTTACTTGGACATAGAGGATTTTGCTGGTTTGGCTGCAAGGGGTGAGCTGTTACAGCTTGATGATTATCTGAACAGGGATAAGGATGAGGTTAAGCCTGAAGATTTCTTCGAAGCACCGTTTAACGAGTTCAGGTATAAAGGTAGATTGTATGGTATCGCTAAGGACTTTACTACTCTAGTTCTCTATTACAACATGAATTTGTTTGATAAGTATAATGTTGCTTATCCTAATGACAACTGGACGTGGAATGATTTCTTAAATGCTGCTAAGAAACTTACTAAGGACGTGGATGGTGATGGTAAGATTGACATATATGGTTTTGTTTTAGAGACTTGGGCTAACTGGTGGAGGAACTGGGTTTACGCTAATGGTAGTACATTCTTTGATAAGGATGGCAATTTTGTTTTGGGTAAGCCGGGGTATATAGAGAAGAACGCAGAGGCTATTCAGTTCCTAGCTGACCTTATAAATGTTCATAAGATTGCTCCAAGTATAATGGCAGCAAGAGATTTCGGTAGTGGTGATGCAATGTTTGTCGATGGTAGAGCAGCAATGAGTGCTTACGGTAGGTGGGTTACTCTTAGGTATAGGGACATAACTAAGTTTAAGTGGAATGTTGCTCAGATGCCTAAAGGGAAAGGAGGAAGAGCTTCTACATTGTTTACCGTTGCATATTGTATACATGCCAAGTCAAAGAACCCAGAGTTAGCTTGGAATCTTGTTAAGTTCTTATCAAGTCCGGAGGTACAAAAAGATGTTGCTAATAGCGGACTTGCAATTCCAATAAGGAAATCTGTTGCTTACTCTGATGCATTCTTAAAGGCTTCTGCTATAGTTAAGAATCAGCCGCAAGTTAATAGCCAAGTTTATCTTGATGCTTTGAAGTACGTTACAGAGTTTAAGAGACCTCCATATTGGGTTGAGATAAGAGATGTTCTCGATGAATATATACAAAAAGTTTTGAACAACGAGATGAAGGCTATAGATGCTCTTAAGGAGCTTCAGGCTGATGTTGAAGATACAATACAGATGTAATTTGATTTAGTTTAGAGGGGGAGTTCCCCCTCCTAAAATTAATAAATGGATTCGAAAACTCTTCTGTCGTTGTTTAGTTCTATTATAGATGGTCAGATTTCTTCCTTTTCAGAGCTTAAGTCATATATTGTTTCTTCTAAGTTAAGCATTACGAAGGAAGAACTGGATGTTCTTTTTAATACTATTAAAAAAGTTCATTGGGGAGCTTTTGCTGATATCAATTACAATGATTACCCAGAGCTTTGGAAGGAGTTGGTTATTCCTGATTCTAAGTACCCAACTTTGTACGGAGATTTGAAAAAAAGCATGGTTATATCCAATATTTTTGTTGCTTTGTTGGATATTCACGGGTACACTGCTTTTTGCCAAAAGACTAAGAAAAATATATCATCTCTTCATAGGTTAGATAAGTTTGTTGAGAATATTGTTAAGGAAACAACTAAGAAAGAGGGGGTTTTAGCTTTTAGGGAGAGAGGTGACGAAATTTTGCTTATAGGTGCTAATGCTTTGTCTGTATTGAATGCCACATTTAAGGTTATAGAACTTTTTTCTGAGCCTATGAGGATAGGTGATGATGAGGTGAAAGCTGGAGAGGAAGTGTTTTTACCGCCTTTTAATATATCTGGGGGTATCGCTGGAGGTTATACCTTTTCACCGATGATAATTGGTAAGAATGGTGATCTTCAAGGGTTCATAATAAACTTTGCTGCTAGGCTGCAGACTAGAGCAAATACTATTGCCCCAAAAAGTACAAAAGTAGTTATAGACCAGATTGTTTACCACAAGCTATTTTCGTCAAATAACGTTAGCCAGGATAAAACTCAAATTTTGAAAAAAATAAAATTTCTCTATCATGGTCAGTTGAAGTTCAAGGGGGGAGAACTTAAAGTTTACGAGATATACTACAAAGATGAAGAAAAGTACAAGGAACTTATAGCTGATTACATAGGTAGGCTTAATAAGGCTATAAAAAATAACGAGTGGCAAAGCAATGTTTTATCAATACTTTGTGATATCGGCATACTGGTCGCTGAGAATATGCCTAAGATAGAAGAGGAGATTTCGATTATTTATGATGATAGGGTAGAGAGAATTCCTGTGACCAATGATTACATATCCACTTCATTCCTTCATATGAAATATTCTTTCAAAAACTCTAAAGATTTTCACTCTTTTATGAAAAGGTTTGAGATTACAGTGGATATAATAAACAAAATAGATTCTTTTGATCCTCTTGTTAGAGAGTACTGTAATGCAATTTATGAAGTTTATCAAAAGATATTTTTAGAGTACAACAAGTTGTTTTCCTCAATAGTAAAGGATAAGCCTTCAGATTTTCTTACGATAGGTGAGATGGAGACTTTCCTTACCTACGATTCTATAGAGAGCAAATACGAAAGAATAGTTAATAAGCTGAATTCTTCGTCAGAATTCGCTGATAAGAGAAACATAATATGGCTTAGGGCTTTCAACAATATAAAGGACAGTATAGAGTTTTCTATATATTTCGGTAAGAAATAATTCTCACGTTAAACATCTACGAGGCATAGCCTCTACGAATAGCTTCTATGAGGCAGAGCTTCTATGCTGTTACTTTAATCAAAGTAGTAAACTCTCAAATCTCCTACTTTCATTGAAAGCTCTATGGGATTGAGTATTCTTGTTATTTTGACATCTGGGTTTTCTGCTAGGTCAATGTAGGTGGGGCTTGAGAGTTTTTTTAAATCTGAGGTGAAAACGTACTTTATAATTTGCTTTGATTTATCTTTTGGGCTTATATTGCTGACTAGTCCAATAGTGCCGTTTGATAGTTCTACCCAAGAACCAATAGGATATACAGAAGTTCCCCTGATGAATGCGAATACGACATCTTTGTCAAATTTATTTATTTCGTTTTTTAATATGTGGTTTATTGCGATTGCTGGTGGTAAAGGCTTGGGTATGAATGGATTGTTTAGGACTAACTCGCTAAATCTCTCAGCAAAGGTGAGTATAGGCGAAAACCTTGACATGTATCGCATTATACCTCTCGGATATCCACTACCATCAAGGTATTCATGGTGTTCATAAATTGCTCTTTGGACAAAAACATCTGTGTTTATTCTCTGGGCAAAGAAACTAGATTCACTAGGGTGTAACTGGATTTTTGAGTTTCTGATATCTGTGATTTTTGTATCTGGGGTTATTATTCCATAGTTCTTTCTTATGCCTATATCGTGTAATAGAGCTGCCAATCCTAAGTTTATCATACTCTCAAAGTCGTACACCTTCGTGCTGACGGCTTTTAATATAGATGGGTTTATTTTTGTATTGTCCTTTTGGTTTAGTACCTTTTCGTAGACCATTTTGGTTAATTCTTTTGCTATCAATATGGATACACCCATGACGAACATTGAGTGAGAGACGACGTAGTCGTCCATATCAGAGTATTGTAATAACCCACTCAATATTATGCCGCCGTTGTCATCACCGAATGAGTTTATAAGCTTTACTATTATACTTCTAGCTCCGTTTATGAAAGATAATTTGTCTGCTATGACAAGATCATAGAAGTAATTTGTTATGCTTTTGTTTGAAAAGTTTGTTGAAATAACATCTTCTTTTTTCTTAAGAGATTTTAATCTGGACATTGAAAATACATCTGCAAAGCCTCTAGCTACTTCCTCTAGTTTCTTTTCAAATTCAAGTTTTTGTGAGCCTACTAGTTCGCTTGTTTCTGTTAATTTTTCTGTTATGTTGTTAGAAATTGTATTTACTCTTTCTTGATAATCTTCTCCTCTTATTTTTTCTATAGTCTTCTTTATCGCTAAGGAAATCTTTCTGTCTGATTCGCTGTCTGTGAAGCCCATCTTCACTTCTACATCGTTCAACTTTGTTATATCCTCTTTTGGTTTTTCTTCTGCTACTGGTCCCACTACTTCTATCGTTTTTTCTTTTTCCTTTTCTTCTTCTTCATCTATTATTTTTTTTAGCCTTAAAACTTTTACTTCCGTTACCTCATCTAGTTGTTGGATTATAGAAATGTCTGATTTAGTTAGTACTTTACCTTTTTTTAGGTTGTTGTAGTAGAGTACATTTTGGTCCAATACATCACCTTCTCTTAGTAAAAATTTTGATACTGTGATGGGTACTCTTATCTCATCAGGTAAGGTTTCATCTAGATTTTTCGTTACTTCACCTTCCATACTATTGAAATAATACGAAAGTTTTTACTAGTTTTTCAAGTTACTCTGGTTGTGTTGAAAGATTCAACAGGCTAGTCTACCTTTGTACTCTTAAAAGGTTTTGTAAATATCTTTTCTACTTAAGAGTTCTTAAAGAACATAATTAAAATTGCTACTTAGCGCATTCTTTTAAGTAGTCTAACCTACATTTTTATCTTTTGCCTAATTGAAAGTCTTTAGTTAAAAGTTGATAGATTCGCTATAAGATTTGTATGAAGTTGAAACTATTAAGTGTGTCTAAGATAATTTTAAAGTAGTTATTCCGAAAATAGTAGTATGGGTGAAGAGGAAAGGGAAGAATTAGAAATAGAGGCACCTAGTGAGAAGGCTGAGGAGAAGCCCAAATTTAGTTTGGGTGCTATTATTGAGTGGGTTCTTTCTCATGTTTTGCAGCTTGTTATTGCCGGAATAGTTGCAAGTGTCGTTGCCTTTATAGTTGTTACTCAGATGCGTGCTAAGATAAGTGAAGAGATTACTGTTCAGGCGGGACCAATAAAGAAAGAAGCTCCGCCGATGACTTTTGACCTTGGGGTGTTCCAGATAAATACAGCAGATATAGATGAGCCTCACTTTGTTAGGATGAAGATATACATTGCTTATCCTGAGAAAAGTACTACGCTTTCTTTAGAACTGGGGCAGAGGAAATATCAGATCAGAGACATAATTATTTCCACTGTGTCGTCAATGAAGAAGGATGAGTTAGATGAGCCGATAGAGAGACAGGAGCTTAAGGAAAGACTAATCAAACTTATAAATAATGTTTTAGTGAATGGTGAGATACTAGACCTCTATTTTGATGAGTTTACGGTGTTCTAAAGTCTTGTGAATGCAAAGTATCCGCCTACGACTACCATTATAAAGAGTGTGATATTTATTAAGCTGTCAAAGATTATAGTTGATATTGTTATAATTGCAGTTAGAGCTATAATTTTGATAATCAATTTGTAGTGTTTCTTGATTAGAGCTGTTATGCTCTTTAAGGAGGGTAAGCTGATAAACCTTTTTTGAGTTTTCAGGTTTTGAGTTTCCAAGAATTGGTTTCTGTAGTGTTCGAGTAAATCTTTGTTGTTATATAGAGATTGAAGAAATTTGTATGATGATATAAGTTTTTTTGCTTCTTCGTCGTCTTTTGCTTTTATTATATCAGGGTGTAGTTCTTTTATTTTCTTTCTGAAAGAAGTTTTTATTGTTGTGTAGTCTGAAAAATATGGCACGCCAAGGATATCAAAAGACTTTAGTATTTTCTGTAGTTCATTCATTTACCTCATCCTCAAATTTTTTCCACCTCACGGTGCTCTCTGGTTCTATAATGTTGAGGAGGTGTAGACCTTTTTTAGCGTTTTCTATGTTTGTTTTTAGGTCGAATGTTGATTTTTTCAGGTCATAGAGAAGTTTTGTGTCTATGTATTTTGATTTCTCAAGGTTTTGAATTAGTTCTTTTAGTAATGTTAATGTCCTTTGGTTACCTGTTCTAGGTATAACTTGTAAAGTCTTCTTAATCATTTCTAAGTAGTTTCCTTGAATTAGGTATGAGATTAGGTTGTTTAATTCTTCTTGAGACTCGTATCCATATACTCCCAGCTCTTGAGAAAAGTTTTCAAATATTACTTCAAAAAGCTCGAAATCTTCGTTTTCGTAAATATACTTTAAAATTAACTTAAAAAGTTGTGCTAAGAATATTGGGTTGGTTGCTCTGTACTCGCTTATGTAGTACTTTATGAGCATTGTTTTCCCTACTTTGTCAGGTTCACTTATTATTGAGTTTAACATCATCCTGGCTTTTTCCATTTTCTCACCTCAAGAAGTTTATAAATGATAATACAAAATACGTTCCTATGCTTATTCCAGATGATATTAGCAGTATGATGAGTATTATGAGCCATGAAGGTATTTTCCTCCCTATTCTCCTCACAATATCTATTGTTCTGTCTAGCCTTTCGAAATTCTTTCTGTCAACATAGCTGGAATTCCTTATTTCTATGAGCCTTTTTATAGCGCTATCGTACATTCCTAGGTTACACTCACATATTGCTATGTTGTATTTTGAGGAAAATTCAAATTCGTTTGAGCCTAAAGACTTTGTAAATTCTTCTTTCGCAGTGTTGTATTCACCAAGCTTGTAGTACAAAACACCTTTAGTAAAGTTTATAGATGGGGACCTAAATAACTTTTCGGCTTCTAGAAGGAGTTTTTCGCTTTCCCTTAGTTTACCTAGCTGTATGTAGCAGTTTGCTAGGTTATACAGTATATTGACATTTTTGGGGTAGATTTGGAGTAGCTTTTCTAGTATGGCTGTTGCATCATAGATTTTACCTGACGAAAAGAAAGAGAAAGCGTATAGGTATGAAAAATAATTACTTAGTTTTCCTTCCTTCTGAAGTGAAAAACACAGATTGGCTAGTTCGTAGTATTGTCCTGTATGATACCAAATATCGGCTATGTCTAGAATTATTTCTGCGTGGTTGTTTTGGGATGTGAATTCAGATGCAATTTTTATTGCTTCGGTGTAGTTTGAGCTTAGAAATTTCTTTAGGTATTCACTTCTTACTGTTTGAGCTTCCAGAGAAGAGTACTTTGAGTAGATTTCATCAAATTTCTTTTGATTACTTATCTTTAGTTCTTTTAGTCCGTAGAGTTTAGTAAGTGTGTCTTTTGAGTTTTCTATAGTTTTTAGAATAGTGTTGAAGTATTTTTTGAAATTTCCTTCAAGGAAGTACCTTTTTGCTAGGATTATATCAAAGTGTGATGAGTAATCAATTAGCTCGTCAATGTTTCCGAAAGGTTCATTCCCTACCAGGAAGTTTGACACTTCAACAACTTTCTTTATGGATTTCGGTAAATCGTTATAAAATATTTTACCTAAGTGCGAAGCTTTCTTAATTTCATTATTTCTGTAAGCTTCGGTTATTTTTTCTATATCAGTTTTTGATATCATCTTGGTTAATAAGGCTTTTCTACGTAGCCTTTTATCATTATGTCGTCTTCAAATCTGAACGCTGAGACATCATATAGTCTTATTGCATCCTCGACTTTTGATATGCCGTTTCCACCAATAACTTTAGCATTTTTACCCCCTAGGAACTTAGGTGATATGAAAGCATAGACTTTGTCAACGAGGTTATTGTCAAAGAATCTACCTATTATTTCACCTCCACCTTCAACCAGAAGGTTTATTATTTTCATTTCACCGAGTTTTGTTATTATCTCATTGACGTTGAGGTATCTTTCATTTACTAAGTCAACAATTTCGTACCTTTTGTTTGGTAATTTACTTATATATGATAGAAAATCTTTGCTTACCTTTTCGGAAACGAAAAGTAAAGTAGGTAGGTTGTCCGTTAGGATATTTGAATCAATTGGTGTTTTGCCGAAAGGGTCTACTACACACCTTAATGGCTGTTTGTATAGGTATTCTTTCTTTTTGTACCTTATTGTGAGGTGAGGATTGTCTGCTATTATTGTGTTTACACCTACTAGTATAGCATCTGCTTTTCTGCGGAGTTCGGAATGCACATACTCCCTACTTGATTCTGATGATATCCATTTTGAGTCACCAGTTATTGTAGCTAATTTACCGTCAATGCTCATTGCATACTTCACAGTAACAAAAGGTTTACCTGTTGTTACAAATTTGAAGAAATCTTCGTTTAATTCTAGTAAATCATCTTCAAGAAAACCAACTTTTACCTCTATTCCTGCTGATTTTAATCTTGCTATTCCCTTTCCGTTTACCATTGGATTTTTGTCTATTGTGCCTACGAAAACTCTGGTTATTCCTGATTCTATTATCCTTTCTGTACATGGTGGGTTCTTACCTTGAAACTGGTGGGGTTCAAGAGTTACTATCATTGTAGCACCTTTGAGGGGGACTTTTGCGTTTTCTATTGCTACAACTTCTGCGTGTCTGCCGTAATTTGGTTCGGTGGCTCCTACCGAGACAACTTTACCGTTTTTTACTATTACTGCTCCTACAGCAGGATTAGGCGAAACGACACCTTTTACTCTATTAGCTAATGTATAGGCTAAAGTGAAGAATTCTATTTTGATGTCTTCGTTGTTATCTACTTTCATATCTACCTAAGGTTAAGTAGTTCTCTCCATGCCGAAATTCCTTTTTCTACTACGGTTTTAACGAAAAGAAGCGATAACCTAGCCTCTTCCTCTGCTATCATTATATCATGGACATTGACCTCTTCAGGTGAAACTATAGCAAGTTCTCCTAACTCTCTCGCCTTGTTCTCTGCTTTGTTTACATTGTCAACAGCACCTAGAAGAACTTCACCAAAAGATTTTTCAATATTATTTGTACTTTCTCTTTGACTTCCCCCAATGTGCTTTGGATGCGTTATTTTAACCGAAACATCATAGTTCCTGTATATCTCCATGACTAGCCCTTATTTAGTTATCGGAATATTAGCAATACCTTTTACTTATTCTAGAATGATAGTTAGGAAGAATTCAAATTGTTGAGTAGGGTGCTTCATAGCACTTCGTGCTTCATAGCACATCGTGCTTATAGCACACTGTGCTTCATATCACCTTGTACTTCATAGTACGTCGTGCTAATCGGCACTTGTGCTGAGTAGCACTTGTGCTTA
>Ga0308411_10000268_pt1 | contig 33932 bp, 30 predicted proteins | sample HotsprottomLayer_2_FD_203530 | JGI IMG/M metagenome (GOLD analysis project Ga0308411, IMG submission 203530) | Hot spring phototrophic mat microbial communities from Octopus Spring, Yellowstone National Park, Wyoming, United States -... | ecosystem: Environmental > Aquatic > Thermal springs >... | reverse complement strand
GGATTGAAACCGGGAGATGGTCGAGACCACCAACCCGGACGGTTCGTCGCCCCCCGCGCGGGGGCGTGGATTGAAACGGAGTCGCCCAGATGGAGGACCAGCCCGACATCGGTCGCCCCCCGCGCGGGGGCGTGGATTGAAACAGCCAGGATCCCCGTCCACAGCACAACGGCGATCACACAAGGTGATATCGGGTCACGGTGGTCCTAAGTCTCTCCATCGTTCACGCGACCCGCGCGGCGAAGATCACGCGCAGCGGCTCCCGCAGCAGTTCTTCCGTGCGAGCCTCGAAAGCCTTGAAGTGAGCCGTGGCCGTGTGCAGCTCCAGCGCCGCCATCGATTCCCACCGCTCGTAAAAGAAATAATGCCCCGCATCGTCGTTGTCGGCGTGCAGGTCATATTGCAGGCAGCCCGCCTCGGCCCGGGTCGGGGCCACCAGCGCCATCAAAGCCTGCCGGAGATTCTCCTCCTGCCCCGGCTTGGCGTATACCTCCGCAAAAACCACCAGTTCTTTATCAGCCATAAGCCTTGAGTGTACCGTGAGCGGCGGGGCGCTGCGGCGGCTGGAAGCCCGCGCTTGCCGGTTTGGTTATACAATCGGGAGGTCCGCCAAGCAGGACCAGCCAGCTCCGGCGCTTCCGCCCTGGCGTTGAGCGTGAAGGGCATGAGCGGTAAGCGGCCGTCAGGAACCGCTGCCGGAGTGAAGCTGAACATTAATGGAAAGGATTGTTTCAAACATGACCAAGGTCACGCGCCGCTCATGGATCAAAGGCAACGCAGCCCTCGCCGCCGCCGGGGCCATCCCCACTTTGCCGCGGCAGGCCGCCGCAGGCCCGCCCGGAAGGATCATCCTGTCCCATGTACTCAGCCTGGACCAAACGGACCGCATCAAGCTCTGCCTCCAGATGGGCGTCCGGCACGTCGTCTCCTCGCCCTCGCTGCGAGGCGTCGGCCCTGACCAATATGAAGCCGCGATGCGCAAGCACAAGGAAGCCTGGGCCGAGGCCGGCATGAAGGTCGCCGTCTACGAAGTTATGACGCCGGTGCCCGCCGACAACATCCGCCGCGGCACGCCGGGCCGGGATCAGGAGCTCAGAAACTGGATCGCCTATGTGGAGGCGATGGGCAAGGTTGGAATCCCCGTGCTGTGCTACAACTTCGGCCAGGGAGGACGGCGCACCGGACGGGTCGTCCTGCGGGGCGGCGCCATCTCCACTGAGCACGACTACGAGGCGTCGAAGAAGCTGCCGCCCGCGGCGGAAGCGCTCACCGGGGACCAGCTCTGGGAGGCGCTCACCTGGTTCATCCAGCGGATCACTCCGGTGTGCGAAAAGGCCGGCGTCAAAATGGGCTACCACCCCAACGACCCCTCGGTGTCCCCCTACCTCGGCTCGGCCCAAATCATGATCAGCCCCGCGGCCTACCGGCGTCTGTTCGCCATCGCCGACAGCCCGTACAACGGCGTCTCGTTCTGCCAGGGCAACTTCCGGTCGATGAAATACGCCCCCGGCGAAGACATTTATTCGGTGGCCACCGAGTTCGCCGAGCGCAAGAAGATCCAATTCGTGCACTTCCGCGACGTCGAGGGCACGGCGGATACGCGCTACCACGAGACCTTCCACGACGAAGGCCCGACCGACATGGCGCGGATGCTCCAAATCTACGCCCGCTCGGGTTTTGTCGGCCCGCTGCGCACGGACCACGCTCCGGCCATGGAAGGCGAGGACTCGGAGAAGAACCCTGGCTACGCCATGCTGGGGCACATTCACGCCCTGGGCTTCGCCAAAGGAATCATGCAGGCCCTGAATATCGCCTACGAGTAGGCGGCGCGCAGGCCCCGGCAGTCAGGCGCGGGACCGGGCCTCTGCCGTCAGCGGCGTTCAAGCGCCGAATTCGCCCATAGGTAGAACGCGTTGTGCGGGCTCCAGTACTCGGTGGTCCGCCAGTCGAAACCGTACTCCATGTCGAGCACCGGTTCATCGTCCGCGTTGCCCGCGATGCCGTTCATGATGCCCCCGATGATCAGGCCCACGTAGCGGGAGTGAGGATAGGGATTGCGCATCCCCTCGCCGGTCATCAGGCAGGCGCCGAAGGGATTGGCGCCCATCACCCATTCAAGCTGCCGGTAGGCCAGATCGCGGTAGGCTTTGTTGCCGAATGTGTGCGCCGCCTCGCCGAGCAGCGCCGCGTAACACTCCAGATGGGAAGTGGTCCCCAACCACCAGGAACGCTGCCGCACCGGAAGAAAGTAGCGGTAGGTGAGTTCCCCGGCCAAAGGGCGATAGTGTTCCTTGGTGGGGGAGCCGAAAAAGACCCCGAAGGGCATAATGCGGTAGGCCGAGCGCGAGGTCATCGGAAGCACGTATTCGTCCAGGTGCAACCGTACCGCGTCGCGCCAGCGCTGCGCGTCCGGGTGTTTCGGAAACTGCGCCGCCAGCGCCAGCAGCGCCAAAGGCGGCATCGCGGAGTACACCGCCTCGGCATACGGATCCCGGGGGTTGGTCCCAGCGAAGAAGTAACCTCGGATCTGCTTCTGCCCGCCTTCGAAAGAAGTATTTTGGCGGCGCAGCAACTCCGCTCCTAAAGAAGCCGCCGCGGCGGCATACTCATCGGCGCCGGTGGCGCGGTGCATCTCGGTGGCGGCGATGGCCCACCAGCTTAGATCGCGCGTGTTGCCTTCCCGCTTCGCCGCGCGCCAGCAGCGGAGGGCGGCGTCCAGGCAGGCTTGCCCGTAGCCCGGGTCCGACGCGCGGAACGCCTGAAACACCATCGCCTGAAGCGCAGTCCACATGGCCTGGACCTGGCCCGGCTTGCCGGTGTTGACATAGCGGTCGTCGGCGGTGCCCCGGAGGTTGTCGGTCCAGTGGTTGTCGCTGTTGTCCCCGTTGACGCCGCCGGCCACGTCGGCCCAAACCAGCCCGTCGGTGTCCTGCATTTTGAGGAAGTAGCGGTTGCCCCAGCGGATCTCCTCCAGGATCGGCTCAAGGCCGGCGCCGGCCGGGTCCCAGTCCTCGCCGAGGTTGCGCGCCAGATGAAGCAAGCCGAAGGCGTTCATCATGGTGGCGGTCATCCACTTGCGCAAGTCGCCGGCATCGTGCCAGCCGCCGGTGAGGTCGACGTGCTGGCCGTTGTCGCGGCGGCGCGCATCATCCAGATGACACACCGGGTGAACGCCGGGCACGGCCACGCCGCAGCGCTGCGCCTTGTGATAGGAGACCGCTTTGGGCAGCGTGCGTCTCCACGCGTCCGAGCGGATGAAGAAGGGGACCGAACGCTCGCCGCCCGCCGTCGCTTGCAGCATCAGCATCTCGCCCTTGACGTCGCTGAAATCCCCAACGAGGCACTCGCCGAAGTCGCTGGCGGTCTTGCGCAGCGGCCGCGTGATGCGCAGCGGGTTGGGGACGGAGGCGATGTCGCGCACGGTGAATTCACTGGGCGCGGGGCCGCCGGTCAGGCGGTAAATGAAGATCTTCGGGGAATCGGGCAGGAAGCCGAGGTGATTGAGAGCGATCGCCGGAGATGCGGGCGCGGTGAGTTTTTCCACGCGCGCATCTCCGAGAGGCTGGCTCTGTTGTGCGGCAGTAAGGGCAGGCGCGAGCGCGCCGCTGGCCACGAGAAAATCACGCCGGTACATGCTGACACTGTACTCCAATCTCAACCGGCGGGCGTAAGCGCAGGATTGCGTGTGCCTGGAAACCGGGCGACGGGCCTCCGGCACGAGCCGGTGAATAGAACCGCGCCTTCCCTGCCCCGCCCGCCGCGCGCCCGCCGGGCAAACTGAGTTCACTCGGAGCGCAGCCCAAACAGACGTTCGAAGTTTGCGGTGGTCTGCTCCGCTGCCTCATCGGCGCTGACGCCCCGGCAGGCCGCCAGACGGCGTGCTATCTCCGCCACATAGGCGGGTTCGTTGCGGCGGCCGCGCATGGGCACAGGGGCGAGATAGGGGGCGTCGGTTTCCACCAGCAGCCGCTCGGCGGGCGCGGCAGCCGCGGCGGCCCTGACCTTGTCCGCTTTGGGAAAGGTCAGCACGCCGCCGAACGCCAGGTGGAACCCTTGCTCCACGCCGCGCGCGGCCTCCTCCGGCCCTCCCGAGAAGCAATGCAGAACTCCGCCCGGCGCTCCGCCGCCCCAGTGCTTCTCCAGCAGAAGCCAGGTATCTTCCCAGGCGTCCCGGGTGTGGATGAGGATGGGCTTGCCCGCGTTGCGCGCCAAATCGAGCTGCGCCGCGAAGACCTCGCGCTGGCACTCCCGCGGCGAGTTGTCGTAGTAGTAATCGAGACCAATCTCGCCTACCGCCACCACTTTCGGATGCGCCAGCAGTTCCTCCATCCTCCGCCAGGTCTCCGGCGTAGCCTTGCGGGCATCATGCGGATGGACGCCCACGGACGCCAGCACCGGCCCGTAGCGTTCGGCCATCCGGATGGCGGCTTCCAGATCCGGCGGCCCATTGCCCGAGCCGATCGAGAGCATGCGGCACACGCCTGCTTCCAGCGCGCGCTCCACCACCGCATCCCGGTCCGCGTCGAAACGCGGATCATCCAGGTGGCAGTGCGAATCCACCAGTCTCATCGCAAGCGCGTCCCGGGGGGCACATCGGCGGCCAGAGTGACCAGCACCGGCTGCCCGCCCTCGGGAGTGGCCGCCAGGATCATCCCGTCGGAGACAAGTCCGCGCAGCTTGCGGGGCTGGAGGTTCGCCACGATCACCACCTTGCGGCCAATCATCTCTTCCGGCGTATAGGCTTCGGCGATCCCCGCAACGATGCCGCGCGGCGCGCCCTCGCCCAGGTCCACTTGCATGTGCAAAAGCTTGTCCGCGCCCTTGACCCGCTCAGCGGAGAGCACCAGACCCACGCGCAGGTCGACTTTGGCGAAGTCGTCGATCGAGATCTTCGCAGCGGCCGGAGCCTCTTCCGGGACCGGCTTGGGCGGAGTCTTGCCCATCAGCGCCGCCTGCCGCGCCGTCTCCTGCTCTTCCAGCGCCCGCATCTTGGGAATGACCTTGTTGGGATCCAGCCGCGGGAACACCGGTGCAACCTCGCCGATCGTTTGCCCCGCGGGCAACTGGCCCCAGCGCAGGTCCTTCCAAAGAAAGTCCTCCAGTTCCCCGGTCATGCCCAGTTGCTTCCAGATCTGCGAGGCGGAGGAAGGAATCACCGGGTACACCAAGGCGCAGGCGATGCGCAGCACCTCTGCGGCGGTATACAGCGTTTCGTCCAGCTTCTGCCGGGAGGCGTCGTCCGTCTTGGCGGCAAGCGTCCAGGGCGCTTGTTCCACGATGTACTTGTCGGCGGCCCCGAGCAGCCCCCATAGCGTCTCGAGCGCCTTGGAGAACTCGAAGTTCTCATACGCCGCGATCGTGCTCTCGATGACGCGTCCCGCCAGCGCGCCGATCTCGGCGTTACCCGCCGAGGCGGGCAGCACGCCCCCGCGGTACTGCCGGACCATCGCCAGCGTGCGGCTGGCCAAGTTGCCCAAGCCGTTCGCCAGATCCGAATTGTAGCGGTTCACCAGCGCGTCGTAGCTGAAATTGCCGTCCTGTCCAAAGACGATCTCGCGCAGCAGAAAATAGCGCAGAGCGTCCGCGCCGGCCACCTGCTGGATGGGCGTCGCGCGGACAATGTTGCCCTTGGACTTGCTCATCTTGTCCTGCTCGAACAGCAGCCAGCCGTGGGCGAAGATCTGCTTGGGCAAGGGCAGATCCGCGGCCATCAAGAACGCCGGCCAGTAGACCGCGTGGAAGCGCAGAATCTCCTTGCCGATCAGGTGCAAGTCCGCAGGCCACAGTCCCTCTCCCTCGACCGCGCTCATATAAGTCGTGAGCGCGTCGAACCACACATAGAACACATGATGGCCCTCGGCGGGAACCGGGATGCCCCATTGGATGGTGGTCCGGCTGATGGACAGATCGCTCAGGCCCCGCTCGACAAAGGCCAGGACTTCGTTGCGGCGCGTCTCGGGCCGGATGAAGTCCGGGTTCTTTTCGTAGAGCTCCAACAGGCGGTCGCGGAAGGCGGAGAGCTTAAAGAAATAGTTCTCCTCGGTGACGGTTTCGGTGGGCCGGCCGCAAATGGGGCAGGGGTCGCCTGGGTTGGCGTCGCTGACATAGAGCTCATCAAAGACGCAATAAGGACCGGTGTAGGAACCCTTCTCGATGTAGCCGTTCTTCTGGCAACGCAGGAACAGCTCCTGCACGACCTTGTGGTGAGAAGGGTCGGAGGTGCGCTTGAAACGGTCGATGGCCAATCCGAGCGTCTCCCACTGGCGGCGGAACTCGGCCGAGATCAGGTCCGTGAACTCTTGGGGAGTCTTTCCGGCGGCTTTGGCTGCGCGCCCCACCTTTTGGCCGTGCTCGTCCGTTCCGGTCGTGAGTACGGCGTAATAGCCCTGCATCCGCTTGAAGCGGCGAATCGCATCGGCGGCGATGGTGGTGTAGGCGTGGCCGATGTGAGGAGCGGCGTTGACGTAATAGATCGGAGTCGTGAGATAAAACTTAGGTTTCATGAGTTCGCTTTTCGATAAGCCAGGCTGGCTTCGTTCAAAACTTCTTTCAGGGGCACGCCGCGTTCCCGCGCGAGTCTGCGGCAGTCCTCGTATTCGGGCGCGTAGGCGCCGTCCCCGGAAACCTTGACCCGGACCGCGCCGTAGCGCGTCTCCACTTCGACAATGCGGCGGGCCTGCACCCGGCGCTCAGCCGGAAGGATGCGCAGGCCGAGAGTGGAAGTCTCGGCGAACAGCACGGCGGCCAGCTTTTCCTGGTCTTCCGGCCGGGCGATGACCCGCAGCAGCGTGCCGGGCCGGTTTTTCTTCATAAAGACCGGCGAGAACGATACGTCGAGGGCGCCTTCTTCGATCAGCCGCTCCATGGCGTAACCCAGCACCTGCGGACTGAGGTCGTCGACGTTGGCCTCAAGAATGGACACCGTGGTGGCTTCGGTGGCGCCGCTGGCCTCGCCGATCAGAACTCGGAGCACGTTTGCGTGCTCGGCAAAGTCTGCGCCGCCCGCGCCGTAGCCGGCGGCCGCAAGCGTCATGGGCGGCGGCGGCCCAAAGCGCACGGCGAGCGTGGCGGCTACAGCCGCTCCGGTGGGCGTGGTCAACTCCATCGCCGGACCGCGCGAGTAAACCGGCTTGCCCGCAAGCAGCGCCACGGTGGCCGGGGCGGGCACGGGCAGCACACCGTGCTCGGTCTTCACCGTCCCGCTGCCCACATTGATGGGAGAACAATGGATCTCTTCGGCGCCCAGCAGCTCAAAGCCCAGGCAGGCGCCGACGATGTCGGCGATCGAGTCCACGGCGCCGACTTCATGGAAGTGGACCCGCTCCAGCGGCACGTTGTGCACGGCCGCTTCCGCTTCGCCGAGCCGCTGGAAGACGGCCTTGGCGTTCTGCTTGACGCGCTCCGGAAGCCCGGCTTGGTCGATGAGGCGGAAGATATCCGGCAGGTGGCGGTGGGCCTTGGCCTGCGTTGCCGTCACGGTGAACTTAGTGGCGGCAATTCCGCGCCGCTTGGTCTTTTCAAACCGGACCTCCGCGCCGGCCCCCAGCGAAGCCAGCGCCTCAGCGATGCGGGCAGGGTCTGCGCCGGCGTCCACCAGCGCGCCCACCAGCATGTCGCCGCTGATGCCCGAAAACGCGTCGAGATAGCAGATTCTCATGACAGCAACGAAGGCAGGATCTCGCCGGCCTTGCCCTTAAACGAAGCGTCCGCCTCGGGCGAGACTGCTGTTTCCTCCAGATTAATCTCCACCACCCGGGCCCCGGACTCCTTGGCCAGCCAGACCAGTCCGGCCGCCGGATAGACGACCGCGGAGGTTCCGATCACCAGAAACAATTCCGCCTGTGCGGCGGCCTGCTCGGCCTGCTGCCAAGCCGCGCCGGGGAGTGGTTCTCCAAACCATACCACACCCGGACGCTCCAGAGCGCCGCACTCGCAGTGCGGCGGGAGCTCCGCCAGCGGCGCCGTCCGGTCGCGGCGCTCGCGTCCGCAGAGAACGCACCGCAGCGTCCAGATGTCGCCATGCAGCCGAAGCACGTTGCGGCAGCCGGCTTGCTCCTCGAGCCCGTCCACGTTCTGGGTGATCAGCGTGAAGCCGGGTTTGCGCCGCTCCAACTCCGCCAGGGCGTAGTGAGCGGGATTCGGGGCAGCCTGCGCGATGCGCGTGCGGCGCCAGTCGTACCATTCCCAAACCAGGCGCGGATCGCGGAAAAAGGCCTCCGGGGTCGCCAGATCCTCCGGCCGGTACTGGCGCCAAAGGCCGCCCGCGCCGCGGAACGTCGGGACGCCGCTTTCAGCCGAAAGCCCCGCCCCAGCCAGCGCAGCGATGCGGGCAGCCTCACGGATCCACTCACGCACCTGCTCCACAGACTTCCCATTATCGTACAGGGGCGCGGCACAAACCCTCCGTCATCCTCATTCCGATCGCGCCCTCCTTGGCGCAAGGCTCGAAACATCGGCATGCAGGGAAGCGTTCGCCTTCCCGTGAGAATTCGGCCCGGCCGGTAACCTTCGCAGGTCAAACGACGTTTGTTACTATGAACCCTTGTGCACGAGGGCCCACCTCACGGCGCGTGCCGGCGGGGAGGACAATCCACACCACAATGCTGCGCCGGCCAGCACCAGCATGGACCTTATTCCTGACGGCTGTCGTGTTGGGCGGGCTCCCGCCCTCGGCCGGCGATGCTCGCCGGGCGCAAGCCATCGTGTTGTCCGAGCCGGTGCGTGTCGACGGTGTGCTCAGTGAAAGCGTCTGGCGGAGCCACCCTCCGATCGGCGGCTTCATCCAGGTGGAGCCCCGGCCGGGCGAACCGCCCACGGAAGCCACCCGGGTTTGGGTTGCTTACAACAAGGATGTCCTCTATGTGGCCGTCTTTTGCGAGGACCGCCAGCCGGACAGGATCGTGGCCCGGGAGATGGCCCGCGATGCGTTCCTCATGAGCGAGGACAACATCGAGCTGATCTTGGACACCTTCCACGACAACCGCAATGCCTACTACTTCGCGACCAACCCTGCGGGCATCCTGGTGGATGGACGCATCACAGAGAGCCGGTTCCCCAACCGCGAGTGGGACGGCATTTGGTATGTGCGGACCAGCATCCAGGAGGACGGCTGGAGCGCGGAGTTTGAAATCCCTTTCAAAAGCCTCGGCTTCAGCCCCAGCGTGGACAGCTGGGGCTTCAATATCTCCAGGCACTTGGCGCGAAACCGGGAGACTTCCCGCTGGGCCTCGCCTTCCCTCGACGTCCGCTTGTCGCATGTGTCGCGCGCCGGCGCCATCACGGGACTCCAGGGCTTGTCGCAGGGCGTGGGATTGGATGTGAAGCCCTACGGGATCGCAGGTTTCACCCGAGACGTCGAGGCTCTGAAGAGGGTGCAGGGCTTGCGGGACGGAGGCGCCGACATCTTCTACCGCATCACTTCCAACCTGGTCTCCAGCACGACTCTCAACACCGACTTCGCCGAGACCGAGGCGGACGCCCGTCAGGTGAACCTGACCCGTTTCTCCCTGTTCTTTCCCGAGAAACGTTCCTTCTTTTTGGAGGACGCGGGGGTGTTTGAGTTTGGACCCGGGAGCGCGGTAGGCGGAGGAGGACGCGGCGGAGGTGGCGGCCGCGGAAGAGGCGTCGACCTGCTGCCGTTCTTTTCTCGCCGCATCGGCTTGGCCCGGGACGAGGACGGCAAGACGATCGAGGTGCCGATCCGCGTCGGTCAAAAGCTAACCGGAAAAGTCGGCCGCTTCGATATCGGCCTGCTGGACGTCCAGACCGGCGCAACAGGCAATCTGGAGGCGAAGAATCTGGCCGTCGGCCGCGTTAAGGCCAACTTTTGGAACCAATCTTACATCGGGGCGATCCTCACTCACGGCAATCCCACCGGAGTGGAGAGCAATACCCTGGCCGGGGTGGACTTGCGCTTGGGGACCTCCAACTTCTTAAACCGAGGCAAGAACTTCAGCCTTACCCTCTACGGGGTTCGGTCTCGAACCGAGGGCGTGAAAGGCCGTGACGGCGCCTACGGCTTCCAGGTCTTCTACCCGAACGACCGGTTTTCCGGCGACTTCTCCAGCATGACCATCCAGGAGAACTTTCATGCGGCCCTGGGCTTTGTGCCGCGCAAGAACGTCCGGATCAACTCCGGCCGGTTCGAATTCGGGCCGCGTCCTCGGCGCTGGAAGATCCGCCAGCTCTCGTTCGGCCTCAGCTGCCGGGATTACTATCACCTCGGCTACCAGAGTTCTGAAACGGCGCGCATCCAAGTTACCCCCCTGGAGATTCAATTCGAGAGCGGAGACCGGGTGCAATATAGTTGGTCGCCGAACCTGGAGCGGCTCTTCGAGCCCTTCGAAATCCGCGACGGAGTCAGCATTCCGGCCGGCGCTTACTGGACCGGCTTTCACCGCATCAACGTGTTCACCAGCGGCACGCGGCGTTTGGCGGCGAGGATCGATCTGGAATCCGGTTCTTTCTACACCGGAACGCGCAAGCAGGCCGACCTCGATCTGATCTGGCGAAAGAACCGCCACCTCAACGTCAGCTTCGGAACGGAACAGAACTGGGTGCGGCTCCGGGAAGGACGCTTCAACGCCCGGATTTACAGCGGGCGTTTTGATTATTCCTTCACGCCGCTCATCGGACTCAGCAGTCTGGTGCAATACGATTCCGATTCCCAGAACCTGGGGCTGCAAGCGCGCCTGCGATGGATCTTTAAGCCCGGCAACGAACTGTACGCCGTGGTCAACCACTCCTGGCAGGAAGACCTCCTCAACCGCTTCATCTCCTACCAGAGCCGGGTCGGACTGAAGCTCAACTATACGTTCCGTTTCTGAGGCGCTCTACACCGCCACCACCGTCACTGGACCGTCGCCGGCGGCGGAAGCCGGGATCACCGCCGATAGCGGCGCCTCGGTCAGTTGAGGCCGGTAAGGAATCGAGAGCACGGTGCGGCTGTCGGCCCGGATTTCGTAGAAGCGGATGGGATCGCTGCCTGCATAAGCCGTGTTCCAACGAACAATGAGCCGGTCCGCGTCCCGCTCCACCTTGACGCCGGTGGGCTGAGTCAATGCTGTGGCCTTCTCCTGGAAGTAATTGGCGCCCGCTCCGTGCAGAGTCTGCGTCTCCTTCTCGATACGAGCGCGCTCCTGAGCCGACGGCATGTCCTTAAGGGCGGCCGCGAGGTTGGCGACGAGCTGATCCGCCTCCGGCTTTTCGCGGTTGATCTGGCCGATGCCGATGATCGCCGTGGCGACGCCGGGAAGCGACAGCGGGTAGCGCACCAGGTCCGCATAGTGGACGGCCCCCGGCTTTCCGACGCCAAAGTACACGTCTTCCGGGGTGCGGCTGAAGCGCGGCTCTTTCCCGTAGAAGGCCCCGTCGGCGAACAGCTTCATGGCGATGACGCCCACGCCCCGGGCCACGGCGAGCGGCAACACGTTGAACTGATGGGAGCAGCAGGCCCGGTCATTGGGATTGAGCGCCACCAGCAAGGTGTCGATCACGTTTTCCGTGTCCCGCCGCAGAAAACTCATCAGCACGCGCGAACTAAGGTGGCCAGTGATGCCGATGTGACGCACCCAGCGGCGGTGTTCGGGGTTCAGTCCGGTGTAGTTGGTGCCGTCGCGGTAGTCGAGCAGGCCCGCCAGTGCGCCGATCCGCTCCGGCCGGCGCGAGGTTCGCTCGGCGAAACCCTCATAGACTTGGTCAACCTGCTCCATCGTAGTGAGGTTGTGAATCTGAATCGAGTCCAGGTACGCGCCTTCGGGAATGTTGCCCTTGCCGTCGCCGAAGATCTGCGTCATGGAGCGCTTCAGATCGTCGATCGCGGTCGTTCCGGGCGCGGCGGCGGGATCGGCCGCATAGCGCCGGTTCGTCTTGGTGGCCACAAAAAGGCGCGAGCGGAGCTCAGCGTCGTAGCCGGAAACGGCCGGAGTCAGCCGCAGCCGCCGGAAGGCCTCTCCGTAATTCATTTGGCTCGGCCCGTAAGCGTTGGCTGTATCCAGGTAGTTCACCCCGAGCTGGATGGCGCGCACAATGAAGTCGGCGGGATCCAGCCCCGGCTTGGTCCATTGCAGCGAAGCCTGCCCGCCCAGCGCAAGGGGCAGGACCATGCGCCCGGTGCGGCCCAGCAAGCGCTGAGGATAGTTGGAAGCGGCCTGCGCGTAAAGCGCGCCGGGGCCCCAGACACTAGCGGCCGGCAGCGCACCCAAAACACTGAGAATTTCCCTCCGTGAGATCATGCTCCCCTCCTATGGCAGATCTTACCAGAGCTTGGCCCTAGCGCACCCCGCAAGATCGATCCGCGCCGCAGCGCAAGACTCGACTTTGGCTAGGGCGGTGGATCGATGATCTCTTGACGCCCCCAGCCGGCCGCCGCAGACGGCAAGAAGGGTCTGGCGCCTTGCTCGGCGCCAACGATCCTTCGCATGTCGAAAACCGGTTTCTTGCGCTCCGGCCAGGGCGTCAATATGATTGTCGAGAAAAGTAATGACGGAATCACGCCCGCCGCTTTCGAGGGCGGAAACAACCCGGAGCTAACCATGCCTGCCTCAATGTGCATCAAATGTGCCGTGGCCCACACGGCGGACAGCAAACCAGGATCTCGGCTTGCCAAATGGTTTACCATCTTGCTGGCCTCCGCAATTCTTCTAGCTCCGTTGCCATGCCGCGGAGCCGGCTCTGCGGCATACCTTCCGACAAAGGGCAGCGCTTGGCGCCTCACCGTCGGGGACTTGGATGGCGACGGCGCCCGCGAGCTCATCTATGGCGCTTACGACAACGCGTTGCGCGCACTGAATCCTTCCAGCGGCCGTTTGTTGTGGGAAGCCACGCTCGACGGATTTCCATTTTCGGTGGCCGCGGCGGACACCAACAATGACCGGCGGACGGAGGTTTTCGCCGCCACGGCCGGAGGAAGCCTCTACGCAGTCTCCCCCGAAGGCCGGGTTTTGTGGCGGGTGCGCCCGGATCGTTACGGCCGCGCCCAGTACAACGTGACTACAGGAAAAGACCCAAACGGACAAGCTTTCATCGCCTGCGGCGGCGTCGACCGCATGGTTTCCGTTTACTCGGCGGACGGCAAGCGCCTTGCGTCCTACCCGGTGCAACAACTGGTGCACCGGCTCCTCGCCGCCGACTTTGACAGCGACGGCGCTTCCGAGCTCGCCGTGATCGACCGCCGCACGGACCTTGAGCTCCTGAAGTTCGACGGCAAGACCTTGACCTCCACCCTGCGCCGGACTCTGCAAGCCCCGCCGGAATTCCGCAACTGGGAGAACCCCCGCGGCTTGTTCTATGCCTTTTCCCTGGACTCCGCCGATGTGAACGGCGACGCCTCGCCCGAGCTCCTGATGGGCGACACCTACTTCAACAAGCAGGCGGTAATGGCATGTTCCCCACGCGGAGAGCCCCTGTGGGTGTCCCCCATCCTACCCAGCAGCATGAACAACTGGCGCGAGGAGTATTCTTCCGACAGGTGGTATGAATTCTACAGCACCGCGTTCGTCCGGGCCGCTGACGTCTTCCCTGCCTCGCCCGGCGTGGAGGTGATCGCCGTCTCCGGCGGCAATCTTCGCATCTTCAGCTCCACCGGCCGGCTTCTCGCCGCCGCCGAAGCCCCGGTCGGTTTCACGGATGTGGTCATCGACGGCCGCATGATGTATCTCGGATCTTCGCCCAACGGCGATGAGACGATCTACCGTGTTCCTCTTGGGCCGAACATGACGGAAGCCTTCCGGAATTTGCAACGCCACGGATTGCCGAAACGAATTGAGGACTCCATCGGCGTGTTGCGCCGCCAGGTCGACCGCTATCAGGCCGCTACGGCGCAACCCGAACGCAAGTACCTTATCTTTCTGTTCCGCTCGGGCGCGACAGCCCAGGCCCTCAAGCGCACCCAGGAGGAGATCACGTGGTTCCACAAGGCCTTCCCGTACGCAAACCTCAAGCCCGCCATCTCCGTGAAGGTCATCGAGCCGGAACCTCCCCTGGATCCCGAGGGCAAGCCCTGGAACCCTACCCGTTGGGCGACCGACTCGATCAATGGGACGATGAGCATCGAGCAAATCCTCGCCACAGCCCGCCTCATTGAACAGATGCGCATCCCCACCCTGTTCAATGTGGGCCATTCCTGCATGCCGTTTATCACGTTGGACACCGCGCGCCGAATGCTCGAAGCGGCCCCGGAATACCTGCTGGGCTTCGAGAGCGCCGAGGATGAGAACTTCGTGGAGTTCCCGCGTTTCGCGGAGCACTTTCTGGGCCCGCTGGCGGATTTGAGTCTGCGCTACGGCGACAAGCGGGCGATCACCCGCAACAAAAACGTCTGGTGGATGTCGGTCCCCTCCATCCCCAAGGTTTTCCAGACGTTGTTTGCCGGCGGCCGCCGCAAAGCGCTGGCTGGCGCCACCGAAGACTCCAATTCCCGCACCCCCGAAATCAACCTCTTCGCCCGGATGGGCCTCCGGCAGGCGGGATTGCTCCCGTCTCTGCACGCCTCGGTCATCGGCGATTTGTTCAGCTTTTGCCGCTTCTTCCAGTGGGAGTACCCCAAGCACGGTCATCCCTACCTGCGCCTTTTGGTCGCTCACACGCTGATGGGCGCGGACTCGGCCGGCTACCGCATGGGCCTAATGCAAGACCGCGCCGGCTACCGCTTCACCCGCATGGGCCAGGAGTCCATCGAACTGTTCCTGCACATGCTGGGCAAGGGCATCGTGTTTTGCCCGCGTCCCGATCAGATGGCCGGGCTTTCCCGAGTTGGCATTGCGGTGCACCAGCCCCCGGAAAAGTGGTTCACAGATGCTCATAACGGACACCGTCCCGAGATCTGGCAATATGACGAGGAGCTGGAACAAGGCGTGCTTCCGCGCAACGGCTCGCTTTGGGGAATGACGCCCACGCCGGAGCATGCCCTCACGCGGGTCCTGTTCCATAAGCAGCACCAGTTCGGCTACCACGTTCCTCCCACCCCCTACGGGCCTGTGGCCTTCGTTCCCGCGCTGGCGGATCTGAAGTCAGTCCCGTACGTGGAGGAATGGTGGCACACCGACGGCGTTTACCTCTGGCGGGAAGGCGGTCCCAAACTCATCGGAAAAGCCGCCGCAGACGCGCTCCGGCAGTCGTTTGAACAGGCAGCCTCGAAGCTGCCGTTCCGGCCGCTCGGCGACGATGTCTTCCTGCACACCGTGAAGATGGACGGCGGCGGCTACCGGCTATATCTGATCGACCCGGGCTGGCTCGACCCTCGCGACCGGCAAGTGGAGATCCGAATTCAGCTTGCGTCTGCCGTCCAAGTCCGCGATCTGCTCAGCGGCGAAGTCTGCGACTCCTCTCAGGGACGAATCCGAATCACAGTCCCCGCGGGCTCGCTGCGAATCCTGGAAGCCCGTTGACCTCCTTGCTGCCCGCGCGCAATTGCCCAAAGGACCGCCGAGGGGTTCCCTGGAGCCGGCTTGTCCCGATTCTCACCACCGTGCCGCAGGACGGGGTGTACAAAATGGCGGAACGCGGTCACACTTCCAGTTCTGCCGCGAATGGGTCCTGCGATAGGGGAGATTTAGCCGAGTGGTGCGCCTGGAGTGATTCGAACACCCGACCTTCTGGTTCGTAGCCAGACGCTCTATCCAACTGAGCTACAGGCGCACAACCAGTATTTTATCAAATCCGCCCGGGGTATCCGGGGGGTGGCAGACTGCCGCATGGCGGCCCAGGAATCCCCGTGTCAGCCGCGCCCACGCCACGCCCGCTATTCCTGCCCGACCCCTACCCCCACCGCTTGGCCAGTTCCTCCAGCCCGCTGTTGCGCAGATCCTGTGCAGACATGGCGATGCGAAAGCGGCAGTCGGCGTTAAAGCTCAGGAAGAACGGTTCCACAACCGATGGAATGCGCGAGGGCCCCTCGACATTCAGAACAATCACGGCGCCGCGTTTGCCGTCGTGCTCCGTGAAATAGACGGCTTCCGGTTTGAGCTGATCCAGGATCTCAGCAAGAGTCTTGCCCGCGGTTCCCTGCCGGAGCAGAGTATTGAAAGGTTCGTGCGGCATCTGGACTTCCAGCATCATTCTCATGGGCATCCCTCCTTAGACCCCCGGCGGTGCAGGCGCCCGTCCGCCCAGAAACCCGGCGCCGCCGCGTGTCCAACCGATTCGATGGAGGAGAACCCGAAAAGTCGCAGGACCCCGGAGAGTTTACGTCAGTAAGGAGCGATCTTCCCCTCCGGCGTGAGCCGCAGCCGCCGGCCTCGCCATTCCACGGAATCCCCAAATAAGCCCGCCGCCCACACCGCCACGCTCCACAGGTCGCGCAAGGGAATCAGGTAGAAATACCGCCACACGTCGCGGCTGCGCAGCATCCCGCCGCCGACCAAAAGTCCGGCAGCCATGCGCAGGGCGAGCAACGCCGCAGCAGGCCACGCGAGGCCCCCCATCGCCGCCGCTAGCGACCAAAAAGATCCGTTGGAAAGCAACAAACCCACGTAGCCGCGCGGCTTGGAGACGCGGATCGTCCGCGCCCATCGGATCTGGTGCCGCCAGACCTCCCGCCAGGACTCTCCGCGAAACCAGGTTTCGACGGAGGTCTTGGCGAGGACCACGTCCCGGCCCAGCCCCGCGATGCGAACCGCAAGCTGCAAATCATCGGCGATGTAGTCCGCCAGCGCTTCAAAGCCGCCCATGGCCTTGAGGTCTTCAGCGCGTACCAGCAGCGTCGCGCCCAGGCCGATGTCGCGCACCCCAAGCAGGCGGGCCGCCAAAACGCTTACGGCGAAATCGGTGGCGAGTCCCAGCGCCTCCCAGCGCCCCGGCCAATGGTCCGAGAGCCCTCCATACAGACAGGTGACCAGGCCCACATGCGGATCGCCCAGCGGCGCAACAATCCGGCGCAGATAGCCGGGCGGCACGCGAACGTCGCTGTCAGTGACCAGGAGAAGAGGATGCCGGGCGTGTTTGGAGAGCTCGATGAGCACGCCCACCTTGCGATTGGCTGCTGGCGCTGCGCCCGAGAAGACCCGCACGCGTCCGGGCGGCGCCTCGGCCATCAGCGACCGCGCCTCGGCCAGCGCCGGATCCCCCGCATCTTCCGCGCCGAAAAGCACCTCGAAATCGGGATAGTCCTGGTTGATGTGGGTGAGCGCGGCTTGGCGGAAATGCGGGTCAAGACCCCGCACAGGCTTCAGAATCGAGACCGGAGGCAGCTCTCCGGCGGGCGGCTCCTCTTGAAGCAAGTGGCGGATCGCGCCGGCCAGAGCCAGCAACTGATAGGCCGCCGCGGCCAGAACCGGAACGAGCAGCAGCCAGTTCACAGCGCAATCAAGACGACGCCGAACGCCACCAGCAGCGCTCCGGTCCAGCGCTTCCCGCTGATCTGCTCTTTGAGCAACAGGCGGGCGAGAATGGTTTCGACCACGTAGGTGGCGGCGGTCGCCGGCACCGCAAAGCTGAGATCGGTGATGGAAAGCAGCACCAGAAAAGCGCCAAAAGAGGCCGCCATGAAGAGCACCGAGACCAGCACAAGGGGATTTTGGACAATCCTGCCCAAGGCCCGCCCCAGCGCGCCCAACCGGAAGTCGTGAATCTCGCCGTGGCGCTTCATGCCCGCCGTTTGGAATAAGTCGGCGCAGGTTGTGGCCACGACAATGGCGCCCACCAACAGCCACTTCACGGGGCTTTCCTCCCGCGCCGCGTGGTGCGGATCGGCGTGCCCCCGACCAGCGACGCGCCGGCAACGATCAAAAAGCTTCCCGCCCACCGCTGCCAGGACACCTGTTCGGCCAGAAACACCCGGCCCGCCAGCACCGTCAGCACGTAGCCGGAGGCGGTCAGCGGAAGAACGTAAGAGAGGTCCGCCCAGCTCAGCAGCGTCATGCGGGAGAAGGCCCACAGGATCAGCAGGCTGATGCCGATCGTGACCCAGGGATTGAGGAGCAGCTCCACCCAGCCGACCGGCCCGCTCGAAAAGATCGCCGCGCGTCCCTTCAGCCCTCGGCTGAGCAGCGCATTGCCGGCCACATTGGAGACCACCACCACGCCGCCCACCAGAAAGGTTTTAAGGCCCAGCGGCCTGCTGTGCGCGCTCATCCGGCGGTCTGGCCCTCCGCTTCGGGTCTCAAACTCTCGCTCTTCACCTGGCGCACGAACTGCTTGCGCTTCGAGCGCAGGTCAAGATACTCGCGGGCGGCTTTGTAGAGCCGCTTGCGCTCCGCCGGATCAAAGACCGCCTTCCGCACCAGCCGCCAGACGACGCGCGGCCGGAAGTAATACTCGCCGTAGAATCGCTCCACCCAGTCCACCAACTCGGCCCGGTCCAGCCCCGGGTAGGTGATATTGGGAAGCTGGTGGCCGGACTCATCCGTCATGGAATCGATGGTGATGAGACCGTTTTCCTGCGCGTAGCTGTAAAACTCGGTGCCGGGATAGGGGTGGGCAATGGAAACCTGAATGGTCTCGACATCCAGCCGCTTGGCGAACTCCAGGGTGCGCTGGAGAGACTCGCGGGTTTCCCCGGGCAACCCCACGATGAAGTCGCCATGGATCGTCAGGCCGACCTTCTTGGCGTTCTCCGTGAAACGCAGCGCCATCTCGACCGTAGCGCCCTTCTTGATGTTCTTGAGAATCTGCGGATCGCCCGACTCGTAGCCGACGATCAGCAGGCGGCAGCCCGCCTCCCGCATGGCCTTAAGCGTCTCGTAGTCGGTGGTGACGCGGGAGGTGCAAGACCAGGTGAAATTGAGCGGCTTGAGTTCCTTGCACAGCTCCAGCGTCCTGGCTTTCTGGTAGTTGAAGGTGTCGTCGTCGAAAAAGATCTCTTGAAGCCCGGGGAAGGCTTCCAGAGCGTAGCGGACCTCGTTCGCCACATCCCGCGCCGAGCGCTTGCGCCAGCGGTGCCCGCTGTGAGTCTGCGGCCAGAGGCAGAACGTGCACATGGCCGGGCAGCCGCGCGAGCTATAGAAAGCGATGTAGGGATGGCGCAGGAAGGGCACGTTGTAACGGGTAATATCGAGGTCCCGCTTGTAGACCTTGGTCACCCAAGGCAGCTCATCGAGGTTTTCGATGGGCGGCGCCTCCGGGTTGTGCACGATGCTTCCGTTGCGCCGGAAGCTGGCCCCGGGCAGTTCTTCGAGCGGCTTGCCGCGGGCGAAATCGGCCACTTGGTAGTCGAACTCGCGGCGGATGACGAAATCGATCGCGCGGGAGGCGCGGAGAACCTTCTCCGGCTCGACCGTCACCGGAGGGCCAACGAAGGCGATCTTGAGCTTCGGGTTGCGGTCCTTCATCCGCTCGGCAATCTGGATGTCGACGGGCAGGCCGGGCGTTGAAGTAAATAGGACCAGAAACTCGTAGTCATCCGCCATCGCCACGGTCTGATCAATGGAAATCTTGTGCGGAGGCGCATCCACCACTTTGCTGTCGGGCAGCATTCCGGCCGGGTAGCAGAGCCAGACCGGGTACCAGTAGGATTCAATTTCGCGCGTCGCCGGCCAGCGCGAGCCCGCGCCGCCGTCGAAGCCTTCAAAGCTGGGTGGATTCAGCAACAGAGTGCGCATCGCAATACCTCTGATTTTACGGTACTTGCGCAGGGATCACAACTGAAATGTGAAATTTGGTTTACGATTCGGAAGGGAGGTTTCATGCTTAAGACGGTTCCGATCCTGCTGGCGGCCGCCGCAGCCGCCCTGGCCGCCAACTACTCCGCCCGGCAAACCACGTTGGAGGGCGTGGAGGTCGTCATCCTGACCGACGCCGCTCGCAAGACCGAGGTCACCATCGTCCCCTCCATCGGGAACATGGGCTACGAGATGAAGGTGAACGGCAAGAATGTGCTCTGGGTTCCGGAAGGCGGCCTGGCGAAGTTCAAGGCCAAGCCCACCCTTTCCGGGATTCCCTTTCTGGCCCCCTGGGCCAACCGGCTGGAACGCCAAGGGTTCTACGCCAACGGCAAGAACTACCTGTTCAACATGGGACTCGGCAACGTGCGCGGCAACATCCCCATCCACGGCTTCCTGTCGGCCTCGCCCGCCTGGAAAGTGGCCGAGGCAAAGGCCGACGGCAGGAGCGCCTGGGTGCGGAGCCGCCTGGAGTTCTGGAAATATCCGGACATGATGGCGCAGTTCCCTTTCGCCCACACCATCGAGATGACCTACCGCCTCCAGCAAGGCGTGCTCCAGGTGGAGACCGTGCTACAGAATCACTCTACCGAGCCAATGCCGGTCTCGATCGGTTTCCATCCCTACTTCCGGCTGGCCGAGTCGCCCCGGGATCGCTGGAAGATCCGCCTGCCGGTCCGCGAGCATTGGGTGCTCAACCAGAGCAACCTGCCCACCGGAGAAGTCAAGCAGGTGGACTTCCCGGATCCAATCCCGCTTGAGGGCCGCACGTTCGACGACGTGTTCAGCGGGCTGGTGCGCGGCGCCGACGGACGCGCCGAATTCTGGGTCCAGGGAGAAAAGGAGAAGATCTCGGTGTTCTACGGACCGAAATACACCGTCTGCGTGCTTTGGGTCCCCAAGGGCCGCGATTTCCTTTGCTTCGAGCCGATGGCGGCCATCACCAACGCCATGAATCTGGCCCACGCGGGCGTATACAAGGAGCTCCAGAGCATTCCCCCCGGGGGCCAGTGGCGGGAGAGTTTCTGGATCCAACCCTCGGGATTCTGATCTCCGGCCCGCTCAAGCTCCGGAGGGGTCTTCCCACCACAGAAATTCGGGTGTATATTCCAACTGGGAGGATTGGGCGATGGGAACCTCCGGAGCACAACCCTACGAAGTGCCGGGCGGGGCGCCCTCCCCGGCAAAACCAACTGCGGAACCCCTTAGCCTGACGGCCGACGAGAAGGCGGTCCTTTCGGAACTGCTCGAGGCCGAGCGGGCCAAGCTCCTGGTCGAAATCCGACACACCGACAGCCGCGCGTATAAGCAAGGACTGCGGCAACGGCTGGAGATCGTCGAGGCGCTGATCCACCGCTGCTGTCGGGCCTGAGCGGCTCAAGGCAACGGCGAAGCCGGCGCGCCGCCACTTTGCCCGCGGCGGGGAGTAGAATCTCTGCCATGAGCATGACGCGCCGCAGTTTCCTCGCGGCCTCGGCCTGCGTGGCCGCCAGGGCCGCTTCGGCTACGGAAGCTTTTGTCCGAGTCAGTCCGCGCAACCCGTGCTACCTGGAGCTGAGTGACGGCGCCCCCTACGTCCCCATCGGCCTCAACCTCATCGCGCCCGGCCAGCGCGACGAGGCCGCCGGTCTCCGCCAGTATGAGAACTGGCTGGACCAGCTCAGCGCCCAGGGCGGCAACTACGTCCGGGCTTGGTTGAGCAACGATTTCTGGGACGTCGAACACGCCAAAAGCGGCGAGTACGACGAGGCCAAGGCCCGGCGCATCGAGGCCATGCTCGAGATGGCCCGCCGCCGCGGCATCCGCGTCAAGATGACCCTCGAGCATTTCCGCAGCATCGGCGAGGGCCCGCAGAAGTGGGCCGACAAGCCGATCCACCACGTCTCCAACGGCGGCCCGGCCTCCTCCATCGCGGACTTCTTCGACGGCGAAAAGAGCCGCGAGCAGTTCAAACGGAAACTAGCCTGGTTCGCCAAACGCTTCGGCGACCGCCCGGAGGTCTTCGGCTGGGAGCTGTGGAACGAGATCAACGCCGTGCGCGGCGGCGACTACATGGCCTGGACCGAAATCATGCTGGCCGAGCTTCACAAGCTCTTCCCGCGCAACCTCTGCTTGCAAAGCCTGGGCAGCTTTGATGCCGACCGGATCCGCCCGGTCTACCGCCGCCATTCGCTGCTGGCGACCAACGACATCGCCCAAGTCCACCGCTATCTGGACCTTGGCGCGGCGCTCGAGATCTGCCATGGTCCGGTCGACATGCTGGCCGCGGACGCCGTGCGCGAAATCCGCAGCTACGAAGTCAGCAAGCCCGTAATCCTGGCCGAGTCCGGCGCGGTCGAACCTCGCCACACTGGACCCTTCAAGCTCTACGCCGCCGACAAAGAAGGCACGCTGCTGCACGACATCCTGTTTGCGCCGTTCTTTGCGGGCAGCGCCGGTTGTGGCCAGATTTGGCACTGGGACGCCTATGTGGAGCGCAATAACCTGTGGTGGCATTTCGGCCGATTCGCCGAGTTCGTCAAGGGACTCGACCCCGCGGCGGAAGCCTTCCTGCCCTCTCTCCAGCCGCACCCCCGGCTGCGCGTCTACCGGCTCGATGGAAGGCAGACCTCGCTCCTTTGGTGCCGGGATGTCCGCAATGACTGGCGCTCGGAGCTGGAACGCGGCGAGCCGCCGGAGAAACTGACCGGACTCACCCTGGAGGAGCCTTCCGGCCGGGAGCCCGTCCGCGTCTACAATCCTTGGAACGGAACCTGGGAGCAGATCCGCCTCACCAGCGGTCGGCTGGCGCTGCCGGACTTCCAGCGCTCGATCGCGCTCCGCCTGGGCTGACGCTAACAGCGGCGGGCCGCCCAGCGAGGGCAGCCCGTCGCCAAATGTGCGCCGCGCGAGCTCAACCGGCCCGCGCCGTGCGCCACGGACGCCTCAGAGCCGTCCGAACTTCTTCACCGCTTCCGCCAGCGACTTGGTCTGCTCGATGAAGGGATAGGTCGAGTGCTCGGTGAAGTCGAGCTGCTGCGCCCGCTTCAGGATCTCAGCTTCCTTCTCGCGCGGAATCACGACCACCCCGTCCTCGTCGGCGGCGATGATGTCGCCCGGCTTCACCTTCACTCCGCCGCAGGTGATCTCCACGTTGCGCGTCGCGCGGTAGTGGCCGATCGTGGTCCCCGGCGAAACTCCACGGCTATAGACCGGGAATTGGAGCCGGTTGAGCTGCGGCAAGTCGCGCGCCGAGCCATCGACCACTGCGCCCACCACGCCGCGGTATTTGAGCGTGGTGCCCATCAGTCCGCCAATCACCCCGTAGTCCTGGCCATCCTCGACCGCCATCACGTAAACGGACCCGGCCGGGGCCGTATCAATCGCCTCGATCATCGGCTGCGTGGGGCCGCCGCCCTCCTTGTTTTCATACTTCGTCAGCGAAACGGTGACCGCCCGTCCCGCGAACTTGGTCTTGAAGATCGGGCGCATGTCGTGACTCATGTAGTTCTTGGTTCCATAGAGCTGCTCAATAGCGTCGGCGATGGAGGCGACCTCAACCAGCTTGAAGGCCTCCACCACCGGGTCCGCCGTCGCCTGGGCCCGCAGCCAGAAAGACACGCCGCCCAGCGCGACAACCAGCACAGCAAGGGCAAGGATCAATACGTTCTTCTTCATGGTGGATTCTCCGTTGAGTAGAGTTCGGTTGAAGTCCGATTATACCGGCTCTTTGGTACGATGAAGTAATCCCCGTATGACCAACGCCGTGCCCGACATTTTGGCCCGTATTGTCGAAACCAAGCGCGCGGAACTCCAGCGGGCCGCCGTGCCGCTTGCCGAGTGGGATCAGCGGGCAAAAGAGCAAATGCCGCATCGCCGGGACTTCTGCGCCGCCCTGAAAGCCCGCGTTCCGGCCATCATCGCGGAGATCAAGAAGGCCTCGCCCAGCAAGGGCGCCATCGCCCCGGAGATCTCGCCCGCGCAGGTCGCCCGCGAATACGAACAAGGCGGAGCGGCCGCTCTGAGTGTGCTCACGGACCAGAAGTTCTTCCAGGGATCGCTGGAGGATTTGGCCCAGGCGCGGCAAGCCACGCATCTGCCGGTGCTGAGAAAAGACTTCATCCTCGATGAAATTCAGATCGCCGAAGCCGCCGCTTCCGGCGCCGACGCCGTGCTGCTGATCGCCGCGGCGCTGAGCCCGGAACGCCTGCGCCGTCTACGCCAGTATGCGGAGCAATTCCGCATGGCCGCCCTGGTGGAAGTGCACGACGAAAACGAGCTGGAAGCGGCGCTCGCCTCCGGCGCCACGCTCGTCGGAGTGAACAACCGCGATCTGCGCACCTTCGAGGTGACCCTGGAGACCTCGCTGCGCCTGGCGCCGCGGATGCCGGCGGACGTACTGAAAGTCAGCGAGAGCGGCATCGAATCGGCCGAAGACATCCGCAGACTGCGGGATGCCGGTTTCGACGCCTTCCTCATCGGCGAGCGCCTGGTGCGGTCCCCAGACCGCGCCGCCGCGCTGAAGGCGCTTTTGTCATGATCGTCAAGATCTGCGGAATCACCAATGAAGAGGATGCGTTGGCGGCGGCGGAGGCCGGAGCTGCGGCGGTCGGCTTCAACTTCTACCCGGCCAGCCCGCGTTACATCCAGCCGGCTCAGGCCGCGCGTATCGCCCTCGCGCTGCCCGCTTCCATCTGGAAAGTAGGCGTGTTTGTGAACGCCCCTCCCGGTCAAATCCTCGGTGTGTGTGAAGAGGCCGGACTAGACATCGCGCAGCTTCACGGAGACGAACCCCCGGATCAGCTTCCGCGCGGCATCCGGCTCTGGAAGGCTTTTCGAGCCGGCCAGGGGTGGAAGCAGGAGGATATCGAACGCTTCGGCGTGGAAGCCGTTCTGCTCGACTCCGGCGGGCCGGACCTCTACGGCGGCTCCGGCCGGACGCTGCCTTGGGAGCAATTGCCGCGCCTCAAGGTTCGCCTTATCCTCGCCGGCGGCCTGGACGCGGACAACGTGCGCGAGGCCATCCGTGCCGTGCGCCCCTGGGGCGTGGACGCCTGCTCGCGCCTGGAGAGCCGTCCCGGCAAGAAGGACTTGGAAAAGATGACCCGGTTTATTAAAAACGCGCTCTCGGAGCAAGAATCATGAATGCGCCGGCGCAGCAATCCGGCCGTTATGGCCCTTACGGCGGCCGTTTCGTGCCCGAAGTGCTCATGGCGCCCCTCGAGGAACTCGAACGCACGTACCTGGAGGCGCGCCAGGATCCGGCTTTCCGGCAGGAGCTGGACGAGCTGCTGCGAAACTACGCCGGCCGCCCCACGCCGCTCTACTTCGCCCGGCGCTTGACCCAATTGCTGGGCGGGGCCCGCATCTACATCAAGCGCGAGGACCTTCTGCACACCGGCGCGCACAAGATCAACAACTGCCTGGGCCAGATTCTGCTGGCCCGGCGCATGGGCAAAACCCGCATCGTGGCCGAGACCGGCGCCGGCCAGCACGGCGTCGCCACCGCCACCGTCTGCGCGCTGTTCGGCATGCGCTGCGTCGTCTATATGGGCGAGGAGGACATGCGCCGCCAGCGCCTCAACGTGTTTCGCATGCGCCTGTTGGGCGCGCAAGTGAGTTGCGTCTCCACCGGCAGCCGCACGCTCAAAGACGCCGTCAGCGAGGCCATGCGCGACTGGGTCACCAACGTCGCCGACACGCATTACTTGCTGGGCTCCGCGCTGGGCGCGCATCCCTACCCGATGATCGTCCGCGACTTCCAAAGCGTGATCGGCCGCGAGGCTCGCGCGCAAATTCTCGAGGCCGAGGGCCGTCTGCCCGGCGCCGTCCTCGCCTGCGTCGGCGGGGGCAGCAATGCCATCGGAATCTTCTATAGCTTCCTGGCCGACTCCTCCGTGCGCCTGATCGGCGTGGAAGCCGGCGGCCGCGGCCCCGCGCTCGGAGAGCATGCCGCGCGCTTCCAAGGAGGCGCGCCGGGTGTCCTCCAGGGCGCCTATAGCTATCTGTTGCAGGACGAGGATGGTCAGGTGGCGCTCACCCATTCGGTATCCGCCGGCCTGGACTACGCGCTGGTTGGGCCGGAGCACGCCTGGCTGCACGATCAGGGCCGGGCCGAGTACACCTCCGCAACCGACCAAGAAGCTCTGGAAGCCGCGCGCGTGCTGGCGCAGACCGAGGGGCTGATCCCGGCGCTGGAATCGGCCCACGCTGTGGCGGAAGCGCTGCGCCGCGCGCCTCAGGCCAAAGGCGAGGTCTTCCTGGTGTGCCTGTCCGGACGGGGCGACAAGGACATGGACATCTATCGCCAGCATATGCCGGAGTTGGACCATGAGTAGCGCCAGGCCCGAAACCAGAATCACGCGCCTGTTCCAGCGCCTGCGGGCCGAAGGCGCCAAGGGACTGATCGCCTATCTCACGGCGGGCGATCCCTCGCCGGAGATGACGCCGGAACTGGTGCTGGCCCTCGAGCGCGGCGGCGCGGATCTGGTCGAGCTGGGCGTGCCCTTCTCCGACCCGATCGCCGACGGACCGGTGATCCTGGCCGCGGCCGAGCGTGCCCTGCGCGCGGGCACGACCCTGCGCCGGGTGCTGGAGATCGCGCGCCAGATCCGGCGGCGCTCCCAGATTCCGCTGTTGCTGTTCAGCTATCTGAATCCCCTGCTGCGCTACGGCCTGGACGCCGCCGCGCGCGACGCCGCCCAAGCCGGCATCGACGGCTGCCTGATCACGGACCTTTGCGTCGAGGAGGCCGGCGAGTACGTTCAGGCCTTCCATTCGCACGGCCTGGACACCGTGTTTTTGGCCGCCCCCACCAGCACCCCGCGCCGGCTGGAGCGGGTGGCGGAATACTCGACCGGCTTCGTATACTTGGTCTCACGAACCGGCGTGACCGGCGAGCGGGAAGCGCTGTCGGATGCCGTCGCGCCCCTAGCCTCCGCGATGCGGAAGGTGACGGACCTCCCGCTGGCGGTGGGCTTCGGCATCTCGCGCCCCGAGCATGTCCGGGAAGTGGGGCGGGTGGCGGATGCGGCGGTCGTGGGCAGCGCCTTCGTGCGCCTCATCGAACGCAGCGCTGGGGATAGCTCCGTCGGCTTGCAGCTGGAATCTTTGGCCCGTGAACTGAAACACGGCTTTGAGCAAGGGAAGCGATGAACAAGGACGATGCCTGGCAGATCCTGGAGGCGTGCCGCCGCCGCATTGACGAGCTGGACCTGCGCATTCTGGAGCTGCTCAACGAGCGCACGCGCGTGGTGGAGGAGATCGGCCGGGCCAAGCGCGTGCTGGACCTGCCCATCTACGAACCCCGCCGCGAGGACGAAGTCTACGCGAACGTAACCAGCCACAACGGCGGTCCGCTGCCCGCCGACGCCGTGAAGCGGGTCTTCGAGCGCATCATTGACGAGATGCGCACGGTGCAGAAACTCCGCATGCAGGAGCCGCTGGAAGAATCCAAAGGCCAAGGCGGAACCGAGAGGTAGATCCCTATGTTGGTGGTCATGCAGGAAGGCGCCACGGAGGCGCAAATCCAAAAAGTCATCGACCGGATGGTCGCCATGGGCTTCACCGTCCACCGCTCCACCGGCGTGATTCACACCGTGCTGGGCGGCGTGGGCCCGGAGGACGATCTGGACCCCACCGAGCTGGAGCTCCTCGATGGGGTCAAGGAGGCCCGCCGCATCGCCTCGCCTTACAAACTGGCCGGCCGGCACTTCCGCCCCAGCGGGACGGTGGTCCACGTCGGCGGCCTGGAGATCGGCGGCAACGCCGTCGTGGTCATGGCCGGACCTTGCAGCGTGGAGAGCCGCGAGCAGATCGAACGTTCCGCCGAACTGGTGGCCGCGGCCGGCGTGCGCATCCTCCGCGGCGGCGCATTCAAGCCCCGCACCTCGCCCTATAGCTTCCAGGGCCTCGGCGAAGAAGGACTTCGCATGCTGCGCGAGGCTGCCGACCGGCACGGACTCCTGGTCATCAGCGAGGTCATGGATCAGACTCAGATTGATCTGGTCGCCCAGTACGCGGACATCCTCCAGGTGGGCGCGCGCAACATGCAGAACTTCAACCTGCTCAAGGAGCTCGGCCTGAGGCGCAAGCCCGTCCTATTGAAGAGGGGCATCTCCGCCACCATCGAGGAACTGCTGCTTTCCGCCGAGTACATCCTCTCCGGAGGCAACTACGACGTCATCCTCTGCGAGCGCGGCATCCGCACCTTCGAAAGCGCCACGCGGAATACCATGGATATCTCGGCCATCCCGGTCGTCAAGAAGGCCTCGCACTTGCCCATCCTGGCCGATCCTTCGCACGGCACCGGACGCCGCGACCATGTGTTGCCCCTGGCGCGCGCGGCCGTGGCCGCCGGAGCGGACGGACTTTTGGTGGAGATGCACCCCGATCCCGACCGCGCCCTCAGCGACGGCGCGCAGAGCCTCTATCCCGAGCAGCTTTCCGAGCTGATGCGGCAGCTCCGCGCCATCGCTCCAGTGGTGGGACGCTCAATCCAATGAACCCCACGCACGCCGAGACCGGTCCTCCTGCGCCCGGATTCCACAGCGCCGCCGGTAGAAGGGAGATTCTTTCGTGAACACGGTCGCCATCGTTGGTGTGGGCCTGATCGGGGGCTCTTTTGCGCTCGCCTTGCGCAAAGCGGGCTTTGCGGGGCGGATCCTCGGCGTCAGCTCAGCGTCGGCCATCGCCGCCGCCCTCGAGCGCGGCGTCATCGACGAACCGGCCAGCCTGGAACAAGCCGCCGCCCAAGCCGACCTCATCTACCTCGCCCAGCCCATCCGCCGGATTCTCGAAACCCTCACGCAACTGGACGCCTGGCTCCGCCCCGAGGCCCTCGTCACCGACGCCGGAAGCACCAAGGCGCAGATTGTCGAGACCGCGCGGCGGCACATCCGCAAAGCCCAGTTCTTGGGCGGACACCCCATGGCGGGCAAGGAAAAACGCGGCGTCGAAATCGCCGATGCGGACCTGTTCGCCGGCCGGACCTATGTTCTGACTCCGGATGGCCCGCGCGATCTGGAGACTCCCGCCGCCGAGCAGTTCCTCGACTGGATCCGGCGCATCGGCGGCGTGCCCGTGGTGCTGGAGCCCGCCGAGCACGACAAAGTGGTCTCCCTCACCTCCCACCTGCCCCAACTGGCCTCCACCGCGCTGGCGGCAACCCTGGCGCGCCGCCTCTCCGCCGAACGGCATCGCGCCGTCGCCGGACCGGGCCTCATCGACATGACCCGCTTGGCCATGAGCCCGCACGACATCTGGCGGGACATCCTGGAAACGAACCGCGAGCCGGTAGAGGCTGCGCTGGATGCCTACATCGAAGAGCTGCGCCAGATCCGCGCCTCGCTCACCAGTGAGCGCACCGCCGGCGAGTTCGAACTGGCAGGCGACTTCGCGCAAAAGATCCGGCGCGGCGGCGAGGACGCCTGAACGCCGCCCGCCGATGCGGCGCCGTGAGCGTGCCGCCGTTTCACGCCTGTGAAACGGTTTCACACCTCCGCGCGTCTGAAGCTTGAAGAATCAATCACTTGGATTTGGCAACCGGCTTGCCATCCTTTTGGCGTATGCGTGTTCGAACCTTGCTTTGGCTGACGGCGCTGCTCCCGGCCGCCCTGCTGGCTCAGACGGCCCTGAACGTCAACTCCAAGTACCGCATCGAGAGCGTCGAGATCAGCGGCGGCAGCAAGACCGAGATCAGCCGCGGACTTCGCGCGGATCTGGAATCGCTCGTCGGCCAGACCTTCAGCCAGGAGACGCTCGACCGCCTCGCGCGCCGCCTCAAGCGCGAGTTGAACGCCCGCGTGGTCTCCCCCAAAATCAGCAAGGGCAGCCAGCCCGAGCAGGTCTCCGTCCTGTTCGAAGTCAAGGGACGCGAGCCGGTCGACCGCTTCAATCTCTCTCTCCCCAAGGGCATCTACCATTCCCGCCAGGGCTGGAGCGGAATCCTCGAGGCCAAGATCAACGCCGGCGACAGCATCTTTAGCGCCGGCCTGGTCAGCGATGGCGATGCTCTGACCGAGCGCTTCGCCGGCGTGCGCGCCGGTTACGAGAACACGCGCGTGGGCACGGAACGCGTCCGGCTCAAGTTCCAGTTTGGGAGCTACCACCAGCAGTGGCATCCGCGCACTTTGGAGGCCCTGCGGGACGCTCCGGACGTGCCGGGCATTTACCGCACGCGTCAGGACTTCGCTCCGGAGCTCACCGTCGCGCTCGCCGAGCCGCTCACCGTCTCGGCAGGCGTCTCCTTCCACCGTTTTCAGACCCAGTTCCCGGCCGCGCATACCCAGGCCGCCAACGCCGTGACGACAACTCTGCGCTACGCGCGGCGTCTGGAGGATCAGGAGGGCAACCAGCACCAGATCGAGGCAGGCTACAACCTGCGCGCGGCCACCAACACCTTTGACTCGGATTTCATCTATTCCCGGCACGCCGTCCGAGCGGAGTACGCCTACCGCTGGCGGCGGCAGAAGGTCGATGTGGCCATCGATGCCGGCCTGATCTCGGGCAGAGCCCCGCTGTTCGAGCGCTTTTCTCTCGGCAACGCCGCAACTCTCCGGGGCTGGGATAAACTCGAGATCAACCCGCTCGGCGCCACGCGTATGGCCCACGGTTCGCTCGGCTACCAGTACCGGATCTTTCAGATCTTCTACGACACGGGAAGCGCGTGGGACAAAGGGACCAACGCCGTGGTGCGGCATTCGATCGGAATCGGCTTCGGCAGCAGGGACGGATTCTTCTTGGCGCTCGCCTTCCCCATCCGGGACGGCCGGGCGGCCCCGATGTTCATGACCGGCGTGGCGTTCTAATGGGCAAGCGATTCCTATGGGCTTGCTGCGTGCGGGCCGCAGCCGCTGGGCTGGCCTGCGCCGCGGCCCTGTGTGCGCAGACTCTGACGCCGCAGTTGGTTTCCGGCGGCCTAACCGTGAAAGCCAGCCGGCCTGTCGTGTTGCACGGAGCGGTGCTGGAGCGCTTGCACGACGGCGCAACCGTCAGGCTTTCGCTGGAGCTGGCGCTGTTGAGCAGCGCCCGCGGACCGCTTCACAGCCGCACTTCGGCCCGCTTCGCCCTCAGCTACGACCTGTGGGAAGAACGTTACGCCGTCACCCGCCTTGGGGCCGGCTCCAAAAGCGTCAGTCATCTTACGGCGCCGGAGGCCGAAGCCTGGTGCCTGTCCGAGCTGCGGCTGCCCGTGCCTGCGGTCTCGCCGGATTCCCCCTTTTGGATAAGATTGGACGTGCAGCCGGAACAGGCTGGGGACCGTGAGCCGCCCACAGGCGACGTCAGAGCCGGCCTGGCGCGCCTCCTCGAGCTGTTCAGCCAGCCGCTCTCCAGCCCGGACCAGCACCGGCGAATCGAAGCCGGTCCGTTCCGGCTCAAGGAGTTGCGGTAGCCGCGGCGGAGGCTTCTTTCAGGCGCATGGCAAGGTTGCGCAATCAGCTCATTGTTCTGCTGCTGGCCGCCACCCTGCTGCCCTTGGCGGCCACTGTCTGGTGGGCGGCCTCGCTGCTGGAGCTGAGCCTCCGTTACTCGGCGGCCGCGGATTTGGACGCGATTTCCCGCACGCTCGAGCGGGTCGGAAGGGAGTTCTACCAGCGTTCCCGCGAATCCCTCAAAAACGATGCCGCCGCCGGACGTCTTGCGCCCCAACGCTATCGCGCCTCCGGGCGGGCCGGGTGGCCGGAGGCTGTGCTGGAATTTTGGGACAGCGGCCAGCCGGAGCGCTTCCGCACCGCCGGTCCCAAGGGCAGCCGCCTCGAATACATGCAGCGCCGCGCCGGCGAAGTCCTGGTGTGGTCCACCTCGCTGGAGCCCGTAGCGATGGAGGAGATCGCCGAACAAATCCGCCAGGCTCGCCGCGTGGCCGAGGCCGCTAGCGCCCGGGGTTTGCGGCGGGGCTTTACGCTGCTCTTCCTGCTGCTCGTTCTGACGACCTGGGCTGCGCCCCTGGCCCTGCTCGTCTACTTCGCCGCCCGCGTGAGCCGGCCCATTCACGCGCTGACCGGAGCTCTCACTCAGGTCGCATCGGGCCGGCAAGGCGTCCGCATCGGCATCGAGCGCTGCGATGAGGTGGGCCAGGCGATCCGCGCCTTCAACCACATGGCCGAAGAACTCGAGCAGCAGCGCTCCCGCCTGGTCTACTTGACCCAACTGGCGAGCTGGCAAACCCTGGCGCGGAAGATGGCTCACGAACTCAAAAACTCGCTCACGCCCATTCGCCTTACCATGGAAGAGCTGCTGGCGCGGCAGGATCAGGCGGGCGCGGAATTCACCCGGCAGGCCGCCGAGATCGTCGCCGAGGAGGTGGCCGGCCTGGAGCGGCGCGTACGCGCTTTTTCTCAGTTCGCCGCCGAGCCGCCGGTGCGGCCCGAGCCCCTGGATCTGCGGGCGCTGGCCGAAGAGCGGGTCCGGCTGCTCAGCAACGGACATCCCGAGGTGAGCTACGAACTGCGCCTCGCCGGCGACCTGCCCGCCGCATGGGCCGATCCCGACCTGGTCAAGGGAATTTTCACCAACCTTCTGGAGAACGCCGCCGAAGCCGCCGGAGCGGGCGGGCGTGTGCTCATCACAGGCCAAGCGGCGGATGGAAAGGTGATCGTCGAGGTTCACGATTCGGGGCCGGGCCTCAGCGAACACGCGCGCCAAACGCTGTTCGAGCCCACCATCTCCTTCAAGAAAACCGGCATGGGCCTCGGCCTCTCCATTGCCCGCAAGAGCGCGTTGTTGTGCGGAGGCGATATCCTGCTGGTGGAAGGAGAGCTGGGCGGCGCCGGATTCCGGGTCGTATTGCCAAGCCATGTCTCACAACCGAGTCCTGATCGTGGATGACGAGGAAAACATCGGGCGCTCGCTGCGCCTGATCCTGGAGCGGGAGGGCTACCGCGTCACCGCCTGCCGCAGCGCGCAGGAGTTCCGCGCCGAAGCGCAAGGCGCGCCGGTGGACGTCATCCTGCTGGATCTGCGCCTTCCGGACGGCAACGGCATTGACTTGCTCCGGGAGCTGCGCGCCTCGGGCCATCCGGCGCCCGTCATCATGATCTCGGGCCACGGCACCATCGCCGAAGCGGTCGAGGCCACGCGGGCGGGCACTTTCGATTTTCTGGAAAAGCCGCTCGGCCGGGACCGCGTGCTGCTGGCCATCAAGAACGCCGTCGAACAAGCGAGCCTGCGCGAGGAGAACGCCCGGCTGCGCGAGCTGGCCGGCGCCGCTCCGAAAATGGTCGGCGTCAGCGCAGCCTGGCGGGCCGCGGTCGAGCAGGCCGAGCTGGCGGCGCGCTCCGACGCCCGCATCTTGCTCACCGGCGAATCCGGAACCGGCAAGGAGCTGCTTGCCGCCCACATCCATGAGTTGAGCCCCTTCGCCGCCGGGCCGTTCATCAAGGTGAACTGCGCCGCCATACCCACGGAGTTGTTGGAGAGCGAGCTGTTTGGCCATGAGAAGGGCGCCTTCACGGGGGCCGCCGCCCTGCGCCGCGGAAAGTTCGAGCTGGCCGATGGCGGGACGATCTTCCTCGACGAGGTGGGCGACCTCCACCCAGCCAGCCAGGCCAAGCTCCTGCGCGTCCTACAAGAGGGTGAGTTCCACCGCGTGGGAGGCGAACGGACCATCCGCGTGAACGTGTGCGTCATCGCGGCCACCAACCGCGACTTGGCCGCTCTCGCCGCGCGCCGGCAGTTCCGGGAAGACCTTTATTACCGCCTGAGCGTGGTTCCCATCCGCGTGCCGCCGTTGCGCGAGCGCCCGGAGGACATCCGCCCGCTGGCCGAGTACTTCCTGGAGGATTTCTGCGCGCGGAACAATTTCAAACCCAAGCGCCTGGACGAAGGAGTATTTCCGCTGCTCGCGGGCTACGCCTGGCCCGGCAACGCGCGCGAGCTGCGCAACGTGGTTGAACGGATGGCCATACTGGCGCCGGGACCGCGGATCGGCCCGGAATCTGTGCCGCTAGAGCTGCGGTCCTCGTCCAACGAGAGGCCCTTGTCCGCGCTACGCTACGCGCGCGACTCGGCCGAGCGGCAGTGTTTGGAGCGCGCCCTCGAAGAGCACGGCTGGAACGTCTCGGCCGCCGCCCGCGCCCTCGGCATGGAACGGACCAACCTCCACAAGCGCATGCGCGCCCTGGGACTTCACCGCCGCTGACGCCCCCGAGCATCCCAAGCTTCCTTGTGGTGCAGGCATTCTGACGTGGAGCATACCGCCAGGCTTGCCACACCGGCGCCCCCGTGGAGCAAGCCGCCAGGCTTGCCATGCCGGCGCCCCCGTGGAGCAAGCCGCCAGGCTTGCCATGCCGGCGGTCACGCCGGCAGAGCCACACAATCCCGAACGCTACGGGAGTCCCCACGCCATCCGGCCCGCAT
>Ga0308411_10000266_pt1 | contig 33984 bp, 31 predicted proteins | sample HotsprottomLayer_2_FD_203530 | JGI IMG/M metagenome (GOLD analysis project Ga0308411, IMG submission 203530) | Hot spring phototrophic mat microbial communities from Octopus Spring, Yellowstone National Park, Wyoming, United States -... | ecosystem: Environmental > Aquatic > Thermal springs >... | reverse complement strand
CCCTGAAGCCGGCCGCCGGGGGTGAGCAGGCGGGAGGAGGCCTCCTAACTTAAAGAAAAAAAGAGGCAACCAAAACCAGCAACCAGCCCAAAAAGGAGTCAAAAAGCAGCCAAAACAGCCCAGAAAAACCAACCAACCAGCAACCACAGCCTAGAATCCCCACCCAACCGCAGAGGTGGAGCCCACTCCACGTCCCAACTCTGCCCATCCATGCCCACGCTGCCGGCCTGCGCTCTTACCCTACGCCCACTCTGCCCTCAAGAGCGCAAGTCCCCAGGCTTCCCACACCGCCTCCTCCGTGGAGCACGCAGTCTTGCGTGCCGCACCGGCAGCCCTGTGCCGGTGGTTGGCTTCTGAGCTATTCCTGTCGCCAACCATGGTTCGCGCCGCGGGCCGGCTTTCGAGCCGACCTTGGTCCCCTTTACCCACCGCCCTCCTTTCCAGTCAATCGCGCCCCCCCAAAGTGGAGCCATCCGCGGTTCATACCTGCCTGCACTTGGCTTCTCCACCCCCGAACCATGCCTGCCTGTAATGCCCTCACGCCCATGTTCCCGCCCGATGGCACACCTCTGCCGTCTTCCCAACTCGGCTCGTTTGCGGCGTTGCCGCGCTGTGCTATCCTCACGATTGGGCCAAATGATTCGGCCTTTTCCCTACCTAGCTGAGGACTCGTATGTCAGGGCATTCCAAATGGGCCACCATTAAACACAAGAAGGCTGCCGCGGACGCCAAACGCGGCAAGATCTTCACGCGCATCATCAAGGAAATCATGATTGCCGCCCGAAACGGCGGCGATCCCGACGCCAACCCGCGCCTCCGCACGGCCATCGCCGCCGCTAAAGCGGTCAGCATGCCGGCGGAAAACATCAAACGGGCCATCATGCGCGGCACCGGAGAGCTCGAAGGCGGTCAAATCGAAGAGGTGATGTTCGAAGGATACGGCCCCGGCGGCGCCGCCGTCTTGGTCCAGGCCGCCACTGACAACCGCAACCGCACCGTCAGCGAACTCCGGCACCTTTTCTCCAAGCAGGGCGGCAACCTCGCCGAGCAAGGCGCTGTGGCCTGGATGTTTGAACGCAAGAGCCAAATCCTGATTGACGCCGCCAAAGCCACCGAGGACCAGCTGATGGGCATCGTCCTGGACGCCGGCGCCGACGATTTGCGCAATGACGGCTCGCACTGGGAAGTCCTCTCGCCTCCCGAATCGCACGAAAGCGTCCTGGCGGCTCTCCACCAGGCAGGCATCGAAACCGCCTCGGCTCAAATCGCCATGATCCCGAAAAACACCGTGAAGCTCGAAGGCAAAAACGCGGCCAACATGTTGAAGCTGGCGGAGGCGCTGGAAGAACACGACGACGTCCAGAACGTCTACTCCAATTTCGACATCGACGAAAAGGAGATGGAGGCGCTGGCGGGCTAGCCGCGCCCCCGCAGGGGATGCGAATCCTGGGAATCGACTGCGGCTCCGAGCGGACCGGTTACGGAATCATCGAAAGCGACGGGCGCGATCACCGCATGGTGGCCGCGGGCGTGATCCGCACCTCCGCCAAATCCCCTCTTGCGCTGCGGCTGCTGGAAATCTCCCGCCGGTTGCGCCAGGTGATCGATGAGTTCCAACCCGAAGCGGTGGCTGTCGAAGAGGTCTTCCACGCCGCCAATCCCAAAACGGCTCTCAAGCTCGCCCATGTCCGCGGCGTGGCTCTGCTGGCCGCCGCCGAGGCCGGCCTCAAGGTGGGCGAGTATTCGCCGCTGGAAGTGAAGACCAGCGTCGTGGGCTACGGGCGCGCCGAAAAAGATCAGGTGCAGATGATGGTCGGGTCGTTGCTCCACTTGGCCGCGCCGCTTGAGTCCCAGGATGCTTCCGACGCCGTGGCCGTGGCCATCTGCCACGCTACTCATGCCGCCCGCGCGGGACTGGAGACTTGCCTGTGAGACGCCTGCTCGTGCTTCTGGCGCTGGCGGCGCCTTTGCTTTCCGCCCAGGCCAGAATTGACTTCATCAAGAAGTTCCCGGGCAGCACCCCTCCCTATTTTCATCTCTGGGTCGACGCTGCCGGGAAGGGAGAATACCGCGAAAGCCCGGACGACGATCAGCCCTTCCCGCTGCGCCTGAGTCCTGAGGAGACGTCCGCCGTTTTCGATCTGGCCCGCAGGCTCGGCCATTTCTCCACGCCGCTCGAATCCGGCCTCAAGGTCGCCTTCACCGGAGAAAAAACCCTGCGCTTCACCGACGGCGAGACGCGGCACGAAACAACCTTCAATTACACCGCCAATCCGGACGGCCAAAAGCTTCTGGACTGGATGGAACGCATCGCTGAAACGGCCCGCCACGCAATCAATTTGGAACGCACGGCCCAGTTCGACCGGCTGGGCCTGGACCGCGCTCTGCTCGAACTCCAATACGCTTACGAGCAGAAACGCCTGGCGGGCGCCAGTCAGCTCTTGCCCATCCTGGACCGCATCGCCCGCAATAAGAGCGCCTTCAACCGCGTGCGCGAGCGCGCCGCCACGCTCGCCGAAGCCATCCGCTCCGGCAAGCCGCCCTCGCCATGACGGACCCTCCGTTCCCGCGCATCCTGCTCATCATCCTGGACAGCCTCGGCGCCGGCGAAGCTCCCGACGCCGCCGATTATGGCGATGCAGGCAGCGACACCCTCGGCCATCTGGCCCAGCTCCGGCCCTTGCGCGTGCCGAATCTTGTCTCGCTCGGCCTGGCCAACATCCGCCCGCTGGACCATCTCGCGCCGGCGCCTGCTCCTTTGGGCGCTTTTGGCCGCTGCGCTCCGGCTTCTCCCGGCAAGGACACAACCACCGGCCACTGGGAAATCGCCGGCGTCCACTTAGCGCGCCCGTTCCCCCTTTACCCCTCCGGTTTCCCTCCGGAGATCATGGACGAGTTTGCTCGCCGCACCGGCCGCGGATGGCTGGGCAACGTCCCCGCCTCCGGCACCGAGATCATCCGCCAGCTTGGCGAAGAGCACATCCGCACCGGCAAGCCCATCGTCTACACCTCCGCCGACAGCGTTTTTCAGATCGCCGCGCACGAAGAGGTCATCCCCGTCGCCGAGCTGTACCGGATTTGTGAAATCGCCCGGGAGATTCTGCGCGGCCCGCACGAGGTGGGCCGGGTGATCGCGCGCCCCTTCGTGGGACAGCCCGGTTCGTTCGTCCGCACCGCCAACCGCAAGGATTTCGCCGTGCCGCCTCCGCCGGGCATGTTGCTCGACCGCCTGGCCGAGGCCGGCTGGGCTGTGCACGCGGTTGGCAAGATTAACGAGATCTTCCTCGGCCGCGGCATCCGCTCCGCCTCCAAGACGAAGAACAACGCCGATGGCATGGGCAAAACGCTGGAGGCCATGCGGCAAACCTCCTCGGGTCTGATCTTCGTCAACCTCGTGGATTTCGACCAGCTCTACGGCCACCGCAACGACGCCGAAGGCTACGCCCGCGCGCTCGAGCAAGTCGACGCCTGGATTCCGGATCTTGTCCACGCGATGAAGGACAAAGACCTGGTGATCTTCACCGCCGATCACGGCTGCGACCCCACCACGCCCTCCACCGACCACAGCCGCGAGTACGTGCCTGTCCTGGCCTATGGCAAGTCGGCGGCGAAAAACGTTAACCTGGAAGTCCGCACTTCTCTGTCCGACATCGGACAAACCATCGCGGAGAACTTCGGAGTTCGTGTCGAGAAAGGAGTGAGTTTTCTCAGCGCATTCTTATGAGACGTCCTCTATTGGCAGGGAATTGGAAGATGTACAAGACGCCGGCCGAGACGGCGGCGTTTTTTGAGGCTTTCACGCCGCTGGTGGCCGGCGTCACCGAGCGAGATATCGTCATCTGTCCGCCCTTCGTGGATCTGCCCGCGGCGGTGAGCGCCGCCGCCGGCACCCGCATTGAGATCGGCGGCCAGGACATGCATTGGGCCAAGGAAGGGGCTTACACCGGCGAGGTCTCGGCGGCGATGCTTATCGGCGCAGGCTGTAAGTGGGTGATTATCGGCCACAGCGAGCGGCGCCAGTATTTCGGGGAAACCGACGAGACCGCCAACAAGAAGGTCCTGGCAGCGCTCGAAGCCGGGCTGAACCCGATCCTTTGCATTGGCGAGATGCTGGAGGAACGGGAGGCGGGAAAGACCGAGCAGGTCCTGCTGGCGCAACTGAAGGGCGGGCTGGCCGGCATGACGCCCGAGCAAGTGTCTAAAGTCACCATCGCCTATGAGCCCGTGTGGGCCATCGGCACCGGCAAGACCGCCACGCCGCCGATGGCGCAGGACGCGCACCGCTACATCCGCTCCATGGTGGCGCGCCAGCACGGCTTCGGCCCGGCGGGCGGCATGCGAATCCTGTACGGCGGCAGCGTGAAGCCCGACAACATCAAGGGCTTGATGGAGCAGCCGGACATCGACGGCGCGCTGGTGGGCGGCGCCAGCCTCGACCCCGCCGGCTTCGCCTCAATCGTGAATTACTAAGTCGCAGTCCAATGGCCGGCCCGGCGCTCTTGCCGGCCGGGCCCTCTACTCGGTGCTGTAGTTGATCTCGATGCGGCGTCTGAGGAGCGCTCGTCCGGAGATTCAAACATGTCTGCGCGTTTATGATTTTCCCCAGCCGCGCGGGACCCGCCGACGGATTCCTCCCGGATCTGTCATAATGCTCAGCGGGGACGGACAAAGCATATGGCTGGAGGCGAGCGCTACGAGCTGCAAATCGACGCTTTCCTGCCCGAAACCATCCCGATGGCCAGGCTGTCGGAGTACATGTTGGCGTTTGCCGAGTTACTCGGCAGCCAAGAGCGCGTGCATTTCGAGGGCCTCCGCCCCGGCAGCCTCTCGGTGGTTTCCGTGGTGGAGCCGGTCGCCCAGAACAAAGTGGCCCGGAGGCTGGAGGAGGTGCGCTTCGGCGTGGCGCCCAAGCAGGCCATGGAGGCGTTTCAGCGGATCGACGAATACCTGGCCGCCGACAACGCCGCCGGACGCATTTGGCGAGGGCAGGAGCGGGTCATCGAATTCGCCGGCCGCAACCGGCCGGTAGAATCGGCGCTCGGGCCCATTGTGCAGCAGGAGACGCTCGTAGGAGAGGTCATCCAAATTGGAGGCCGGGATGAAACCATCAACGTTCATATCCGGTCCGGCGATGAGATCCATCGATGCATCACCACCAAGAGCATCGCGCGCCGCATGGGCCATCACTTGTTTGGCGCGCCGGTGCGCGTCCAGGGCCGCGCCACGTGGTCCCGCTCGGACTCTGGGAAATGGCGGCTGCACCGTTTTGAGATCGACAGCTTCGAGCCGCTGAGCGAGACCCCGCTTTCGGACCTATTTACGGACCTCCGCGCGCGGCTCGCTCCTCCGCACGGCGGCCGGCCGAACCCGGTCGAAACCGTGCGCCGGCTGCGTGAGGAGTAACCGGCCATGGTCGTGTTCGATAGTACGATCCTGTCACTGCTGCTGTTTCCCGATGCGTCGCTCGGCCAGCTGGGCTCCGGCGATGCGGTGGAATTCGCCCGGGAGCGGGTGGAGGGCTTAGTGCGGGAACTGGAGCAGGCGGGCGAGCAGGTTCTCATCCCTGCTCCCGTGCTTTGCGAGGTCTTGGTGACCGAAGGGGCGGATATCCAAGAAGTGTTGGACGTTCTAAGCCGCTCCGCCTTTCTGCGCATTGGTGATTTCGACCAGCGGGCGGCGGTGGAACTTGCGGTGCGTTTGCGGGAAGCGATCAAGAAAGGCGATCCCAGGGAGGGCTTGCCCATTACCAAGAGTGCGATGAAATTTGACCGTCAAATCGTCGCGATTGCGCTGGTCCACGGCGCCAGCACCATCTACTCCGACGACGAAGCGCTTCGGAAGTTTGCCCAGAATTGCGGCTTGAGCGTGAAGAAAGTTTCTGAGCTGCCTGTTCCTGAGTCGCAGAGGCCCCTGCCATTCCCTGAAACAAACGGCTCTTGAAAGAACGCTGACACCGGCTCGCCGCTTTTGGGCACGGCGCCGCAACCGCCCTCTACTCGGTGCTGTAGTTGATCTCGATGCGGCGGCTGAGGCGGGCGGCCAGCCACAACACGAAGGCCGTCAACAGCAGCAGCCCCGCCACCGATGCCGTGGCCGAGGGCGGCTCGGCGGGCTGGAGAAACAACTGCACCAGCGCCGGCACACCTTTATCCAACGGCATGCGCACCGGGCAGACCGCCTGTAAGTAGTGCAACACCGTGATCTTTTGCAGCATCGGAGGCAGATAGTTGCTGGCGTTCTCCCACAGCAGCAACACCGCCGCCGGGACGATCGGATTGCGCACCAGCAGGCCCGCCGCCAGAAAGACGCTGCCGTAGCCCGCGCAGCCCAGCGCCGCCGCCAGCGCATACCGCGCCAGATGCGCGGCCCCGTGCTGGTTCCAGTAAGCCTGCACTTCCAGGCTGCTGTGCGGGGAGAGCATCGCCAAAAAGCCCAGCACGGCGCCGGCGGTGAAGATGATGACCGAGGCCAGCAGCCCGGCGGCATACTTACCGCTCATCAGCACCTCGCGGCGCACCGGCGCCAGCAGCCAGAAGTGCAGTGTCTTGTCCAGCATCTCGCCGCGGAACAGGTTCATGAAGATGCCCAGGCAGCCGAAGAACACCGCCAGGCGGAGATAGAACACCTGAAAGATGCCGGCGAAGATCGTGCGGTCCTGCTCGAAGCTCAACACCGGTTCGGTCCGCTTGCGCTCCAGCACTCCATTCTTAAACGTCAAGTCGGTGCGCGCCGAACCGTCGAAATAGCCCATGTAGCGGTACCGCACGGGTTCCTCTCCGCCGCGGCGGCGCGTGTACCCGCGGTCGTAGAAAGGCTTGCCGAGGCGGGCGATCACCTGTTCCGGAGTCTCGCCGGGAGCGATTGAGGCGATCTGCGCGGAACTGACGATGCCGTAGCGGCTATAGCGCTGGGTGCTTGCCTTGACCTCGAGGGTGTGCAGCAGAAACGCCGCCGCGGGGAACAGCGCCAGCAGGTACACCCAAAAGGCCCGTTTGGAGAAGAAGGCCCGCCTTGCCTCAAGCCGCGCGATAACCAGAGCTTGCCGCAACCGGACGCGCAGAGTCATGATTGCCCCCCGATCAGATATTGGTAGACCGCGTCCACGTTTTCATCCACCGGGATCACGCTTTCGATTTCGTGTCCCTGTAGGGCGAGCTGCGTCAGAACGCGCGACAGATCGTCGCCGCGGTGCGTCATCACCAGCAGCCCCGAGCGGTCGTCATTGAGCCGGATCTCGGTGACGTGGTCCAACCCGAACAAGGCCGCGGCAGCGCCGGCCGCGTTCCGGCAGCGGATCAGGAACTGGCTGGGATGCTCCCGGATCTCCTCGCGGACGTTGCGGATCTGCCCCTCGGCGGCGATCATTCCGTTGGCGATCAGGATCACCTGATCGGAGATCACATCCACTTCCTGGAGAACGTGGCTGGAGAGGATGACGTGGCGGCCGCGGGCGGCAAACTCCCGGAAAAGTTGGATCGTTTCGGCGCGGACCAGCGGGTCCAGGCCGTTGAGCGGCTCGTCGAGAACCAGGACTTCCGGATCGTGCGCGATGGCCTGGGCCAGCCGCACCCGCTGCCGCATGCCTTTGGAGTAGCCGGCGACCTTGCGGTTTGCGGCGTCCGTCATCCCCACTCGCTCCAGCGCCGCCCAGGCCAGCCGCGCCGCCTCTGCGCGGGAGTATCCGTACAACTCCAGACCTGTTGCGACGAACTCGAACCCGGTGGCCCCGCGCGGGGCCGCGTCGTACTGGGTTGCGTAGCCGGTGATCCGCATCAGGCGCTCCGGATCGGAGGGCGGCAGCCCGCGGACCAGAATCGTTCCGCGGTCGGGCCGGATCAACCCGGTCATCAAGTTCATCAGGGTGGTCTTGCCGGAACCGTTCGGACCGACCAGGCTGGTGATGCCGGGCAGAATGCGCAGGCTGACCCGGTTGACGCCCAGCACATCGCCGTAGAACTTGGAAACGTCGTCGAAGACGACCTCGGCGGAGCTCATGCCACCACCTCCACCGGACGCAGCTTGCGTTCCAATATCCAGGCCAGCAGGGCGATCATTCCGGCCAGCGCCAACGCGCATTCCCGAACCCCCGGCCCCTCGGGCGTTTCCACTCCCAACAGGCCGCTCCAGATGAAATAAGAAGAGCGCGTTGGATTCAGCAGCGTGGCCCAGTTGGTACGCAGGACCTGATTCAACACCTGCTCCATGCCGGCCAGCACAAAGAAGAACCCCAGCACCAGCCCGCCTGCGATGAGGCGCATCCGCACGTAGGCGGAGCAGGCCAGCGCAACCATGCTCACAAGCAGAACCCACAGCACAAAGCCCGCCAGCAGCCCTGCCGCCATGCTCCAGTTCGGCCGGATCCAGCTCCAGCCGGCCATCCCGCACTGCATGAGGATCAAGATCAAACCCGGAACCCAGGTGATCAGCGAAAGCATTCCGCCCAGCACCGCCAGCCGCGCCACCGCATAGTCCAGGCGCGAGATGGGCCGGCTGAAATAAAGCGGAAGCGCCCCGTTGGCCAGGTCGGGGGCCACCAGTCCGGGACCCGCCAGCGCCGCCAGCAGCGTGGCGAACACGGCCTGCACATTCATGAACACGAGGAAGAAATGCCCGTCGACCTTGAAAACCGGGGCCACGCCGCCCATGGTCTTCAATAAGTCCAGGTTGTTCGCCAGATAGATGTAGCCCAGGCAGAGCAGCGGCCAAATCAGGCTTACGATTAACGCGATTAATACAAGACGCTGGTTCAATAAGCGCCGCCAGGCAAAACGGGGGAAGGCCATCACGCGCGCGGCGTGGGTGGTGAGCGGCCCCTGGTATCGCTGATATCCGCGTTTATAAACGGCCATGCGCCATCTCCTGTTCGCGCCGGGCCTCATCGCCCGGGGTTTCGCGGATGTGCCCGACGGCTTTCAGGAAGATCTCCTCCAGGCTGTCGCGGCGGTGCGTCAGCTTATGGACGCCGAGATTCTGACTCGCCAGAATCGCCCAGAGCGCATCGAGCTCGACCCCCGGCGGCAGCACGATGCGCCAGCGCCCGGCGCTCTCCCGCACAGCGTAGGCGCCGGCCTGTCTGAGGGCGGCCTCCAGGCCGCTGTCGTCTCCGGTCACCTCCAGCTCCACAAAGCGGCGGTTGGCGCGGCGCTCGGCCTCCAGGTCCGCCTGGTGAACCACGCGCCCGTTGTGCAGGATCACGGCCTCGTCGCAAACCTCCTCGACGTCGTGGAGCAGATGCGAGCACAGCAGCACGCACATGCCGTGCTCTTCTTTCATTTCGCGGATTAGCTCCAGCATGCGGCGGCGCGCCGCGGGATCCAGCCCGTTGGTGGGCTCGTCCAGAATCAGCAGTTCCGGTCCGTGCAGGATGGCCTGAGCGAACTTGGCCATTTGCCTCATGCCGAGAGAGTAAGTGCCCAGGGTGCGATAGCGGGCCTCGCCCAGCCCGACGTGGTAAAGAACTTCGTGCGCCTTCTCGAGCGCGGCCTCGGGCGGCAGTCCCGAGATCTCGCCCATCAGCCGCAGGAAGGCGACGGCGGTCAGATCGGCGATGATGGCCTCGGTTTCGGGCATGTAGCCGATGCGGGTGCGCACATCGCGGGGGAAGCGGTGGCAGTCGTAGCCCAGGATGCGGGCTGAGCCGTTGAGCGGACGATGGAATCCGAGCAAGGTGCGGATCAGGGTCGACTTGCCCGCGCCGTTCGGCCCGAGCAAGCCGATGGCGCGGCCGCCGCCGGTTGCGCCAAGCCGGCAGGTGATGTCTTCGAGCACCACCCGCCGGCCCAGCTTGACGCTCAAGTTATCGAGTTCGATTACGTGCGGCATTGGCCTGTGCCCGGCGCTCGACGCCCTGGTTGCGGGCGGGGCTATTAGTCAGCATAGCCGTAAACACCAGGTCCATAAAGCGAGTACGTCCGGCGGCTTGAATTCGCTCCGTCTCCGCGGTCGAGACGATCAGCAGCGGATCGCGGTTGGCTAGCAGGGATTTCAGGGTCCCATCGCTCATTAAGGCGGCGGCGTCCGCGAGCGCACCTTGCGTGTTGAGCCACAGGAAGGCGGACTGGTGCGGTCCCGAGGCGGCAGGCAACTGGCCTTGGAACTTCTGAGAGCGGATTAAGGGGAAACCGCCGTTGCGAGTGGCGATGGCTTGGGCGGCCAGATCCCGGTCGGTGCTGAGGATCATATAACCGCGGTCGTAGGTCCAGTACAGCGGCAGGCCGTTGGCGGTGAAGGTCAGGCGCATCCAGGAGCGTCCGCCGGCTGTTTCCTCGGCGAGCTGGAAGGCGGGGGGCTTGCCTGCGGAAGCGAGTTGTTGGTTGACCGAGTCGGCGAACCGCCGGGCGGCGGCGTCAATCGAAGCGGGCTGTTTCACTTCGACGGCGGCAACCCAGCCGGGAACCGGCAGGGACGGCCGCTCGATGGCGAAGGTGAAGTCCGATCCGAGGGCCGATGCGATATCGCCGGCGACGCTAATGCCGGTGTGCGCCTCCATTTCGGCCAGTCCCTCCCGGAACTTGGGGTCGAGGCGGCCGATGAGCGCGTTGAATTCGTCATAGGCCTCGCGCGGATCGCGTGTGGAAGCGGAAACCGCCAGCACGGCGTCCGCCGAGACGTACTCGGCCGAGCCGGCCGGACCGGGTCCGGCAAGCCAGCTAGCCACGCCCGTACGCGGTCCGTCGAAGACCATGGCAGCGCGCAGCTCTTCCGAACCTGGAGCGCCGCGCTGCTCCAACACCACATACTTCAGGTGGCTGAACCCGGTGGCGTCGGCCGCAGGTGAAGCGGCGGAGGGGCGGCTGGCGCTGACGTCAAACGCCGCCAACCCGCTCACGCCCTGCCGGTAGTGAGACGCGATCTCGGCGGCAAACGGTCCGGCTGCGCCCGAACCCAAGGCGGCCAAGGCGGCGCTGAGGTTGGCCGGCGAATCGGAGACCACCAGCAGCGTGTCACGGATCTGGGAGGCGAGCTTGCCGTCCGGTGCAAGCTGCGCCAGCGCTTGCTCGAGCGCTGCTTGCTGTCCGGGCTGCACGGCGGCCAGCAACACGGGCGCGGTGTCCTTCGAAAGAGGCAGCCGGAAGAGGACAAAAACCACCTCGTCCCCCACCAGGGGCGACACCGTTTGAAGCTTGTCCACGAACTCCTTGAGCTGGAGGGTCTGCTGGGAAGTCCACCACTCCCTCAACACCGCGCTTTGCGCGGCGCGCTGCTCGATCAAGGCCACCGTCTGCCCAATGGCGGGGCCGAGGTTCGGAAGCGCCACGTAGACCAGGGAACCGGCGGGCAAGTAAGGGAGCAGGGAAGACTGGGTCCGGACCGCGGGGCTGTGGGTGGCGGCCACCGATTTTTCGATGGCGGCCAGTTCTCCTAACAGAGCGTAGTACTTCTCGGCGTTTTCGCTCCATGCGATGGTGCGCTCCACGGAGATTCCATCCAGAGCGGGAGTGGAGGCTGCGGCCTGGCCCCGGCGCAGCAACCTCTGGCCTCGGGGCTGACGCACCTGGACTGCGCCCTCGATCACCGAGACCAGCGAGCCGGCCAGCCCGGAGGAGACGGCGAAAACGGTTCCCTTCACGGAGGCCACGGAATCCCGCGTCCAGACCTGGAGGCGGCCGAAACGCTGCGGGGCGGCTTGCACGATGATGTCGCCGCGGTTCAGGCGGATGGTGCGGCGGGTGAAGGTCGATTCAAAGGCCAGCTCGGTGCGTTCGTTGACCTCGACGAGCGAGCCGTCGGCCAGGCGCAGCAAGGCGCGCGCGCCCATCGCCGTGCGCACGATCTCGCCTTCGTTGATGGCGGCCCCGAGCGGGATGCGGCCCTGAGGCACGCGGTCGACTTCGCCGGAGGCGGCCACCAGAGTGGCGCGTGGTCCCGAAGGCGCGAGCGCCCGGTCGGCAGGCCCGCTCCCTAAATAGACGGCGAGGGCGGCCAGGGATGCAGCCACGGCCCATTTGGCCCAGCGCGGGAAGGCGCGAGGCCGGCGCGGGGCCGGCATCACCGCGACCTTGCGCTCACCGCGCAGCTCCACCCAGGCCTTGCGGCAAGATGGGCAGCGGCTGAGGTGGTCCTCCAGCAACAGGCGCCTTCCGAACTCCAGTTCGCCCGCCAGGTACGCGGGGAGGGCGGGGCGAAATTCGGCGCAGGCGGGGGACGAAGTCCCAGCCAGCTTCTCCCACACGCGGGCTTTGACCGCGGCCAGTTCTTCGGCCGGGACGGATTCCTTGCGGATTTGATTCAAGGCCTCATCCAAACGGTCCTCAGGCATGGTGTTCCTCCCTCTCGTCAAGCTTCCATCATGGAGCGCAAAGTCTGGCGGATGCGGAACAGGCGGCTGCCTACGGTGGGCCGTTCGATGCCGAACATCTCGGCCAACTCCTCGCCGCTCAACCCCTCGACATACTTGAGGACGAACAGCTCGGCGTCCTCGGGGTCGAGGCGGCTCAGGGCTTGGCGCAGGCGTTCTTTCAGCAGCACCGGGGTCTCGACGGAAAGCCGGGGGATGATGTCCTCGAGCGGGGTCTCGGCCCGCCACTGGCGGCGGCGCAGGATATCGATGGCTGCGTTGGTGGCCGCTCGGCGGAAATAGGCTTCGTTGGAGACGGGCGTCTGAAAGTCCGGGTGCTGTTTCCAAAATCGCAGGAAGACGGTCTGGAGGACGTCTTCGGCATCGGCGGGGTTGCCGGTGACGCGCAGGGCGGTGAGGAAAACGGTGTCCGCGTATTTGTTGTAAAGTTCCTGGAACTGGGGGTCTGGGATCATCGCCGGTTCCGCCGCTGGGACTGCCACGCCGCTGGCCGCCATATCTTTGCTCCCAATCAGCTAAACGCAGCCCGCGAAACGATTATTCCACGGCGGAGAGAGAAAAATGCAGCCCGTCAGCGGGACCGGTCGAGGGTGGCTTATGAGCAGAGGGCGGTGGGTAAAAGGGGGCCAAGGCCGGCAGGAATGCCGGCCGCAGGCCTGGAGGCCTGCCCCACAAGAGCAGCGTGCACCAGCGATGAGGAAAACGAAGGGCGAAAGCCGTCCGCCGCCAAGACTGGCGGCGTGGCACGCAAGACTGCGTGCTCCACGGGAGGCGCCGGTGTGGCGAGCCCGGTGGGCGGACACGCTGGTCCGCCCCTACATGGCGCAGCATCGGGTTGAGCAGAGGGCGGTGGGTGAAGGGGGCCAAGGCCGGCTGGAAAGCCGGCCGCAGGCTAGAAAACCTGCCCCACAAGAGGGCCTGCCTCACAACAGCAGCCTGGCCACGGAGCTGCGCGGGACTTTTTGGAATGGGCCACTTAGCGGGGCTGGTCGAGGGTATAGAAGAGGTAGCGGTACTCCCAGGTTTGGGTGCGGCCGGGGTCGACGGAAATGGCGATGTACGGCTCCGGGCAGACCGTCTCGCGGCGGGTCCAGAAGTTGAGGCGCACGATGGGCCGGTCGGAGGTGATGCGCACGCCGGCTCCGGCGGGACGGTTTTCGATCCGGATGTCGTAGTCGCGGGGAGACTTGCCGAACCCTTCCAGCCAGCTCTGGACGGACAGGTTGCCGGTGAACTCCTTATAGAAGACCAGCTCGTTGCCCTGGGCGTCCAGCATCCCGCGGAAGTTGCCCAAGGGTTTCAGGGGGAAGGGGAAGATCACGCGGTAGCCAGGGCCGCTGGGCTGCTGATCGATCACAAAGAAGTTGTGGTTGTATTGCGTGCCGCGGATCGGTTTGGGGCCGGCGTTGGCGAGGCGGTGGCTAATGACCATTTCGGGCTTGCCGGGGACCAAGGTGATGCGTTTCACATAGGTGTAGGCGTAGCCGATCTTATTGGCAACGGCGTGGCGGAATTCGACCCAGTTCTTGCCATGCGTGACCTTCCACTCGCCCGGATCCGCCAATTTGTAAGTGGTGAAGGCGCTGAAGGGGCGGCTGTCGGGGCGCACGGCATGACCCACGCCGATGCGGAGGAAGAGTCCGCCCGGGGCGGCTTCCTCGAAGCCGAGCTGGCCTTCGCCGTCGAAGCTTTCGGCGGGGCCGGTGATGGCGTCGTGGACAAGCGGATCGTGCCTGGGATACCACTGGCCGAAGTATTGATGGCCCTTGTATTCGAGGCTATAGACAATGCCGGACCAGTCGAAGCGGGTGGCGCGGTAGGAGCCTTTTTCGGGATCGGGGAGATGGAGTCCGGCTTTTAAGACGCCGTTCGCGATCTCCAGGCCGGGGTAACTCTGGCAAAAAGCCGGAATAACAAATAAGAATAACTTAGTAAGTAATTTGCAGTTCATAGTGCATCCACTAAGTAACTTTTAAGGAAGAAAGCACGCTGTCCCAGGGCTTGCGGTAGGGGCGTTCGAGCATCGCCGAAGCCTCTTTGTCCCCCGGAATGTCCTCCCGGACGGGGTCCCAGCGGAGGGCGCGGCCAAGGCGCAGGGAGAGGTTGGCGAGATGGCAGGCAGTGGCGACGCGGTGGCCGTCTTCGGCATCGGAGAAGGGCTGGCGGCGGGTGCGGATGCAGTCGAGCCAGTCGCGCTTGTTGAGGATCATGGGATCCTGGCCCGGGGGCCGTTCGCGGACGGCCTCGATCCAGGGCGTGGGGGGAGTGTGGGAGCCGACCGGGCCGCCGGGAGGATGGCCCTGCCAGCCCGGGATTTGGTCCGCCGGGTCGCCCTTCATCTCGGGCAGGACCTCGTAGGCGCCTTCCCGCAAGATCAGGGTCCCTTTGGGGCCGAGGAAGCGGATGCCGGTGATGTCGGGCTGGGCGTTGGCCTCGCGGATGGAGTACAGGACGGTAAAACCGGGGTAAGTAAAAACGGCATCTTGCAGGTCAGGGGTTTCACAGTCGTCTTCGAGTACGTAACGGCCGCCGGCCGAGTAGACCTGCAACGGCGCATTGACGCCGAGCAGATAGTGAACCTTATTGAGGTCATGGGAGGCGAGGTTGGTCATTTGACCGCCGGCGAAGTCCCAGAACCACCGGAAGTGGTAGAGGCAGCGGTGGCGGGTATAGGGCTTCTTGGGGGCGGGGCCGAGCCACAAGTCGTAGTCCAAGCCGGGCGGGGGATCGGAAGGCGGGGTGACGCCGAAACCGGGGTAGATGTTGCGGACGGCGGCGATGCGGACGGTGTGGATTTTCCCCAGACGGCCCGAGGCGAGGATTTCGCGGCCGGCGCGGACTTCGGGGCTGTGCTTGCGCTGGGTGCCGGAGCAGACGATGCGGTTGAATTTGCGGGCGGCATTGACGATCCAGCGGCCCTCGCGGACGAAGAGAGTGAGGGGCTTCTCGACGTAAACGTCCTTGCCGGCGGCGCAGGCCAGGATGGTCATTAGGGCATGCCAGTGGTCGGGCGTGCCGATCACCACGCCTTGAATGTCTTTGTTCTCCAGGAGCTTTCGGAAGTCGGAGTAACCTTTGGCCTGGGGGCCGCAATGCTGTAGGCCGGCTTCGAGACGGGGCTGGTAGACGTCGCAGACGGCGGCGCAATCGACGTCCGGCATGGCCTTCAGGTCCGAGACGTGCCGTTTGCCGATGAGGCCATAGCCGATGAAGCCGATTTGGAGGCGCTCATTGGCGCCGAGAATGCGGCGGTAGGAGGCTGCGGTCAGGGCCGTGGTCAGGAACGCCCGCCGGCTGGCGGGCGATTCTGGAAGCCGATCCATCGTAGTGGACACCCCCTGGAGTATCTGGCGGTCAGGCACTCAATCTCAGTTCAACAATCATACATCAAGTTGGGTGGAGGGAGCCGCGGGGCGGCGGCATGAAGATCGTCGCTCGCGGACAAGATTCAGGGGTTGGTAATACGAGGGCAAACCACAGAGGACACGGAGAAGGCAAACCACAGAGGGCACGGAGGACACGGAGAAAAACAAACCACGGAGGGCACGGAGGACACGGAGAAAAACAAACCACGGAGGACACGGAGGACACAGAGAAAAACAAACCACGGAGGGCACGGAGATGGGAAGAAGGGAGCGGCTGGAGGTGGAGCGCGCAGTCGTGCGGGCTGGATGGCGTGGGAACTCCCGCGCAGCTCGGGATTGTGTCGCTCTGCCGGCGTGACCGCCGGCATGGCAAGCCTGGCGGCTTGCTCCACGGGGGGAGCGGTCGGTGCAGCAAGCTACACGCTGGGCGGACACGCTGGTCCGCCCCTACACGGCGCGGCGTTGGGTTGTGCGGAGGGCGGTGGGTGAAGGGGGCCGAGGCCGGCTGGAAAGCCGGCCGCAGGCTAGAAAGCCTGCCCCACATCAGATGCTTGCCCTACAAACACGGGCCTGTGGCAAAGCAGGAGAGGAAAGCCGACCACCGGCATGACTGCCGGTGTGGCACGCAAGACTGCGTGCTCCACGGAGAGGCCGGCATGGCAAGCCTGGCGGCATGCTCCACTTGGCGGCAGGTGCGATTGGGCGCAGGAGTGGCAGTCGGTAAAGGGCACCCAGGCCGGCTGGAAAGCCGGCCGCAGGCTAGAAAGCCTGCCCCACATTGGCCACGACGTGGAGGGCACAGGAAAAACAAACCACGGAGGGCACGGAGGACACGCAAAAAAAGCAAACCACAGAGGACACGGAGAACACGGAGGTGGGAAGAGAGGGGGCGGAAAGGCTGGTCCGCACACTCGGCAAGGTTCGGTTGCAAGGAGGGCAGTGGGTGGGAGGGCACGGAAAAAGCAAACCACAGAGGGCACGGAGGAAACGCAAAAAAAAGCAAACCACAGAGAACACGGAGAACACGGAGAAAAACAGAGCACGGAGGGCACGGAGGACACGGAGAAAAACAAACCACGGAGAACACGGAGATAGGAAAAGAGGGGGCGGAAACGGCGGGCTGTACGTACAGAGACGATTCGGTTGCGCAGAGGGCGGCGGAGCGGACGGTTCAGGCGCGCATGCGGCGGTAATTCTCCAGACAGCGCTGCGCGGTTTCCAGCTCGGGCAGGGAGTATCCTTCCTGCTCGATCATATAGTATTCGACTCCCCCGACGGATTCGGCGGCCTGGAAGATTTGCTTCCAGGGCGCGGCCCCTTCGCCAAAAAGCACCCGGTAGCCCTTGTCCGGCTCCGGAGAATAGTCCTTCAAATGAATGCAGGCGAAGCGGCCGGGATTCTTGCGGATCCAGTCGACCGGGTCCTGCTTCACCTCGAGGCAGGTGCCGACGTCCAACTGGAGGATCACTGCCTTGGAAGTCTCGCGGGCGATGATCTCAATGGGGCGGACGCCCTCGACCGGGCGGAACTCTTGCTGATGGTTGTGGTAGCCGGGGCGCATTTTAGCGGAGGCCATCTTCTCCGCAGCCTGGTTGAGCATCTCGGCCACCTTCTTCCAGCCGTCCCTGTTCTCCACCCGGGGCGGGCTGGCCATCACGATGTAGCGGCTTCCCAAGATGCCGTTCAACTCGATGGCCTTCTGCACTCCGTCGGCGGTGAAGGAGACGGCGCCGTTGTGCGTGGACAGGCAGCGGAGGCCAAGGTCATCGAGCAGCTTGCGGACCTCCTTGGCGTAGTCTGGAGTCCAGGAGTAGTACGGCGAGTAGAATTCCACAATCGGATAGCCCATCTTGGCGACGGCAGTGACGGTCCCCTTCAGGTCTTTTTGGAGCATTCCCCGGACCGAGTAGAGCTCCAGTCCGACAGGGTAGCGGTCCGCCGCCCAAAGACGCGGCGCAAAGGGGGCCGCGGCCGAGGCGGCCAGGAAGGAACGCCTGGAAATCTGCGGTTGGGTGGTCATGGCAACTCAAAGATACCACAACGAGTTGTAACCTTTCCGGGGTCCGGATCATCTTTGCAAGAAAGCAGCAAACTCAGAGGTGGATGAATGAAAACTTTCGCACGTTCCATGAGCGCACTGGCGCTACTTTTGCTTCCCGGCTTGCTCAGCGGGGCCACGTATCAGATCGACGCATCCCATTCCACCGCAGCCTTCACGGTGCGCCACATGATGGTGACCAACGTGAGCGGCGCGTTTGGCAAGATGTCGGGCACGGTCGAGTTCGACCCGGCCAATCCGTCTGCGGCGAAGATCGACGTCACCATCGAAGCGGCATCGGTGGATACGCGCAATCCGAAGCGTGACGAACATTTGCGCAGCGCCGACTTTTTCGATGTGGCCAATCATCCGACGATCACGTTCCGGTCCACGAAGGTGGAGCGAGTGGGCGAGGACCGCTACCGCGTGACCGGCAACCTGACGATCCGGGGCGTGACCAAGGAAGTGACCCTGGATGTGGAGACTACGCCGGAAATTCAGGCGCAGGGGACTGCACGGTTCGGCGCCACGGCCACCACCCGGATCAACCGGAAGGATTTCGGCGTGAACTGGAACCGCACGCTGGATGCGGGCGGCGTGGTGGTGAGCGACGAGGTGCGCATCAATATCGATGTGGCACTGGTGAGGAAATTAGCTCCGCCGGCAAAGAGTTGAGGCGGCAGGCAGGGCGGCCGCGGGGCGGATAATCAAGCCCGCGGCCGGCGCCTGCGCGGCGGTCTCAGCGGAGGCGTCAGAACCGCTCCCAATGCAGCACTTGCGAAAGGGGGCGCTTCGCTTTCTGCGGGTTTTCCGCAGGATATCCCAGGGCAATCAGACTGATGAGGCGGTAGCCAGGGGGCGCGCCGAGCTTCTGGCAGATCTCGGGGGCGTAGGGCTTTTTGTCTCCCGCCACCCAACAGCTTCCCAACCCGTGGGCGCGGGCCGCGATGAGGATATTCTCCGTGGCGGCGCAGCCGTCTTCCAAGTAGTACTTGGTCTCGCGGCAGAGCACGGCCACGCAGGCGGCGGCGTCGGCGATGAAGGGCCCAAAGTCGGTTTTAGCGGCAATCCACCGCCTGGTTTCCGGGTCGGTGACCACGATGAATTCCCAAGGTTCGACGCCGCGCGCGGTCGGCGCCAAGCGGGCGCAATCGATCAAATCCTCCAGAATCTCTTTCGGAATGGGTTTGGCCTGAAATACCCGGACCGAGCGCCGGGTCTTAATGGCTTCAATGGCATCCATAAGAACGGGTACCTCCAAGGTTCCATTAGACCCCAGCTCGTGAGCGCGGGGCTACAATGAGGCAGGAGGCCACCATGGGTATGGGGAAGACCCGCAGCCGGCTGCCGTTAGCCGCAGCGATGTTGGTGGGCGTGACGGCCGCGAGCGCACTCGCCATCGAGATTCCCGAAGGGACGCACGTCCTGATGCGCCTGGAAAACACGGTCACCACGCGGACCGCCCAGCCGGGCGATAAGGTGTATCTGCGCACAGCCAGCCCCATCCTTGCCGGGGACCGAGTCGCCGTGCCAGCGAACTGCTTCGCCACGGCGACCGTGACCACCGTAAAGAGGGGCGGGCGGGTGAAAGGCCGCGCGGAGCTGGGGCTGCGGCTCGACACACTGGTGCTGCCCAGCGGGAAGGCCGTATCGCTTGCCGGGCGTCCGGGCTCGGTGGATGCCGGAGGATCGGCCCAAACCGCCGATAAGGAAGGGATGATCCGGCAAGGCTCCGATGGGGGCCGCGACGCCGCCATCACGGCGTCCCGAACGGCGCAGGGCGCGGCGCTGGGGGCGATCGTGGACCGCAGCGCCCGGGGGGCCGGGATCGGGGCTGGGGCCGGAGGCGCGGCGGGACTCGCTCAGGTGCTGCTCACGCGGGGGCGGGACGTCGAGCTCAGGAGGGGTTCGACGATTGACGTGGTGTTGGACCGCCGCCTGAATGTCGAGTAAAGCACTGGTCCCCGATCCACTGTTACATTTAACTAAAGTTAATAGTGTACTAGTGCTGAGTACTCAAAGGTTGCCTGAAAGATGGATATCAAAAAGCAGCGAACTTACCCTATATTATAGGCATGGAGAGTCACTCGTTTGCCATGGCGGGCGCTGAGGACCGGCGCCACGAGGTGCGGCACGCGGTGAACCGGCCATGCCGCATTTACCCGGCCAGCCTGCCGGGGGCCGAACTGGCGGGTTTGACCGGAAACGCCAGCCGCAGCGGGCTGTATGTGCGCATAGCTGAGAATCAAGGATGCGCATGGCGGCCGGCGGCGGGCGAATCCCTGCGGGTGCTGATCGAGCTTCCCGCGGGGCCGGACCGGGCGCCCCGGTTTCTGGCGTGCACGGGGCGGGTGGTGCGCAGCGGCGCGGCCCCGGAGGGCGGGGCGTTTGTAGCGCTGGAGCTGCACGAGATGAAATTCGTGAGCGAAACGCCGGACGGCCGGCGGCAGCGGCCGGCGCTGAGCGTGCAATAGCGGGGGGAAGCATGGGCGAATTGATCGGCGCCTCTTCCCGGCATCTCACGCAGGCCGCCCTACAGCCGATGGCCGAGGACTGGGACCGCGCCACCGGTTACGAGGAGCTGGTGGAGAACGCCAGCGATCTGGTCTACACCCACGACCTCGCCGGGAACTTGACTTCCGTGAACAAGGCGGTGCTGGCGCTGACGGGCTACACCCGGGAAGAGGCCCTGCGCCTGAATCTCAAAGACCTTCTGACGCCCAGCTCCTGGCAGCAGGCGCGCCTGGTGATGGAGAACGGGCTGGGGGGCGGAACCCAGGCGCCTTTCGAGATGACCATACGGCGCAAGGACGGGGCCACGGTGGTGTTGGAGGCGAACGCCCGGCTGTTGTTCCGGGCGGGGCGGCCGGCGGGCGTGCTGGGCATTGCGCGGGACGTGAGCGAGCGGCGCCGCAACGAGAACCATCTGCGCCTGCTGCGCTCGGTGGTGGTGAACGCCAACGACGCCGTCTTGATCGCCGAGGCCAGGACCGGCGATCCGCTGGGCGGAAAGATCGTGTATGTCAATGAGGCGTTCACCAAGATGACGGGATACGCTTCGGAGGAAGCCGCCGGGCGCACCCCGCGAATCCTGTTTGGCCCGCAGACGGACCGGGAGCAGCTCAACCACGTGCGCAGCGCGCTGAACCGCGGGGAATCGGCCCGCGTGGAACTGATCAACTACCGCAAAGACGGTTCCGCCTACTGGGTCGAGGTGAACTTCGTGCCGATCGCCGAAGATCACAGTGACGTGGGCCACTGGGTGGCGGTGCAGCGGGAGATCACCCAGCGGAAGCGGGCCGAAGACCTGGAGCGCGACCGCAGCCGCGTGCTGGAGATGGTGACGCGCAACGAACCGCTGGACCGCATCCTGACGCACCTTACGGCGATGATGGAACGCCAGTGTCCGGACCTGATTTGCTCGGTGCTCCTGGTGCGGAATGGCGAGATGGTGCAGGTGGCCGGAGCGGCGCTGACGGGAGAAGAGATCCGGGGATTCCGGCCCTTGCCGCAGGGCGGACCGACGCCGGCTTCCCGGTCCCAAGCCGCAGCGGCTCCGGAGGGGATGCTGCTCGGCGGCGTGCACTGGCAGTTTCCGATCCTCTCCGGCTCGGGCGCTCCGCTGGGGGCGTTTGCGATCTCCTACCGGACGCGGCGCAAGCCGAATTTGGAAGAACTGGATCTCATATCGAAAGCCAGCCGCCTGGCGGCCATCGCGATTGAGCAGCGCCAGCTCACCGACAAACTCGCCTATCAGGCCCAGCACGATGCGCTGACCGGCCTGCCGAACCGGACGCTGTTCGACGAGCGTTTAAGCCGCGCCCTAGCGCAGGCGCGCCGGCACGGCTGGATGGCGGCGGTGATGTTCATCGACCTGGACCGCTTCAAGCAGATCAACGACACGCTGGGGCACACGGTTGGGGACGCCTTGCTGCAACAGGTGGCGCGGCGGCTGGAAGGGTGCATCCGCAAGACGGACACGCTGGCGCGGATGGGCGGGGACGAGTTCACGCTGCTGCTTACCGAGATCCGGGACCCGCAGTATGTGGAATTGGTGGCGCAGAAACTGCTGGACGCTTTGCAGGCGCCGTTTCACCTGGACAACCATGAACTGTTCATCACGGCGAGCATCGGCATCAGCGTGTATCCGAAAGACGGCAAGGACGCCGCCACTTTGGAGCGCAATGCGGACAGCGCGATGTACCGCGCCAAGAGCCTGGGCAAGAACAATTTCCAGGTTTTTGTTCCGGAGATCAACGCCTTCGCTTTAGAGACCCTGGAAATCGAGAATGCCTTGCGGAGGGCGCTCGAGAACCAGGAATTTCAATTGCGATATCAGCCTCAGGTGAACCTCGCCGACGGGAGCCTGGCCGGGCTGGAGGCGCTGCTGGTTTGGAACCATCCCAAGCTGGGCGTCATCCCGCCTGCCCAATTCATCCCTGTAGCCGAAGAGAGCGGGCTGATCAACCCGATCGGGAACTGGGTTCTGCGGGAAGCCTGCCAGCAGAATGCCGCCTGGCAGCGCCAGGGCCTAAAGGTGGTGCAGGTGGCGGTAAACGTGTCTGTGATGCAGTTCACCCGGCCCGGTTTCGCCGACGTAGTCTCCGAAGCCTTGAAGGAAGCCCACCTGGATCCACGCCTTTTGGAGTTGGAGCTGACCGAGAGCGTGGTCATGGGCAACGTAAGCGAATCCAAGAGGCAGTTGGAGCGGCTGCGGCGGTTGGGAGTGGGCATCTCGATCGACGATTTCGGCACGGGCTATTCCTCGCTGAGTTATCTGGGGAGCCTGCCCATCGACACGTTGAAGATCGATCAGTCCTTCCTGGAGAACGTGGACAGGGAGCCGAAAAGACGGCAGCTTGTGCAGGCGATTGTTGAGCTGGCGCACGGCCTGGGCCTGCGGGTGGTCGCCGAAGGAGTGGAAACGGAGGCGCAACTGGAAGCCTTGCGGCAGGTGAGATGCGACCGGGTGCAGGGCTATCTGGTCGGGGATCCTGTTTCGGCGCAGGCCACCGCTGAGCTGTTGAAGCAGCCGCGCGAGCAATCCCTGCTGAGCAAGACCCTGGTGGAGGAAGCGCTGCGCCGGCTGCGGCGGCGGTCTGTGCCCTAGATTGGGGCCGCCGCGGGCCTGGTACGGCTGGATGGGGGAAGGACCGAGACCGCTGGGAAGGCGGTGGCCGGTGTAGAAGGTTTTGTCCTAAGCAGAAAGGCGCGGGGCGAATCGCCAGCGGGTGCTCCGAAAGCGTTGTAGAATAGTGGAGGATTTCGTGCGGGCGGCGATCCATTGCGTGTCCGCCGACTCAGCAAGCAACCGGGAGCCTAGCGATGGGAAAGAGTGTAGTGGAACGGCTGATCGAAGCCAATCCTAGCATGGAGGTTTGGTGGGATTCGTCCCCCCTGGTTTTTGAGAATTGGGTTCGGAAGATGGTAGCGGCTGCTCCGGAGGGTCATCGGGCGGAGCTGGAAGAACAGCTCCGGCGGCTTTTTGTGGCGAGCGATCCCCCGCGGAGCGTCTTTCGCGGCTGCACGACGAACCCGCCGTTGTCGCTGGCGGCCGTCAAGAATGATCCGGCCTACTGGAACCGGCGTATTGACGATCTGATCGCTTCCAACCCAGGCATCACGCCCAAGGAGCTGTTCTGGGCCACCTACAAGGCGGTGATCCGCAAGGGCGCGCAGATGATGCAGCCGATTTGGGAGGCGAGCGGGGGCCGCTACGGCTACGTTTCGGGGCAGCTGGATCCGCGCTTTTTCGACCAAAAAGAGGAGATGTGCCGGCAGGCCGAGGAGATTGCCTCTTTGGGGCCGAACATCATGGTCAAGGTTCCCGCCAGCCGGGAAGGCGTGGATGTGGTGCGATATTTGACCTCCAAGGCGATCTGCACCAACGTGACGACCTGTTTCACTCTGCCGCAGATTATGGCGGTGGCCCGCGCGGCGAAGGAAGGTCTGGAAGATGCGAAGCGCAATGGGGTGGACATTTCGCGCTGGAGGGCGGTGATCACCCACATGATGGGAAGGCTGACCGAGCGCGAAGAGCTGATGCGGCAGGCGGAGTATTTCAAGGTCGATATCACGGAAGCGGACCGCAAGTGGCTGGGGCTGGAGGTGTTCAAACGAGCCTGCCGGTTGATCGAAGAAGGCGGCTATCCGAGCAAGATGCTGTTGTGCTCGGTGCGGCCCGGACCGCTGGTGGCCGGCAAGATGCGCTACTGGGACATTGAGCAGGTGGCGGGAGCGGATTTTGTGCTGACGATTCCCCCGGTGGCGCTGGAGCCGCTGTTCGCGCTGGCGGACAACCTGGTGTTTGATCCGGAGGCGATCCACCGCCCGGCGCCGAAAGCGTCGCTGGACAAGCTGATGCGGCTGCCGTACGGATTGCAGGCCCTGGAACCGCATGGCATGTCGCTGGACCAGTTCAACACGCATCCGGCGACCATCTACACGGTAAACGAGTTCAGCAAGGCTTCCGCGGCGCTGGAGCAGTATGTGACCGAGCGGCTGGCGCTGGCCACCACCGGGGCGGCTGCCAATTAAGACGGCCGCCCGGGCCGGACGCATCTGCCCGGATCCGTAGGCGGAACCGAGGCGGGTAAAACCGCATCCGTATGGCGATTCGGTGGCTGGGACGCACAACCGCGAGCGGTTTCTTGTTCGCGGGAGTGCTGGCGGCCGCAGGCGCGGCGGCGGTTCTCTCAGGCAACAACCTGGTTTTTCTGGTGCTGGCAGGGCTGCTGGCGGTCCTGATGGTCTCCAATTTGGTCAGCCGCCTCTCCCTGGCGGGGTTAGAGTTGGAGCTGCGGCTGCCGGAGCACGTCTCTGCGCGGCGGGCCTTTCCAGCGAAGGTTGTGGTGCGGAACGCCAAGCGCTGGATGCCGTCCTTCTCTGTAAGGTTGTCCGCCGCGGGGACCAGCGCGTTCACCTCGGCGTTGTACTTTCCGGTTTTGCCCGGCGGCGCCACGGTCGAGGAGACCGTGGAGCTGAGCTTTGCGCGGCGTGGGGTGCATCGCGAGGACAATTTCTGCTTCAGCACGGCTTTTCCGTTCGGGTTCCTGCAAAGACAAGCCCAAGTGAGCTTGAGGCGGGAGGTGCTGGTGTATCCTTGCCTCGATCCACAGCCGGGATTTGACCAGTTGATGGGCGATATCGGGGCGGAGGTGGATGCACACTATCGCGGGCGGGGACAAGACTTCTACCGCATCCGGCCCTACGAAGCGATGGAGAGCGCGCGGCACGTGGACTGGAAGGCGTCGGCCCATACCGGAACGCTGCAAGTGCGCGAGTTTGTGCGCGAAGAGGAGCCGCTGGTGGAGGTGATTTTCGACCTGTGCGCTCCGGAGACGCTGCGGGAGTGGTTTGAACAGGCGGTGGACTGTTGCGCGTATGTTGTGTGGCGGCTCAGCGCGCGGGAGGCGCGGGTCCGGTTTTTGTCTCAGGACTTGACGGTGACGATTCCAGCCACGGGCGATGTCCACCGGGTGCTGAAATACCTAGCCCTGGTGGAGCCGCGGCCTTTGGCGGGCGTCCAGTTCCCCACCGAAGATAACAGCTACGCGCTGGTGTTCACCGCGGAGCCGAAGCGGTTCGAGGGCCCCGAATGGGACCGGGCGCATTTTGTAACGCCGGCCACGCTTGGTTCAACACGGCAGCCATGAGGGAGCCGTTCGAGGTCCGGGTGGAATGCTATTCGGGCTACAAGGCCGATGAGCGGCCGATCCGGTTTTATTTGGGTTCCAGGCGAGTCGAAGTGGTCCAGGTAGAAGACCGGTGGTACAGCCCCGGCTGCACATGGTTTCGGGTGCGGGCCGAGGATGGGGCGGTTTATATCCTGCGGCACCGGGAGAGCGGACAGGAGGACCAGTGGACCCTGGAATCGTTCCGGCGCGGGGAAGGCGAGTGAGGGGAGAGGGCGCTGGGTGAAGGGGGCCAAGGCCTGCGCAGGGATGCGGGTGCGGCAAGCCTGGCGGCTTGATGCACTTTGCGGCGGCGGCTTGAGGTGGAGCGCGCAGTCTTGCGGGCCGGATGGCGTTCGGAAGTCCGGTACGGATGGGGTAGGTGTAGCTCTGCCGGCGCGACCGCCGGCATGGCAAGCCTGGCGGCTTGCTCCACGAGGGGCCGGTGTGGCAAGCCTGGCGGCTTGATGCACGAGGGGAGCGATTGGGTGGAACGGAGGGCGGTGGGTAGAGGGGGCCAAGGCCGGCTGGAAAGCCGGCCGCAGGCTAGAAAGCCTGCCCCACAAGAACAGCCTTGCCCCAGAAAAGCAGCCTGCACCACAACAATAGCCTGAGCCACAAGAAGAGGATGCCCCACAGGAACAACAGGCCCCGTGGGGGCCCGGGGGCGGGCCGGGATGGCTGCCCTACCAAGGATGCCTGGCGCGGGGTGGGAGGGTACGGCACGGCGCGTGAATTTGTGAGAGAGTTCGGGCCGGCTTGGCGCACATACCGTAATTAAGGGTCCTGCGGGGAGTTGCGGGTCCAGGTTGCCGGTTGGTAGCCTCGGAATAGTCGAGCGCCCGCCGCGGGACTGCGGCGGGATATGAGCATCAAGACACTGGATCAGGAAGAGAGCCTGTACTGGCTGGCTTTGCGCCTAATTCCGGGATTGGGGGCGCGCGGCGCCTGCCAGTTGTTGGAACAGTTTCGCACGCCGCAGGCGGTGTTCCGGGCGTCCCGGTCGGAGCTGGAGTCGGCAGGCCTGCCGGGCAGCGCCGCTCAGAGCATTGTGAGCGGATGCACCTTTGAGGACGCAGTCCTCCAGCAAGACAAGATGCGTGAGGCGGGAGCATCGCTGGTGAGCCTTACGGAGGCGTCGTACCCGGGCCAACTGCGGGAGATCTACGATCCGCCCCCCGTGCTGTTCGTCCGGGGCCGAGTGGAGCTGCTGAGCCAGGTTTGCGTAGGGGTGGTGGGGACTCGGCGGCCGACGCCGTACGGGGTGGGGGTCACCGAGCGGCTGGCGGCGGATTTGGCGCAGGCCGGCGTGACGATCGTGAGCGGCATGGCGCGGGGGATTGACACGGCGGCGCACAAGGGCGCGCTGGCGGCGGGTGGCGCGACCATCGCGGTGCTCGGCTGCGGTGTGGATGTGGTGTACCCGTCGGAGAACCGGAAGTTGGCCGACGAGATTGCAGGCAAGGGTCTGCTGGTGTCGGAGTTTCCGATGGGCACGCCGGCTTACCCGCAGAATTTCCCGGTGCGGAACCGGATCATCAGCGGACTGAGCGCCGGGGTGGTTGTCGTGGAAGGGGCTCAGTACAGCGGTTCGGCCATCACGGCGAAGCTCGCGCTGGATCAGGGGCGGGAGCTGTTCGCCGTGCCAGGGAACGTCACCAGCCGCATGAGCTGGGGACCGAACCTGCTCATCAAGCAGGGTGCCCGGCTGGTGCAGGATTGGAACGACGTGGTGGCCGGGCTGCCCCCGAGAGAACGGCAACGGCTGGCCGGGCGGCGGCGAGCGGGGGCCGGGGCCGAGGGAGACGGGGAGGGCGAGGCGGGCGCGTTGCCTGTGCAGGCGGAGCTGCCCCTGGGACCGATGGCCCCGGTTGCCCGTAAGTTATTGGATTTATTGAAGGTGGACACGAGCACCCATATTGATCAATTATTGGAACAGGTGGAAGAGGCCTCCAGTTCGGAACTGATCGCTGCATTGTTCGAGCTGGAAATGCTAGGTTTAGTAAAGCAGATGCCTGGCAGGAATTTCGTCAAGGCCTGGTGACGGGCGCTACGGAAACAACCCCAAGCTGCAAAAGGCAACGGAGGAGAAGGACTGAGAGCCCGGCTGGGCCGCGAGCCGTCCGCCGGGCGACAAGGAGTCTATGAGCAAGTCATTGGTGATCGTCGAATCACCGGCCAAGGCCAAGACCATTGGGAAGTACCTGGGCAAGGGCTTCACCGTCAAGGCCTCGCTGGGGCATATCAAGGATCTGCCCAAGCGGGATCTGGCTGTGGATATCGAGAACGGCTTTGAACCAACCTACGAGATCATCGAGGGCAAGCAAAAGCTGGTGCAGGAGCTGCGCAAAGCCTCCAAGGAGGCCGATGCGGTTTATCTGGCGGCGGACCCGGACCGGGAGGGAGAGGCGATCTGCGCCCACCTGGCCGAGGAGTTAAAGGCGAAAAAGAACGGCAAACCGGCCATCTACCGGGTGATGTTCAACGAAATCACCAAGAATGCCGTTCTAAAGGCGTTCCAGCATCCCAAGCAGGTCGACCAGAATCTGGTCAACGCGCAGCAGGCGCGGCGGGTGCTGGACCGGCTGGTGGGATACAAGATCTCGCCGCTGCTGTGGGATAAGGTGCGGCGCGGGCTGTCGGCGGGGCGCGTGCAGACGGTCGCCCTGCGGCTGATCGTCGAGCGCGAACGCGAGATCCGGAACTTCGTCAAGCAGGAGTACTGGACGATCGACGCGCACCTCAGCGCGAAGAAGCCGCCGGTGATCGTGGCCCGGCTGCTGCGGCGCAACGGCGAGGCGCTGGAGATTCCGGACAAGAGCGCGGCGGACCGGCTGGTGGAAGCTCTGACGGGGGCCGAGTACACGGTTCAGTCCGTCGAGACCAAAGAGAAGAAGCGCAATCCGGTGCCGCCGTTCATCACCTCCACCATGCAGCAGGAGGCGGCGCGCAAGCTGCGTTTCAGCGTCAAGCGGACCATGATGCTGGCGCAGCGGCTCTATGAAGGCGTGGAGCTGGGGCCGGAAGGTTCGGTGGGCCTGATTACCTACATGCGCACGGATTCGACCCGGGTCTCCTCGGAGGCCATCCAGGAAGTCCGCGGGCTGATTGCCGAGCGCTACGGAGAGCAGTATCTGCCTTCCGCGCCCAACTTCTACCGGGGCAAGAAGGACGCCCAAGATGCGCATGAGGCCATCCGGCCGACCTCGGTGCTGCGCACTCCGGAGTCGGTCCAAAAATATTTGAGCGAGGACGAGTTCAAGCTGTACCGGCTGATTTGGATGCGGTTTGTGGCATCGCAGATGATGCCGGCCTTGTTCGACCAGACCACGGTGGACATCGAGGCCAAGGGCAAGGACGGGGCGCTGTATCTGCTGCGCGAGACCGGCAGCGTGCTGAAGTTCGACGGCTTCCTGGCCGTGTATGAAGAGGGGAAGGACCAGAAGGACGAAGAGGACGAGGAGCTGAAACATAAACTCCCGCCGTTGAAGCCGGGCGAGGCGCTGAAGCTGCGGTTCCTAAAGCCGGAGCAGCACTTCACCGAACCTCCGCCGCGCTATACCGAGGCCACGCTGGTCAAGGAACTGGAGGCCGACGGGGTGGGCCGTCCGTCGACCTATGCATCCATCCTGTCGACCATTCAGGAGCGCGACTACGTGCGAAAGGAGGGCGGCCGGTTTGTGCCCACCGAGCTGGGCATGGTGGTGACGGACCTGTTGCTCGAGAATTTCGACGATATCTTCGACGTGACCTACACGGCGCGCATGGAGGATGCGCTGGACGAGATCGAAGAGGGGAAGCTCGACTGGCGGCAGGCCATGGCGGAGTTCTATGAGAAGTTCAGCGCGGATTTGAGCCGGGCCGAGAAGCACATGACCGACATCAAGCGGATGGAGAAGCCGACCGATTTGGTGTGCGACAAGTGCGGACGGCCGATGGTGATCAAATGGGGGCGGCACGGCAGCTTCATCGCCTGCACGGGTTACCCGGAGTGCACCAACACACGCGAGCTGAACGTGGATCTTCCTGATGTGGACAAGGTCGATCTGACCGAGCAGGAGGATGAGGAGTACTGTCCCAACTGCGGCCGGCCCATGGTGCTCAAAAAAGGCCGGTTTGGACAGTTCTATGCCTGCACGGGATATCCTGACTGCAAGACGACCCGTCGCGTCGGCTCTCAGGAGAAGAAGCCCGATGTGCCGCTGGAGGAGAAGTGCCCGCAGTGTGGCCACAACCTGGTGCTCAAGCAGGGGCGCTACGGCGAGTTCACCGCATGCAGCAACTATCCCGCGTGCAAATACATTAAGCAGAAGACGATCGGCGTCATCTGTCCCAAGTGCAACCAAGGCGAACTGGTGGAGCGGCGCAGCCGGCGCGGCAAGACGTTCTACGGATGCAGCCGATATCCGGAATGCGACTTCGTGGCGTGGAGCAAACCGGTAGCTGAGCCGTGCCCGAAGTGCAACAGTCCCTACATGTTGGAGAAGCACCTGAAGAGCGGGCCGGTGTTACAGTGCCCGAACCAGGAGTGCAAACACAAGCAGGCGCTTCAACCGGTGGGGTAAAGCCGCAGGCTCTCAACGGTACTTGCGGAGCACGGCCAGGACGCGGCCCTGGATCTGGAGTTCGGAGAGGGGCACGCGGATAGGCTGCATGCCGGCGTTGGCGGGCTGCAAGCGGGCGAAGCCGCCAGGCTCGCGGTAGAACCGTTTCAGGGTCGCCTCCTGACCTCCGATCAGGGCGACGACAATGTCCCCGTCGTGCACTTCCGTGGATGGTTCCACCAGGACCACGTCGCCGTCACAGATGTGGTCCTCGATCATAGAGTCGCCGCGCACCTGGAGGGCATAAGTCCCGGGGTGAGAGGCCAGAACCCCGAGATCGAGGTTCTCCGGGTTTTCTACCGCCTCGACGGGGGATCCGGCGGCGATGCGGCCCAGCAAAGGCACGCGGGCGAGTCCGGCCGAGGCCTCTTGCCGCCGCTGCTCCATCTGTAGGTACTTCTGCGTCAGATCCAGGGAACGGCTGCGGTTGAAGCTCCGCTTCAGATAGTGCTTCGCTTCCAGGGCATGGATGTGCTTGTGGACCGTGGCCAGAGAGCCCAGTCCGAGGCCTTCGGCGATTTCTTGGTAGCTGGGGCTGTAGCCGTGTTGTTCCACGAACTGGGCGATGAAGTCGAGAACTTGTTTTTGCCGCCGGGTGAGAGCCATATGCGCTCTTCCATTGTGGGCGAACAAAAAGGGAAAGTCAACCGGGTTGGCGCATGAGCAGGGGCGGGCGATGAGCGATGGGATGAGGGCAGTGGGTCAAGGGGGCCAAGGCCGGCTGGAAAGCCGGCCGCAGGCTGGAAAGCCGGCCCCACATCGGACACGACATGGAGGGCACGGAAAAAGCAAACCACAGCGCGGCAGAGCCGCAACCAAACAGGTGTGGCGGCATAAAAAATCTTCGCGCGCGGAAAAGAATCTACGGGCTAGTAGTACAGAGAACACGGAGGACACGGAGAAAACAAACCACGGAGAACACGGAGAACACGGAGATGGAAAAGAGGGGGCGGCTTGAGGTGGAGCGCGCATTCTTGCGGGCTGGGTCGCGTGGGAACTCCCGTAGCGTTGGGGATTGTGTCGCTCTGCCGGCGTGACCGCCGGCATGGCAAGCCTGGCGGCTTGCTCCACAAGAATTGCCGGTGTGGCAAGCAAAGCGGCGTGCTGCAAGGGCCGCAGGAGCGATCGGTTGCAAGAGAGGCACTGGGTTAAGGGTGCCCAGGCCGGCTGGAAAGCCGGCCCCACATCGGACACGACATGGAGGGCACGGAAAAAGCAAACCACAGAGAACACGGAGGACACGGAGAAAACAAACCACGGAGAACACGGAGAACACGGAGATGGAAAAGAGGGGGCGGCTTGAGGTGGAGCGCGCATTCTTGCGGGCTGGGTCGCGAGGGAACTCCCGTAGCGTTGGGGATTGTGTCGCTCTGCCGGCGTGACCGCCGGCATGGCAAGCCTGGCGGCTTGCTCCACTGGGGCGGCGTGGTTGGGCGGAAAAGAGGGCAGTGGGTAAAGGGCACCCAGGCCGGCTCGAAAGCCGGCCGCAGGCTAGAAAGCCTGCCCCACATAAAGGCGCTCTCGAAATCGTCTATGCTGGGAAATTGCTGCACCACTACATTCTTGTTTTTATCCCCCAGCTTTCAAAGGAGAATTCGCGATGAGTATACGTCTGTCCAACGGCGTCGTTTTGCCTATGGAGATGCACAAGGTCCGCATCGTACAGAAGACAACGCTGCCGCCCGCCGCCGAGCGCCTGCGCGCGATGGAGGAGGCCGGCTACAACACCTTTTTGCTGCGCACGCGCGACGTGTTTCTGGACATGCTGACCGACAGCGGCACCAACGCCATGAGCGACAACCAACTGGCCGCCATGATGGTCTCCGATGACGCCTACGCCGGCTCGGAAAGTTTTTACAAGTTGCAGGCGGCCGTCCAAGATGTTTTCGGCCTCAAATACGTCATTCCCGCCCACCAGGGCCGCGCCGCCGAGCATCTTCTCGCCAAGGTTTTCGTGAAGCCGGGCGACGTGGTTCCCATGAACTACCACTTCACCACCACCCGCGCCCACTTCGAGCTGGCGGGAGGAAAGGTTCTGGAGATTTTCACCGATGAGGCGCTGAACACTCAAAGCGATTGCCCCTTCAAAGGCAATATCGATCTGGACAAGCTCCACGACGTGATCCACAGCTACGGCCCGGAGCGGGTGTCGTTTGTGCGGATGGAGGCGACGACCAATCTGATCGGCGGACAGCCGTTCTCGCTGGCCAATCTGCGCGCGGTCAAAGAAATTGCCGCCGATCACGGCATCCTGGTCGTGGTCGACGCCAGTTTGATTTCCGAAAACGCCTACTTCATCCAGAAGCGCGAGCCGGGTTACGCGGACCGCTCGATCCAGTCCATCATCCGCGAGATTATGGACCTCTGCGATCTCTGCTACCTGAGCGGCCGGAAGAGTTGCAGCGCGCGCGGCGGTTTTATCGCCACGAGCCGCGACGACCTATTTGCGCGGATCCGCCCCTGGCTGCCCGTCTACGAGGGATTCTTTACGTACGGCGGCATGTCCACCAAGGAGGTGGAGGCGATTGCCGTGGGGGTGCGCGAAATGGTGGATCCTGACGTCGCCGGCGCGTCGGCGGAGTTCGTCGAGTACTTCGTGCGGCGCCTGGTGGAATGCGGGATCCCGGCGGTCACGCCCGCCGGAGGTTTGGCCTGCCACGTCGACGCGCGGAAGTTCCTGCCGGGACTGGATTCGTTCCAATACCCGGCCGGCGCTCTCTCGGCGGCTGTTTATCTGGCCTCCGGAATCCGCACCATGGAGCGCGGCACGGTTTCGATGGACCGGGACCAGGACGGCAAGGAGCTCGCAAGCGACCTCGAACTGGTGCGCTTCGCCGTCCCGCGGCGCGTGTACTCGATGTCCCATATCGAGTACGCGGTCGACCGCATCCAGTGGCTCTACCGCAACCGCGGGCTTATCGGCGGACTGAAGTTTGTTGAAGAGCCGCCTGTGCTGCGCTTTTTCCTGGGACGCCTGGAGCCGCTGGGCGACTGGGGCCGCCGGCTGGTGGAAGCCTTCCGATCCGATTTTGGTCCGGACTGCTGACAGAGACCAAGACCCGGCGGGCTTGCGCCGCGCGCGGCGGGTAGAATAGTCGCTTGCGCAAGCGCTCCAAACTCCGGGATGTTCTCGAATACGCGGCCGCCGTGGCCGCCGTGAAAAGCCTCGAGTGGACGCCGCGGCCGGCGGCCGACCGGCTGGCTCGCCTGTACGCCGGTCTTCTCGACCGTTGCCTGCCGCGGCTGCGGCGGACGGCGCTGCGGAATCTGGAGCTGGCCCTGCCTGAGCTGCCGGAGCAAGAGAGGCGGCGCATCGCCGACGGCGTCTTTCACTCGATCGCCCGCCTGCTGGTCGCGTTCGCGCGTTTTCCGCGCTTGAACCGGGAGAACATTTCCGGCTGGATCCGCTACGAAGGCTTCGAACATTTTGAGCGGGCGCGCCAGCGCGGGCGCGGGGTCTTGTTTGCCACGGCGCACTTGGGGAACTGGGAGTTGAGCGCCTTCGCCCATGCGCTGCTGGCGGCTCCGATGCACGTGGTGGTCCGGCCGCTCGACAACCGGCTGCTGGACCGCCTGGTGGAGCGCCGCCGCGCCCTGGCCGGCAACCGCATAATTGAGAAGCGAGATTTCGCCCGCAGCATCCTGAAGGCGCTGGCCGCCAATGAGGCGGTGGGGATTCTTGCGGATCAGAATACCAGTCCGGAGCAGGGAGTTTTCGTGAACTTTTTCAGGATTCCCGCGTGCTCGAACTCGAGTTTGGCCCGGCTGGCGGCGCATACGGGGGCGGCGGTCATTCCCGGCTTCGCGTTGTGGGAAGAGGCGGAGCAGCGCTATGTGTTGCGCTTTTATCCGCCCGTGGAGATTCAGGGTGATCCGGTGGCGGACACACAACGGATCCAGCGGGCCATCGAGGAGGTGGTCCGGCAGTATCCCGACCAGTGGCTGTGGATCCACAAGCGCTGGAAGACGCGGCCACCGGGCGAGCCCTCGCTCTATTGATCAGGCG
>Ga0308411_10000263_pt1 | contig 33999 bp, 28 predicted proteins | sample HotsprottomLayer_2_FD_203530 | JGI IMG/M metagenome (GOLD analysis project Ga0308411, IMG submission 203530) | Hot spring phototrophic mat microbial communities from Octopus Spring, Yellowstone National Park, Wyoming, United States -... | ecosystem: Environmental > Aquatic > Thermal springs >... | reverse complement strand
CGTCGTCAACAACGAGGGGGGCGCGTGAATCAATAGTCCCGTGTTTCGAGATCATACACAGCCGCTGCCATCAAAAAAAACGTGATGACCACGGTAGCTAGAAGTGACGCCATCGGCCATAGCTGGCCCGATTCTTCGAGGCGCCGCCAAAAATCCAGCGTCGCCATCAGAGGTTCTGGGTTCAGCCGGTCGTGCAAGACGCTGGCGGCATCTAAAGGCCGTGGCATACACCAGTAACTGAGCTCAATGATCTGACGTGTTGCTTGGCGGAATTGGGGCGGATCGTAGGCGATCACAATTTGCCGACCGAGATTGGTAAGAAGCGAGGCGATCCAGAATAAGCACGATCCCAAAGCCGCAACCGGCGTCGAACGAGTGGATACTGCGAGAAGGGCTGAGAAACTAAAGAACACTGTGAACTGCACCAGGAAAACGAACCAGCCCGTGAGGAAGACAAGAGGCCAGCGTCCTGTTCGCAAACCGAGGAAAATCCACGAAGCGATGAAATAAAACCCTGCCAGAACAGCGACAAAGAGGCAGACTCCGATGTAGCGGGTTGCAGCGATCCGCCAACGCCGGGTTGGCTTGGCAAAAAGCACGAGGGCGTGTCGGGGTTCCAAAAAGGTAGGCAAGACGCCAGCAGTGGCGAAAAGCGCGAACAAGACGCCCACGGAGTTGGGCAGCCAGGCACCGCAAAGGGCGTGAGCGTTCCAGGGTTCGGCACCGAAGACCGGCTGGCTACCCACGTCAACCAGTGCACCGAGCGGAATTCCGATCGTGCAAGCAGCGACGACGAGCCAAGCCGCACGTGTGGCCAGCGCTTGTTGCCATGTGTCGCGAATGACCCAAGCAATGACTCGGAATGTCGCGGTCATGCGGTTTGGTATATCCGTTCGAGAGTTTGCTCAAGAGTGATCTTAACATTGCCCACTTGGTTTTTCTGAAGGAAATCACGAATCGGGCCGTGGAACTGCAATTGGCCGCCTTGCAAAACGGCGACGCGATCGCAAAGTTTCTCGACGTCTTCGAGATTGTGTGAAACAAAGAGGACGGTTTTGCCCATGCGCCGTCGCGATTTGACAACATCGGCAACCATTTTTTTGCCGAGCAGATCCAAACCTTCACTTGGTTCGTCAAGAACCAGAAGGTCTGGTTCATTGACGAGAGCTTGTGCTAGCCCCAGACGTTGCAGCATTCCCTTGCTGAAACAGGCAATTGGCTCGTGGGCCCGATCGGCCAAGCCGACAAGTTCCAGCAACTCCGGCACGCGTCGCCGCAGTGTTTCATGGGGAACGAATGCTAACGCTCCGTAATAATGCAGCAATGTTTCGGCCGAGAGGTAGCGAGGGAATGCATGGTTTTCATGAACGTAGCCGACTCGCGCCAACGTTTGCCGATCCGACACTGGGCACCCAAACCGTTCGACACGCCCGGACGTCGGTCGGCATAACGAGAGAAGGATCTTGACCAGCGTTGTCTTGCCGGCTCGATTCGGGCCAACCAAACCTAAAACCTCGCCCGCTTCAATCCGCAAGCTGACCTGGTCCAATGCTGTTATGCAACGCCGTCGCATCCATCCCAGCTTGAAGATCTTTACGACTTGATGGAACTCCGCAACGGGAGTAGCGACCATGATGGACGATCCTCCGAGATATTCCTACCCCCAAAGATAGCTCAAAAAGCGGTGTGGATGACTGCAGTGGACCGAGCGTCATTCAACCAGGTGCCGAGGAAGGCTCCATTCGCGGGACGGGTTATAATGACCCTGCCAAAGGTGCTGCTCAAAACTTGTGGTGGCGGGGCGCTCATGGCGGAAGCGCTGTAACAAACTTCATATTCTGACGCTAGCAAGGCGACGACCGTCACTCACTGGGGGATTTCGAGGTTACGATGGAAGATCTGCAACATGAGTGTGGCATTGCCGCAATCTATCATCTTTCCGACGTCCCGCCCTCACCCCTGTTACAGAATCTCAAGCCGTCTCAAACATCCCGTCTGATGCCGCGGATGCTTCTTGACTTGCAGAATCGTGGGCAATTGGCCGCGGGTTTCACGACGTATGAGCCGCGTCGCAAGGAAATCCTGGATACCTATCGAGAAATCGGTACCGTCATTGAAGCGTTCAAGCTGAATCACAAGAAGAAATACGACAACATCATGGAAGAGTACGATGGCCGAGCTGCTATCGGGCATGTGCGCTATGCCACCAGCGGGCCAATGACTCGCAAATATGCTCAGCCCTTTGAGCGGCAGCATGGCTGTAAATGGAAATGGTTCGGGTTGGCTTTTAATGGCCAGCTAGCAAACCTTGCCCAATTACGCAACGAACTTCTCGCCAAAGCCGATTATCACCTGACCCGAGAAAACGACACGGAGGTCATTATGCATTGGATCGCTCGCGCCATGTCCGGTGACGAGCGAGTGGATTTAATCGATCTGTTTGCTGGTATGAGCCAACGATTCGACGGCGCGTATAACCTTGCCTATCTTAATGCAGCCGGGGAAATGGCCGTGGTGCGCGACCCGCTGGGGTTTCGCCCTGTCAGTTGGGCGTTCGACGGGTCGCTGTTCGCCGCCGCAAGTGAGAGTGTCGCCTTGGCCAACCTTGGTTTCCGGCCGGACCAGATTCGATCGGTCGAACCAGGCGAGACCGTGCTGGTCCAAAATAATCAAATTCACGTGCGAAGATTCGCGGCGAAGCGACCATCCGCACATTGTTTTTTTGAGTGGATTTATTTCGCCAACGTCGCGAGCACGCTGGACAATCGGAGTGTTTACCTGGCCCGATCCGAGTTAGGTGTGGAACTGGCGCGGCAAGAGCGACAGTTGGGGCGAGTGCCTTTGGATGACGGCACGATCGTTGTCCCGGTGCCCGACACAGGAAAGGCGGCGGCTGATGCGATGGCCCATGAATTGAAGCTGCGTTCCGCAGAAGGGTTGATCCGAAATCGCTATGTCGGAAGGACATTCATCGAAGGCACCAACCGAGCGAATCGTGTTCGCCTCAAGTTCACCCCGCTTCGGGAAGTGCTGCAAGGGAAAAGAGTCCTGCTGATTGAGGATTCGATTGTCCGCAGCACCACTTTGAAAACTCTGCTCTCGCACATCCGTGACTTAGGTGGAGCCAAGGAGGTGCATGTTCGTGTTGCATGCCCCCCGATTATTGCCCCGTGCTTTTACGGGATTGACATGTCGACGGTGAAGGAACTCTTCGCACCCCAATTCATGAAGGGGAAAATACCGACTGATGCTGAGCAAGACGAAATGGCCCGGGTCTTGTGTGCGGACAGTCTGCGCTACTTGCCGCTCGATGCAGTCGCACGCTGTTTGGGCTTTCCAACAGAGGAACTCTGTCGGGCCTGCCTGACGGGTGAGTACCCTACGCCGACGGGCCAAGAACTGTATGAGATCGATCAAAGAGGCCAAATCGTGACCGGGGGACGCCTAGTCGAACTTACGGTTCAACGACACTAACGGAAGAAAAGCGGATCCAGTGGCGACCCCGCTTGTCGACCGCCGCGTTGCCAGCGGTGCTCTGTGAGTACCTCTCCGCATTCACTAGCACGACCACATTAATGATTATGGCATTCCTTCGCTGAAAGGTCCTGGTGGTGTGTCGGGCGGAAGTACCGCGTAAGTATAAACCCCGCCGCCCAATAAGCTGCCGGCGATCGGGCCGATCCAGTAGGGAGCGTGATCTTTCCAGGGGCCGAACACGACCAAAGGCTCCACAGTGCTTTCCCATATAATCGTGCCGAACCAGCGAGCCGGATTCAGACCAGCACCCGTGAAATCGAAGGCTAAAAGGGTGGCTAACGTCACAGCAATGCCGAGCCAGAGGTAACTCAGGCGGTAAAGACCGTGAGCAGTTCTCTGTCGGAATCGTGAATCATAGATGAAGACGAAGACAGCGAACGTCAGCAAAAAAGCAAGAATCGCTTCGATCCCGATGCCCAGAAGGACAGCGGTGCGGTTCACTTCGGGAAGATTGAATGTGAGGTGGTTCAAGTGCGGTGTGCCCATACGGGAGGCGACAAGGATCTCTTCGTTAACAAAAAACACGCCCCGTAACGCAAGGCCAGCAAGGGAGGCACCAAACAACTGAGCGACGATCAGACCGCCCGCCCGACGATCTTCCAGCCGCTGGAAGACCCAGAGCGTCAGGGTGAGGGCCGGGTTCAAAAAGCCACCCGAAATTCGAACGGTGAAGGCCAAGGCCATGGCCCAAGAAAGCCCTGCCATAAGGGCGATCAACATCCGCGCCGTTGTCGGGTTCTCTGTCATGCCCGGCAATGAGGCAAGACACACTGCCCCGGAGGTAAAAAGAACCACAGCGGCGGTGCCGATGCACTCCGTGACATAAACCCGCCAGATCGAACGCATAACGTTTTCTCAGTAAAGTCCCCGCCATTTATTTCAGGTATTTGGGAAATAAGTCGTCGGTCGGCCAGACCGCGATTTCCGCAAGGGCTTGCTTGATCGAGTCGTGAATGGCTTCGCAAATCTCTCGATCCGTTCGATGGCGACGGGAATTGAAAACCACGCCGTAACTGAGACCATCAGGACCGTGTCGAAATAAGGCAGAGGTACCGCTGATCGCTCCAAAGTGGAAATACTCGGGGAAAAAGGCATTCTTGAAGGTGGGACCGCCAACCGCAGGGAATCGGTCCGGTGCATCCAAAGCCGCCGCGAAACGGGCCAAATCCACGGCTGATGCGATCCATCCCCCGTGGGAATCCATCGACTCCAGGCACCAGGCTCCATACGGACTGGGAATCGGCGGACCACGGTAGCCCGTGAAAACGTTCGGAGCGGTGGCCGGATCGTTTTCAAAATATCGTACTTCGCCCGGTGCTGTCGTGCGTGTCTTACCGATCTGCATTCGTGTAATACCAATCGGCTTCAGAACCGATTCACGAACGAATTGCTCGTAGCTGCTCCCGCTGACCTTCTCGATGACGCGGCCGAGCAAACAATAACCAAAGTTCGAGTAACAGTAACGTTCGCCCGGCTCGAAATCGAGTGGCTTGCTCAACATGTAACGGACAATCTGCTGCGCCGTCGCGGGCGGCGAAACCTTCAGTTCCTTAGCGATTTCTACCGTTTGAAACATCGGGTCTCCCGATCGGGATCGATCGAATCCACCGCGGTGTGTCACCAAGTGCAGCACGGTCATTCGTTTCCAGCGCGGATCAACGGTTTCCGGAACCTTAACCGGCAAACGCTCGAGGACCGTATCCTCAAGCCGCAGCTTTTTTTGCTCGACGAGAGAACAAATCGCAGCGACAGTAAACGTTTTGCTGGCGCTGGCGATGCGAAACAACGAAGTCGGCTGTACGGGCTTGCGCGGTTCATTGCCCATGTGGCCGAAGCCTCGGGCGTAGACCAGCCGACCGTCTTTCGCGACCGCCAAGGCTGCACCGGTGGCCGAGGAATCTTCGAGCGCTTGCCACATGATCTGGTCGAGCTTTTCAAACCCGTTTGGACAGTCACCGGTGGTCGGTGGTACAGCCGACGCCGTGACCGCCCAGAAAACGAAGAAGCCCATCAGACCAATGCCGAGTTTGCCCATGGACGTGATAACTCCGCGATTCAATCAGTTGCATCCTACAAAATTGCACCTCGAACCGAGTACGGGGGCATCGCCTTTTTCCCCAATGCCACTATGATCAGTCACAGTTCCTGGCCGAGAGCGTCTTCCCGTGGCGCGATTTTTCAAGTATCGCTCGTCCGACGATCTCCTTGCGGAAAACCGTCGTCTTGACATCGATTTGCGCTTGACGGACGATTTGACACCTCTCTTTCAGCCTCAGGCGATTGGCTCGAAGCGTGTCGGCAATCGTTTTTGTATTCAACCGATGGAGGGCTGCGATGGAGACTTGGACGGCGCACCGGGCGAACTGACATTTCGACGGTACCAACGATTTGGAGCCGGCGGGGCAAAACTCATTTGGGGCGAAGCAATGGCCGTAGTGCCGGAGGGACGCGCCCATCCGCGACAATTAATCGCTGAACGACGTCACCTTCCGGCATTGACGCAACTGGTCCGCACGTGCCGCGACGCGCACCGACATGCGTTGGGTTCGGCATCCGATCTTATCATCGGATTGCAGCTGACCCATTCCGGTCGGTATTCTTATCCGCGTGCTATCTTGGCTCAGCGTGATCCGTTACTTGACCCGCTGTGCCTTGCCGATCGAGTGACAGGCCGACGCCTCGAACCGAGCGACACACTAGTGTCGGACCAGGAACTCATGCGGTTAGTCGATGCCTATGTAGCCGCCGCTCGGCTTGCCTGGGACGCTGGATTCGATTTTGTGGACATCAAGCAATGCCACCGCTACCTGCTTAACGAACTCCTGGCGGCAAAAGAACGGCCGGGGCAATACGGCGGTCCGTTAACAAACCGTACACGACTCGCTCGTGAGATCTTCCACGCGATCCGAACCGAGTTGCCCGATCTCGTGCTCGCCACCCGCATGAATGTTTACGATGGAATTCCTTTTGTTAAGGGGACTGATGGTATCGGTCGGCCCGTATCATACCACACTCCTGTCCGATCGGCCTTCGGTGTAAACGAAAAGCACCCAATGTCTCCTGATTTACAGGAACCTCTCGAATGGATCGGGGAGATGGTTCGGTTAGGTGTGAGACTGGTCAATGTGAGTTTAGGGAATCCCTATACATCGCCGCACCTCTTGCGGCCTTTCGAATATCCGCCACCTGACGGCTACGACCCCCCGGAACATCCGCTCGTCGGAGTGGACCGTCACTTCCGACTGACAGCCGAAATTCAACAGCGTTTCCCCGAATTGGCTATTGTTGGAAGTGGTTACAGCTATTTACAAGAATACCTGCCGATGGCGGGGGCCGCCAACGTCCGTGATGGTCGTGTGACATTTGTTGGCTATGGGCGGGCTTCCTTGGCACAGCCGGACCTTCCTTCCCAATTGCAGCGAAATGGAAAGTTGGATCGCCGTCGGGTTTGTCGCACATTTAGTTACTGCACTGCGTTGATGCGGTCCAAACACAATCCCCTCGGCCAATTTGCCACGGGATGTCCGCCGTTCGACAAAGAAGTGTACGGTCCGATTTGGGACGAAGCACGCCGCAGACCCCTGGCGTGAGGAGCATCGCCGATGCGAGTCAATAGCGTGAAACGAGCACTGCGAGAAGGTAAGCCGCAGATCGGTACTTGGTTATCCCTCGGGAGTTTGTGTGCCGCCCGCTTTCTTGCGCGGGCCGGTTTCGACTGGTTAAATATCGATATCGAACACAGTATGGTCGGGATGGAAACAACAACGGCCATCATGGGGGCGGTTGCCGACGCCGGTTGCACGGTCTTGGCTCGCGTTCCGTCTAATCGTCATGACCATATTAAACGGGTGCTGGATAATGGTGCTCACGGAGTCGTAGTCCCTATGGTCAATAGCCGGGCGGAGGCTGAGGCGGCTGTGGCGGCATGTTTGTATCCACCCCGAGGGAATCGAAGCGTGGGCGGCAATCAACATGCTCTGAACTTTGACACAACGGCCTCAGAGTACTACCAGCGGGCCAATGATGAAATCCTCATTGTGCTTCAATGCGAACATATTGACGCGGTTCACCACGCAGAGGAGATCTTCTCCGTTCCGGGAATTGACGCCATTTTCGTCGGTCCCAACGACCTGGCCGCCAGTATGCGAAGTGCGGCGGGCACCCCCCCTTCGCCCAGTGCAACTCAAGAGGCGATGCAGCATATCCTGACCACCTGCCGGAAATTCGGTGTCGCCGCCGGAGTGCATACCTTTTCCGCTCAAGAAGCACGTTGCCGGATAGAAGAAGGATGGCAGTTTATCGCGATCAACAGTGACTTGAAAATGTTACTCGACGGAGCCGCCGCAATTCTGCGTGATTTAGGTGGTAACCGGTTGCGTTCGGAAATGGCAAAATACTAGGTGGCATGCACGGGCGATCAGAAGGCTCCAATACGACTTCCCGGCAGCAATCTCACCGTCGTTGACGCGATTCGGTCCAGAATTGGAAGACGTCGGGAATCGCTTCTCGGACAATCATCATGTGCTCAACGTTTTCGTAAATTTGAAGTTTCAGAATTGGAATTTTCACTTTGTTGATCGACTCCGCGAGTCGTTCCGCTGAGCCAATGAGAAAGTCGTCCTTGCCGATACCCACAAACAAGGGCAGACGTTGAAAGGCTTCGGACTTTCGAATCAATCCGCCTCCGCCAAGTGCTGCAATACCCGCGAAGCGATCCGGCGATTGTTGACTGAGCATCATTGCATGACCGGCACCCATTGAGTGCCCCACCAAATAAACTTGCTGCAGGTCGATCGGATAACGCTTGGCGAGTTCTTCGACGATGGCAAGAACATTGGGTGCTCCGCCGAAGCCCAAACCGCCTCCTGCTCGCGGAGCGACAACGAACCAGCCACGAGTTTGACATTCTCGAACCGTAACACCATTCCCGTAACTGTCGAAGAACATATTTTCGCTCGCTCCCGCACCATGAAGAGCGACGACAATGGGTCGTCGCTCTGCATCGGATGACTTTTCGGGCGGTGCGAAGAACCGAACCGTTTCGACGGTTCGACCCGCAGGAATTCGCAGCCAAAACTCTCCTCTCCGGCTCCCATGGTAATAGAAATTCTGTCTCTCGATCGCCTCTCTCAACTGCTCGGCTTCGTGAAGCAAACGAGCTGCCGGGTAATCCGTCTCGAAAACTTGCCCTTTTCTCAGATCAGTCAAAACTCGTACCAAGTATGCGAAGGTCGCCGTCTCGATCGAGGCAGTATTCGTGAGGGCGGCGGCCGACTTTCGCATGAAGTCCAGGCGCTGGTCAACTCGATCCACCAATGAAATGACGCATTGACGTTCCACGAGAGGCTCGCCTGCCACGCTCACGATACAAGTCAGACGGTGATCACCTTCGGAAAGGCCCTTCATTGATAATTGGAGAGTGACAGGCAGCTTCGTGACTTCGGTCTCGATGGGGGGAGCAGCGCCCACTCGGCACAGCAGTCGAGCGCTGACGGGCAAGGGCGCTCCGGAGGGATAAAGTTCACGAATATCCAACTCGAGGTCGCCAGCGTCTGCCGGTGCCAAACGCACTCGGGGCCGAAAAGTCAATGAGTCGGCCCAGCGCTTCGCCTCACTCGGTGTGCCTTTCGATTGGAGCGCCTGACATGCCGCATCGAGGGATTCACCGACCTTCGCGTAGTTTAAGCTGAAGAATGATCGCACGGCGTGATTCAATGGAGTAATCGCGCGTGCGCGGGCTTCGCCGTCGGGTGTCGCATCCCAGAGTTTCTCGAAAGAACGCAGTCTCAGCCCCAAATCATAGCGATCGGATTGCGCTCCCGCCTCGGAATGGGAGAGGAAACCGATGCTTGTGAGCCACAGTGCGACGGCACGAAACGTCATGGCTGAGCCTTCGGATCAGTCCAACGGAAAACTTTCAAGGTGTTCAAACCACGGATGTACACCTCATCATCGCAAACGGCCAGATGTGCCCAAGTCTCCTCATCGCTGACTTTGACGCTGCTAATTAATTCAAATTGCTTCGGATTGGCGCGTAGAAGGAGCAGGATGCCGCGCTGATCCAAAGCCAAGATTTTGTCGCCCTGGCCAATCAAACTGCAGTATTTTCCGAAGTTGCCACTCGTCCAAGTTCGTTCACCCGTTTTGAGATCAATGCAGGTGAATCGCTGATTTTGCAAGAAAAGGTAGACGTGATCATCGATCAACACCGGCGTGCTCATGTACCCTTGAGCATTGTTCCGCCAGACTTCCGCTACGCCAAACTGTTGGTTGTCATGCGAAATACGGTAGAGCCACGATTTGTTCTGATAACTGCTTGTGAAAACGCTGTCGTTCCAGACCACGGGTGTCAGAATGTTCATGCCGCGATAATTGGGTACGAATTGGGACCAGAGCACCTCACCTGTCATGGGATCGACACCCGACAGCTTCTGGCGACCTTGAACAAGAAGTTGCCGTTTGCCACCGATTGTCGCAAGAATCGGTGACGAGAAGGCAGAGTCTTCCATGCCCCCGTTGTCTTTCAACGTCCGCCAAACGACTGCTCCTGTCATCTTGTTGAGGCAAACCAAAGAGGCGCCAGCCTGCACATAAACGTAGTCGCCATCAACGAGCGGTGAGCAAACGAACCCGAAGGCCGGGAGAGGGGTGCCAAACTCCTTAACGAAATCGAAACGCCACAGTTGCTTCCCGTCCTCAGTCCGCAAGCACATGAGAACATCGCGCATGCCGGCCACATAGATGCGGTCACCATCAACGGCAGGGGTTGAACGAATCCAGCTCCCATTCGCTGCCGCGAAGAACGGCACATTCATGGAACCTTCCCAACTTGTTTGCCAAATTTCCTGACCGGTCTTGCGATCGAGCGCATGAACGACTTCATACTTTTTGTCTTTGGTTTCGGTCGTGAAAACCCGGTCGCCGACAATCACGGGACCGGAGTAACTCGGACCAAACGTGACTTGCCATAATAAATTCAGTGAGTCGGGAGTCAAAGACTCTGGCCAACTCTTCCCACGGTGGATGCCATCACGCTGGGGGCCACGCCATTGAGGCCACGAGTCTCGAAGTTCCTGGGCCTGCACGACAGGATCCGCAACAGCGGATGCCATTCTTGCGATCACCAGAAAAGTGGCACAATGTGAAAGAATGCGGCAGAACATGTTGGGTTGAGACTCCTAGGGATCACCTTTCAGTTATAGGCAGGAAGTCAACCCAGAAGTCGCAAGAATCCCGCAGAGGCTTGTTCAAAAAATATGACACCTCCCGATCAGTTGCGCACGAATCGGGAGGTGTCAAGTGAGTTCTTAGCGAATTGTCCCACTGACGATCGGCGGAATCGACGGGATCGATGGGAGTTGTGTTCGTGGTGTTTGTGGTTGCGGTAAGTTCGACGGGGTGGGTTGCGGGAGTCGAGTCACCGGCACTTGCGGGCCAGCCATGAATGCTTGTCGGCTTGTCGATGTGCCGAACGGCCAGACCCCTCGTATTGCCGCTAATAGCCGATCGAAATAACTTTGAGGTTGCCCGACCGGTAGGTTGCCGGCAGGGACGGGTGTTGCCAGGTTTTTTGTGGTGTCAATTGGGACGAATTGAACTCGGCCCTGATTCTGGGGCACCTGGGCATTCGCACTTGTCACGAATGCTAGCAGTGCTGAGCCGATCCAAGTCATTTTGCGACGAAACATGAAATTCCCCCCCGCGAGTTTCGACTCGCTGTCGCAAGCACGTTTTCGGACTGGGCATACCCCCTGAGAACTCGCAGGGCATAACCACCCGGGAAAATCATGTCAAGCTGAAAATCCGAAAAAATGCCCGTCGCTCACAAAAATTTTGGTTCACGGGGCGTCGTCGGATTCGCGGTCTTGCCTCCTGAGCGAATGTCGGCGGGAACCGATTCGACTACAAGTTAAGTAATCCCTTGGGTTTGAGGATGAAGAACAGGTAGGCGGCGTACATGATTAACAGAACGAGGCCTTCGCGCCGGCTGACCCGCATGCCCGAAGCCATAACAGGGAACAAAATCAGCGTGACGCCCAGCATCCACCAACAGTCGTTTGTGACAAGAGCGCGCTGGACGGGCAACGGGCGGAACAGGCTGCTGACCCCGAGTATGACCAGGGTGTTGAAAAGGTTCGACCCGATCGCGTTGCCTAAGGCCAAATCACTGCGGCCACGAATACTTGAGATGGCCGATGCAACCACCTCGGGCAAGCCCGTTCCGGCAGCGACAATCGTAGCACCGATGATGTGCTCGGGCAGACCTGCGAGCCGCGCAAGACTGACGGCACCCCGTACGGTCGCGTGCGCACCAAGACCAAGCAACGTGCAGCCGACAACGATGAGCAGCAAACCCAGCCACGCCCGGGGCCGGCTCGGCGAAGGTGTTAACTCTCTTATCTCGTCGGCAAGTTCGTGTTCTTCAATGGAAGTAACCTGACGACGAACCAGCCGAAGCATGTAGACGGTGAATGCGACATACCCCGTTAAAAGCAAAGCACCCTCTTTTTGATTGAGCGACTCATCTTGGACGAAGATGATGCAAATTATGGTGGCGAGAGCAAGCGCCGGGTATTCGAGGCGGATGGTGTTACCGAGAATAGGCATCGGCCGGAGCAAAGCACAAAGGCCGACAATCACCGTCACGTTGAAGATGTTCGAGCCGACGACGTTCGATACGGCGATGTCCACGTTGCCGCGAACCGCCGCAGTCGCACTCACTGCCAGTTCCGGGATCGAAGTTCCGGCTGCCACCACAGTTAGTCCTATCACCGCAGGGGTGAGGCGAAAGGCAGTCGCGAGACCGACGGCACCCCGCAACATCGCCTCGCCACCGAGAACAAGGAGGAGCAGGCCTACGACAACCCAAAGGACGGCCGTGAACATCGACAAACGCTCCCGTTTTGATTGAAGATTCGTCTCAACCCATGTCGTCTGAAATTCACACCTCGAAGACCCCGGAGTTTTTCCTCGGGGCTACCAGTCTTTGTTTTCGCTCGCTGGGTTCGCTGTCGTTCATGCACAGTGTGAATCCGAGCCGCAGCGATCCGATCCTGGCACGAGTCTGCGCGACGAGCACGAAATTCCGTAAGATGCTCGGCAATTCTCCGGCGGAGTAATGCAACAGAGGGTCGCTCGCTGGTCGCATCCCAGGATGGTTCTAATGACGGTTCGTACACGTTTTGCTCCGAGTCCGACGGGTTATCTGCACATCGGTGGCGTCCGGACCGCCTTGTTTAATTGGCTCTTTGCTCGGAAGCACGGTGGGCAGTTCATTCTTCGCATTGACGATACGGATCAGCAACGAAATGTCGAGGCAGCATTGGCGCCTATATTGGACGGCTTTCGTTGGTTGGGACTTGATTGGGATGAGGGAGCGGAGATTGGCGGCCCCTTCGGCCCCTACTATCAGTCGGCGAAGTTGAATCGCTACCGGGAAGCTGTCGGGCAACTCGTCGCGTCAGGCCATGCCTACTGGGATTATGCTTCACCGGAAGAGTTCAAGGCCGAGATGGAGGCGGCCGAGCGTGAGAAGCGGCCGAAGATTTATAGTCGGCGTTGGATGGCGCAAACGGCTGCCGATCGAGTGCGGTTCGAGTCGCAAGGAAGGGTGGGTTCGGTTCGCCTCAAGATGCCCCGGGAAGGCGTTTGCCGTTTCTTCGATCATATCCGCGGTGAGATGTGCATCGAATGGGCGAACGAACAAGATATTGTGATCCAACGGTCCGACGGTTCGGTCACTTACAACCTCGCCAACGTCGTGGATGATTTCGACATGAAAATCACTCATGTCATCCGAGCAGAAGAACATTTATCCAACACACCACGACAGATTTTCATGTTGGAGGCATTAGGCTATCCACGGCCGGAATACGCCCATGTACCGTTCGTTGCCGAACCGGGGAGTAAGAACAAGTTGAGCAAACGGAAAATCGCCCAATATTTGAAGAACCCAGATTTTAAGAAAGTTTATGAGCACGGCAAATCATTAGCCGATCGCCTTGGCCTGAGTGCGACGCCGGAGACATTCAACCCGGTCCTTGTCGAATTCTACGAGCAGGTCGGCTACCTTCCTGATGCAGTGATCAATTATTTGCTCCTCTTGGGTTGGTCGTGGGACGGTTCCACCGAGTTTTTCACCCGCGCGGAGATGATTGAGAAATTTTCGCTCGATCGAGTGAACAAAGCGGCGGCGAGTTTGGATGTCAAGAAACTGTGGGCTTTTCAAGAACGGTACTTCGTGGGCTTGGATCTCGACGAGAAAGTTCGCCGCGTTGTCCCGTTTCTGGAACGGGCGGGATTGTCGGCCCCGGTCGATCTGGTTCGCTGCGTCGTCGAGCATGCCGCCCATCGTCTCGTCGTTGCCGGCGACATTCTCCAATATGACGACTTTTTTCTCCCCGACGAGGCCATTCATTATCAAGCCCAGGCTATTCAAAAACATATTCACTCTGCCCGCGCATTGCTTCCGAAACTGCGTGCCGTCCTCGTGAACGCGAGTCCTTTCGAGGCGGCGGTGTTGCGTTCAGAAGTTGAAGCTTTGGCTCAGGAAATCGGTGTCAAGCCTGGGGTGCTGAGCCAGACCCTTCGGGTGGCCGTGACTGGTAAAGAAGTGGGATTCGATGCCTACGCGACGCTTGCCCTTCTGGGGCGTGAGCGGTGCTTAAAACGATTTGACCGAGCGGTTGCGGAACGACCACCCGGGTAGTGGGACTGCCGTGTGTTGTTGGAACGAGCCGTCAATCGATCTCCTTGTCCCTTGCATACAATGCTCAGCATCGGGCAGACGCGGACGGCCCGCTGAGCAAGACCCAAGAAATAGGGTAATCCAGGAACTATCGCCGTGACGGAACCAAGTCGACCGCGCAACTTTATCGAAGAGATTATTGAAGACGATATCCGGACTGGTCGGTACGGGGGGCGAGTGCACACCCGTTTCCCCCCAGAGCCAAACGGCTATTTGCATTTAGGGCATGCCAAGTCGATCTGTTTGAACTATGGTTTGGCTGTCAAATACGGCGGCAAGTTCAATCTCCGGTTCGATGACACCAACCCGACGAAAGAAGAGCAAGAGTACGTTGACGCGATACGCGAAGACGTCCGTTGGTTAGGCGCGAATTGGGAGGACCGCGAGTTTTACGCTTCGGATTATTTCGACCAGCTCTACGAATGGGCGGAAAAGCTTATACGGGATGGCAAAGCTTATGTCTGTGATCTGACGCCGGAACAAGTGGCGGAGTATCGTGGGGGCATCAAAGGAGGGCGTGAATCCCCCTATCGGAATCGCAGTATCGAGGAAAATCTGGATCTTTTTCGCCGGATGCGAGCCGGGGAATTTCCGGATGGCTCGCGAACCCTGCGGGCGAAGATCGACATGAGCCATCCGAACTTCAACCTGCGTGATCCCGTCTTGTATCGCATTTTGCACGCGCCGCATCAACACACGGGGAAGAAATGGTGCATTTATCCGATGTATGACTGGGCGCATGGCCAATCCGATTCCATCGAAGGTATCACCCATTCGATCTGCACGTTGGAGTTTGAAAACCACCGGCCGCTTTACGATTGGTTCATTGAGAATCTCGGCATTTACCAACCGAGGCAAATCGAGTTTGCTCGCTTGAATTTGACCTACACGGTGCTAAGCAAAAGGCGCTTGATTCAACTGGTGACTGAGAAGCGAGTGCGAGGCTGGGATGACCCACGTATGCCGACTCTTCGTGGCGTTCGGCGGCGCGGTTATACTCCCGAGGCCATTTGGCGCTTCTGCGAGCGCATCGGTGTCTCCAAGTTTGAAGGTGTCATCGACATGACATGGCTGGAGGACGCTGTCCGTGAAGACCTCAACAAACGAGCGCTCCGGCGCATGGCCGTGCTAAGGCCTTTGAAAGTGATTATCGAGAATTACCCCGATGGGAAGACAGAAGAATTGGAGGCGATCAACAACCCCGAGGATCCCTCGGCAGGCCGTCGCTTGGTGCCGTTCTCGAAGGTGCTGTACATCGAGCGCGACGACTTCCGCGAGGATCCACCGAAGGACTTTTTCCGATTAGCGCCCGGGCGGGAAGTGCGTTTGCGTTATGCGTATTTCCTGAAGTGCCAAGACGTCATTCGCGATAGCTCGGGTGAGATAGCGGCCCTCCGCTGCACCTATGACCCCGCAACTCGCGGTGGGGATGCCCCCGACGGCAGGAAGGTCAAAGGTGTGATCCATTGGGTGTCCGCGATGCATGCGATTGACGCCGAAGTTCGGCTCTACGATCATTTATTTTGCAAACCTGACCCCGATGATGTCGACGAAGGGCAGACTTGGGTTGATAACTTAAATCCGAACTCGCTGATCGTGCTCCACTCGTGTAAATTGGAACCTTCGTTGGCGCGCGCCGCCGTCGGCGATCGATTTCAATTCGAGCGGATGGGCTATTTCTGCGTCGATTCCGATTCGACACCCGATCGTTTGGTGTTTAATCGCACGGTCACTCTGAGAGATACGTGGGCCAAGTTGGAGAAAAAAGCCAAGTAATTTCCGCCCGGAGCGTAACATCGTCGGCTGAATCGACTCGAGCAAGTCTGCAAGAGGGACATTGTCGGCAGGGAATCGAGTGGCGAGGAGAACAATGGAAGCTATCTCAGTGGTCGCAGCGCGAAGACCCGAAGCAGTAGGCCAAATTGTGCAAGTCCATGGTTGGGTGCGAACACGGCGCGATTCCAAGGGTGGTTTTAGTTTTGTCGAGTTGAACGATGGAAGTTGCTTAGGCAATCTCCAAGTTGTGGCGAGCGGTGATTTGCCCAACTACGAGTCAGTGGTGCGACATTTACACACGGGCGCAAGTGTGGTTGTCGAAGGAGAGGTGCGAGCCTCGCCAGCCAAGGGACAGGCGACGGAGTTGCATGCATCTCGTGTGGAACTGATCGGTGATGCAGACCCCGAGAAATATCCTTTGCAAAAGAAAGGGCATTCATTTGAGTTCTTGCGAACTATCGCCCATTTGCGGCCGCGGACCAACACCTTCGGTGCGGTGACACGTTTGCGCAATCGAGTTTCCAAGTCGATCCATGACTTTTTCCAAGAACGGGGCTTTCTTTATATTCACACACCCATTATCACGGCGAGCGACTGCGAGGGAGCGGGCGCGTTGTTTCGTGTGACAACAATCGATCCCGCGGCACCCCCGCGGCGGGATGATGGCGCGATCGACTACCATCAGGACTTTTTTGGCAAGCCGGCATATCTCACCGTGAGCGGCCAATTGCAAGTTGAGGCTTTTGCCTGCTCCATGGGAAAGGTCTACACGTTTGGCCCCACCTTCCGGGCTGAAAACAGCAACACACCGCGGCATCTGGCAGAATTCTGGATGATCGAACCGGAAATGGCCTTTTACGACCTCAACGACAACATGACACTGGCTGAGGAGTTTCTGAAGCGAATCATCCAAGATGCTCTCACCCACTCTGCCGAAGATATGTCCTTCTTCGCGGAGCGCATTGACAAAGACCTTTTTGCTCGTCTTCGTAACGTCATGGATCATCCGTTCCGTCGTGTGCCCTACACCGAGGCCATTGACATTCTGTTGAAGTCCGGGCAGAAATGGGAGTTTCCCGTGGCATGGGGAAACGACTTGCAGTCAGAACATGAGCGGTATCTCACGGAGAAGCACTTCCAGTGTCCCGTGATCCTCTTCGATTACCCCCGAACGCTCAAGCCTTTCTATATGCGAGTCAACGATGACGGCAAAACCGTTCGTGCCATGGACGTCTTGGTGCCAGGAGTCGGTGAGATTATTGGTGGCAGTCAGCGTGAAGAGCGCCTGACCGTGTTGGAAGAACGGATGCGGGAACAGGGCCTGAATCCCGAAGGGTATCAATGGTACGCCGACTTGCGGCGATTCGGCACTGTGCCTCATTCCGGGTTTGGTTTGGGGCTGGAGCGCACGCTATTGTTCCTCACAGGGATGGCGAATATTCGCGATGTGATTCCGTTCCCACGGACCCCGGGGAATGCGGAGTTTTGAGGGGCCAGCTTTTCGACTCTCCACAGGAGTTTGCCATGATGCGGCATGCGTTGGTCTGTTTGTTGTTCGTACCGCTTGGTCTGCGCGCCGAGGTTCGTTTGCCAGCGGTGTTTGGCAGCCACATGGTCCTGCAGCGTGATGCTGTGATACCTGTGTGGGGATGGGCGGCACCCAATGAAGAGATCAGTGTGCAGTTTGATCAGGGAAATCCGGTGAAGACGACGGCGAATGCCCAGGGACGTTGGCGTGTGGAACTCCCCGCGGTTAAGGCTGATGGTCAAGCCCACACCCTCACGGTGAAGGGGCAAAACACCGTGGAATTGGCGGACATTCTGGTGGGCGATGTTTGGCTTGGTTCCGGCCAATCGAATATGGAATGGCCACTGAATGCCACTCATCATGCGAAGGAAGCCATTGCAGCGGCCAACCACCCCCGGATCCGGCTTTTTCACGTTCCCAAGGTGCAAGTGAAAGAGCCTGCCGACGATGTGAAAGCGACGTGGAAGGTCTGTACGCCAACTACTGTTCCCCAGTTCTCCGCGGTACTTTACTATTTTGGTCGCCGCCTCCACCAGGACTTGGACATCCCCATCGGGCTCATCAATAGTTCCTGGGGTGGATCGCCCATTGAACCGTGGACAGTTACTGAAACCAGTTCGGGCGGCATGTACAACGGGATGATTGCCCCGTTGGTCCCGTTCCCCATCCGGGGTGTGATCTGGTATCAAGGCGAGACCAATGTCATGCAACGAAACGGGATGAAATATCGCGACAAGATGGAGGACTTGATCAAGGGCTGGCGGAGAGTTTGGAAGAACGATTTCCCCTTCTACTATGTTCAAATTGCACCATGGAAGCCGAAGGGAGAAAACGCCGGTTACGCGGAAGGTGAATTGCCGGCACTGTGGGAAGCTCAAGCCGCCGCCCTTAAAATACCGAACACTGGAATGGTTGTCGTAACGGACTTGGTCGATGACATCGCCGATATTCACCCAAGAAATAAACTCGATGTAGGGAATCGACTCGCGCTTTGGGCATTGGCGAGAAACTACGGCAAGACGAATATCGTTTATAGTGGTCCTTTGTACAAATCGATGTCGATCGAGGGAGACAAGATCCGCGTGCGATTTGCCCATGTGGGGAGCGGCCTGACGAGTCGGGACGGCAAGCCGCTCACAGAGTTTGAGATCGCTGGGGATGATGATAAATTTGTACCTGCCAACGCTTCCATCGACGGCGACTCCGTGGTGGTGAGTTCCGCCGCGGTCAAGAATCCGACGCAGGTTCGTTTTGGTTGGCGCACTGTGGCTAACCCAAATCTGATGAACAAGGAAGGTCTTCCGGCAGCACCGTTCCGAACAAAGAACTGGCAAGGAGGTACTGGTGAATAGCATGACAGTCTCAGCTCGAAACCATGTGCAGGGTGGATAGTGTTGGCACGACGTTGGTAGCGAGCGACTAGCGAACTGAACGACCCCTTCTGAAGGATCGGCGTGCGGACAAATCCCTACTGCATGCCGATTTTCGTTTTCTCATGGACCTACCCTTTTGCAATGTTCAAGTCCCATTTTGATTTTGCGTGTGACGATGAATTCGGACGGCGCTACAGGGAGAACGAGATCACTCATAGATATGCAAACCGATGCAAAGTTATGGACGGACGGATGCAGATCGGCCAAAGAATGGCTACAATAGTGATGACGAATTGAACGACCCGTCACGCGAACCAGCAGTGTGGCATTCGACCCTCTGCGGAGGAGCGCTATGGCCGATCAAGATTTTGTCGCCGCGGGGCGTCACCACGCGGCGACAATCGGAACCGACCTTGCTTCGGGCGATGAGACTTTACCGGCGGACTTGTGCGTGCGCATCCATCGGATAATGGTCCGAAGTCGCAAGATGGAAGAGCGCATGATCAAGATGGCCAAGTCGGGTGAAGGGTATTTCTGGATTGGCGGGCCTGGTGAGGAAGCATTTAACACCTGTCTCGGTTTACAAATTCGCAAAGGGCGTGGTCCGGAGTACGATTTCCTGCACCTCCATTATCGCAATGAAGCCACCTTGGTCGCAATGGGGATGCCGCTGATCGATGGCCTCCGACAAATGGCCATGCGGCGGACCGATCCCCATTCGATGGGAAGGAATTTCCCCGGACATTTTTGCGCTCCGCAATGGAATGTTGTGCCGGTCAGTTCAGTGATCGAAAACCAATTCGTCGTGGCGCCGGGCACCGCCATCGTGCAAAAACGGATTCCGGGAGGTGAGGGCATTACCATCGTGGTCGGAGGAGACGCCGGAACAGCCGAAGGCGACTTCGCATCTTGCATGATTTGGTCTTCCCGTCCCGTCAATCCGCTGCCGGTCCTCATGATCGTCATGAACAACGGCTGGGGTATTTCCACCTGTTACTCAAGCCAACACGCGGAGAAGCACATCGCGGATCGTGCGCGACCGTTTGGTATTCCCGCCGAGGTGGTCGATGGCAACGACCCCGTAGCAAGTTGGCATTCGATCCGTCGTGCGATGGCCCATTGCCGCAGCCGCCGGTCGCCTTACCTGATTGAGGCGATGGTCTCTCGTTTGCATGGCCATTCGTCGTCCAGTGGGGCCGCTCGAATCAATGAACCGGATTGCATTGAAATGTTCGAGGCACGTTTGATCCGTGCAGGAATCCTCGACCGCGACGACATTCAACGGGTTCATGAAGAGGCGGCAGCTGAAGTCGATGAGGCAGTGGAACAAGTCATAAACGAACCACTGCCGACGCCGGAAGATGTTGAACGGTATACGTATTATCCCAGTCCTGTGGATGCGGTCTATCCGGGCGATTACACCGGTTTGCCGCAAGCCTGAACACCGATTCGATCTGGCATCAGAGAGCGAGAAATTTGGGACCACGCGAATGGCAACTCTTGTCCAGGCCGTGCGAATGGCTTTGCATTACGGAGAGGAGTACCTAGGGGTTACGGACATATTTGGTGAGGACGTTGGCCCTCCGTTGGGTGGCGTCTTCACAGCGACTCAAGGATTACGCACCGCATGGAACTCTCCGCTGGATGAGCGAGGAATCATTGGGACCGCCATGGGCATTGCTTATGCCGGTGGTCGCCCCGTCGCTGAAATTCAGTTCTGTGACTACGGTTTCAATACGATCGATCTCTTAAAGGTCGCAGGAAATCAAGGTTGGGCAGGCCGTGGTGGATACCCCATGCCCATTGTGGTTATGACTCCGAGTGGTTCCGGCATTCGTGGCAGTTTATATCACTCTCACTCGTTCGAGAGTTGGGCGAGTCGGCTCGCGGGATGGAAAATCGTCATGCCGAGTAATCCACTCGACGCTTATGGATTAATGCTCTCGGCCATCCAGGATCCGAATCCTGTACTTTACCTTATGCCCAAGGCTCTTTTGCGCGTCCGGGGTGAGCAGTTGATTCCGGGTGAACCGGAGAATGAACAGGAATTGAAGGAGATGATCGACGCACCTGTAGGTGACCGTAGTCGATGGAAACCTCGTTGGCCGGACTTGAAGCCCTATTTTGTGCCCTTGGGCGTTGCATCCCGGGTTCGGACCGGCGATGATGCCACCGTTGTCAGCTACGGCCGAACCCTGCCTCTTTGTGTCCAAGCTGCCGACCGCATTCGGGAAGAAACCGGCAAAACCTGCGACGTGATCGACTTACGAAGCATTTTCCCGTACGACTGGAAGGCCATTCGCAATAGCATCGAAAAGACGGGACGAGTGCTCTTCGTGAACGAAGATACCGAAGTCACCAACTTCGGTGAGCATTTGTTACGGCGCACGGTTGACGAACTGTTCTATGATCTGGCCGTCCGCCCCCGAGTACTTCAAGGTAAACATGTTCCTGGTATTGGCTTAAATCATGTCTACGAGCAAAACACGGTACCGCAACTGAAGGATGTGACGGCTGCAATTCGGGATTTGCTGGCGGAACCGGCATAAGGAGGGACCGATGGACTTTGCGCTGCCGGAGCTTGGCGAGGGAGTTTATGAGGGCGAGCTGGTACGCTGGCTCGTCAAACCCGGGGACCAGGTCAAGAGAGGACAGGCGCTTCTGGAAATCATGACAGACAAGGCACTTATGGAAGTGCCAGCGCCGTTTGCTGGTCGAATTGTTGCGACTCAATTTGAGCCGGGGCAGACTATTAAAGTCGGCACAAAAATCTTGAGTTACGAAGCCGTATCAACCGCTCCGAGCGCCATTCCTCCTGACGAGGCACTGCCTCGGGTCTCCCCAGACGCCATGCCAATCGAAGCGCCAAAAAGTGTGGCGACGGAAACAACGTCGTCAGCTAGGAACGGTGCCTCGGCCTCCACTCCACCCGTAGTCACGGCGATCAAAGCATCGCCCGCCGTGCGCTATATGGCGCGGAGACTTGGTATCGATCTCACGCAGTTGCGAGGAACAGGGCCAGCAGGACGCATCTTGCTCGACGATCTGACGGAGGCGATCCGTTCCACTCAGATCGCTCCTGACGTGGCCGGGAAATCCCCAACGGCTGTGTCTCTCGACCTGGGTGCCCCAGGCACCCGGACCAAACTCGTCGGTTTGCGTCGTCGGATTGCCGAGCGGATGGTCCAAGCCAAACGTCATATTCCGCATTACACCTATGTGGACGAAGTCGAAATTACCGAGTTGGTGCAACTTCGTGAACGCTCGAGAGACTATTGCGCAGAAAAAGGGGTCAAACTCACTTATTTGGCCTTTTTTGTCAAAGCGGTCGTTCACGCTCTCCAAGAAGTTCCCATTGTCAACTCGACATTCGACGAGGCGAATCAAGAAATCACGATGCACGATCGGTACCACATCGGTATCGCCGTGGCGGCTCCTGGAGGGTTACTAGTGCCGGTCATTCGTGACGCGGATCGGCTCAACATTCTTGAAGTCGCCCGTGAAATCGAACGGCTCAGCACAGCCGCCCGCTCGGGAAGGGCGACGCGTGAAGAACTCACGGGTAGCACTTTTACGATAACGTCAATCGGCGGAATCGGCGGAGTTATTTCCACTCCCATCATCAACGTCCCCGAAGTGGGAATTCTCGGTTTGGGTAGGATTGTCAAGCGGCCTGTTTACGATGAACATGGGCAGATTCGACCGGCTGATGTCATTTATTTGTCCCTCTCTTTTGACCATCGCATCGTGGATGGCGCGGTGGGAGCGACATTCGGTAACGCGCTAGTTCGTTACCTGAAACAGCCGGCACGCTTGCTCTTTGGGGCCGAGATGACTCGTGGCTGAGTTCCGTGTAATTGATCAGATGATACGGTTCTTTTCATTGACCCGGACGATTTTTGGTTGATGGCGTCTCGCCTCGGCTTCTTCCATTTCGCAAAACGCGGCGACAATGACCAGATCCCCCGGTTTCACAAGATGCGCTCCCGCCCCGTTGACACAAATGATCCCGGAGTTCGGCTCTCCCACCATCGCATAGGTTACCAAGCGTGTGCCACGTGTGACGTCCCAAACGTGAATCAGTTCCCACGGTAAAATCCCCGACGCCTCAAGCAGCGTGGCATCAACCGTCAAGCTGCCCTCGTAATCGACGTTTGCCTCCGTGACTGTGGCACGGTGGATTTTGCCTTTGAGTAGGGTCACACGCATGATCATGATCTCACGGGAACCGTGAGCATTTTACAGCCGCTTCGCATTTCGTCCGCGTCACGAGCCGCTTCGGCGCATATGATACCACAAGATCCTCGAAAGTGATTTCACCCCGACATGCCTTAGGTTTCACACCATGTTCCCAAAAGCATTCTCCCGATTGATTGTTTTGAGCGTGTTTTTTCCCTATGTTGCCGCTGTGCAGGCCCAGGACGTGCGACCACCCGAGGGATTTACCGCTCTGTTTAATGGCAAAGACCTGAAGGGGTGGAAAGTGACGGAGGGCGGCAAGAAGGACGTCTGGGGAGCCGAGCAAGGCGTGCTGTTTGTGGCTGGAGGTGGCGGCGGCTGGCTGATGACCGAGGACGAGTACAGCAATTTCGAGCTTCATCTCGAATTCAAAATGCCTCGGATGGGCAACAGCGGCGTCGCTTTGCGTTCGCCGTTGCAGGGGGACCCAGCGTACGTCGGCATGGAGATTCAGCTTCTCGACGACGCCAATTGGCGTGGCCTGCGTCCGACCCAACACACCGGTTCAATCTACGATGTCGTACCGGCTGCGAAGGTTGTCACTAAGCCGGCGGGAGAATGGAATTCCATGCGGATCGTCTGCAACGGTCGTCACGTTATTGTCAATCTGAATGACCATGAACTCGTGAAAGCCAATTTGGACGATTATAAGGATCACTTTGAGAAGCACCCGGGTCTAAAGCGTGATAAGGGCCATATTGGCCTGCAGAGCTACAATTATCGCGTCGAGTTCCGCAACATCTTCATCAAAAAACTCGACTAGGGCAAACTGCGCCGTCCTCACCAATCGTTTGTTGAGAGCTGAACTTGCTCTCCGACTCTGAGTCGGTTGCAAGGCCCCTGCGGAAGGACTTGCTACACGACGCGGCCGTCGGCATATTTGATTCGTCCTCCGACGAGTACCATGTAGGCTCGGCCTCGGACCTTCCAGCCGGCAAACGGGCAATTGCGACTCTTGGAATAGAATCGATTCGGATCGATGATCCACTGGGAGTGGGGGTCAATCAGAGTCACGTCGGCAATACGCCCCGTCTGAAGCGTGCCCCGGTCGATCCCCAGAATGCGTGCCGGGTTGATGGTCATTTTGGCAATCATCTGGGGCCAGGTAAGCCGACCGCTTTCGATCAGACCGCGAATACACGTGGGCAAGAAGGTCTCCAGTCCGATGATACCATTGGGTGTTTGATCCAGTTCTCGCATCTTCTTTTCGGGGGCATGCGGAGCATGATCGGTTGCGAGAACATCCAACGTACCGTCCGCCAGACCTTCCAAAATACCCTCCACGTCTCGAGCGGTGCGGAGCGGCGGCGACATTTTGAAATTACTATCGAAGGTATTTAATGCTTCGTCGGTCAGTAGGAAGTGATGCGGGCATGCTTCGCCGGTGACGGGTATCCCCTTCCGTTTAGCCTGGCGGATGAGATCGACACTTCCGGCGGTCGAGACGTGCAAGATGTGCATGCGACCACCGGTCATTTCGGCAAGAGCGATTTCGCGGTAAACCATGATTTCCTCGGCAGCGGCAGGCATCCCGCGCACGCCCAGGCGAAGAGAAACCAGACCTTCATGCATATGCCCGCCGCGTGAGAGTTCCAAGTCCTCCGCGTGAGAAAGGATGGTTTTGTTCAACATGCGAGCATATTCCAAGGCTCGCCGCATCAGTTCCGAGTTCATCACGGGAGAGCCATCGTCCGTAAATGCCACGGCACCTCCCTCAACGAGTCCCGCCAATTCAGCGAGTTCTTTGCCCTCCCGATTCTTACTGATGGTGCCAACGGGAAAGACGTTGGCATGTCCCGCTCGATGAGCTTGCATGCGAACGAACTCGGCCGCCGCCTGGCTATCGATGGGCGGTTCGGTGTTGGGCATGCACGCTACGGATGTGACCCCACCCGCAACCGCCGCGGCCGTACCGGTGGCAATCGTCTCGTCTTCCTCGCGGCCAGGCTCTCGAAGATGCACATGCATGTCAATCAAGCCGGGACAGACGATCATGTCACGAGCATCAATGACCTGATCGGCATGAGGAAACAAGCGGTGTCCGACACCGGCGATCCGGTCGTCCACTATCCACAAGTCGTCAACTCGGTCCAATTCTTGCGACGGATCGATAATTCGACCATTGGCGATGCGAATCGTTGCCATAAATCTCACCCATTTTCGACCGGCACACTGCAAAGGAGTTTGAGAACGGCCATGCGCACTGCTAAGCCGTGCGCGACTTGTTCCAGAATGGCGGAATGAGGGCAGTCGGCCACATCGGGCGTCACCTCCACACCACGATTAATGGGACCCGGAGCGAGGATCAGTAATTCCTGTTTTGCTCGTCGGAGGCGCTCACCGTTCATGCCGAAAAGTCGGGCGTACTCTCGTATCGATGGGAACATGCCGCCACGTTGCCGTTCAAACTGGATGCGGAGGAGGTTGACGACATCACAACGCGGCAGGGTGGCGTCCAGATCATGCGTGACTTCGACACCAAACTCTCGTAACGCGGCGGGAACCAATGTTGCTGGGCCACACACGATCACGTGGGCACCCAATTTGGTCAATCCATGAATGTTGCTGCGGGCGACACGGCTGTGCAGAATGTCGCCAATTAAACCGACCGTCAGACCCGCGACGCGCCCCAGGCGTTTTCGGATGGTGAATATGTCGAGCAAACCCTGTGTGGGGTGTTCATGCGCACCGTCACCAGCGTTGACCACGCGCGATCGGAGGTACTGGGCCAGCAAATGGGGCGCTCCCGGGGAGGTGTGGCGAATCGTAACGATATCGACACCCATCGCCTCGATGTTTCGGGCAGTGTCGATGAAGGCTTCGCCCTTGGCGACACTCGAACCTGCTGGCGCAAAATCCAAAGTGCTAGCACCCAGGCGCCGGGCTGCAAGACTAAAGCTGTTTCGAGTTCGGGTCGATGGCTCGAAGAAGATGTTGGCCAACTGTCGGCCCTTCAAATCGTCCCGAACGATGCCACGGGGCATGCGATCAAACTCTTCGGCGAGGTCAAGAATCATCTCGATTTCATCAGCCGAGAGTTCTTCTAATCCTAACAAATGTGGCCGTTGCCATGTCATAATGCTGTTCATCCTCCCCCGTCTCGTGTCAGTGCTCCGTTAATGGTGCATCCGAAGAGCGCGACCGGGCAATGCTTGGGTCCGCTGGCCCGCATGTAAAACCAGTTCACCGTTGACGAGCACGTGTTCCATTCCCATCGCCAATTGCCGGCTGTTGTCGTAAGTGGCACGATCTTCAATGTTTCGCGGGTCGAAAACAATGACATCGGCAAAAGCGCGTTCGCGTAATATCCCTCGGTCTTTCAAACCGAACCGACGTGCGGGATGGGCAGCCAGGCGTTGTACCGCCTCTTCCAGGGTCCAACCGCCGGTTCGGACATAGTGTCCGATGTATCGTGCGTAGCATCCGAATCCGCGAGGGTGAGGACGACTGCCGGTATAAATGCCGTCGCTCCCACCCATCATGGCAGGGTGGCGCATCAAAGCCCGAATATCGGCATCGGTTCGCTTTGGATGGTGCGGCACCACGCACCCGACAACCATTTCCGACTCGAGGAGGAGATCACAGATCAGGTCGCCCACTGAAGATTGCAACGCTGCCGCAGCCTGCGCGAGAGTCTGGCCCTCCAAATGCCGAAGCCGCTCGGCCGCGATGTAGGAAAGGCGGATATTTTCAAATGCGAGCGGCGGCTTGGCAAACCACTCCGCCAAACGTCGCCGAACTTGCGGGTCTCGCAGCCGTGTGAGAGTATCTTGAATGCCACCCTCTTGCACCCACCCCGGGAGTGTGACCATCGCCAAAATCGTGCTACCCGCCAGATAACAATACATGTCATACGTCACATCAATTCCTTGGGAGCGCATCCGGTCAATTACTGGTAGCACCTGATCGGCGAGACAGTTCAAGTGAGAAATATGAATCGCAACACCGGCATCTTCGCCAATCTGCTCGATTTCCGCGAGAGCGTTGAGCACCAGATGCGGAGCATAGCCGCGGATGTGCGACACATAGATCCCATTGAAGGGTACCAACTCGCGGCATAGTGCAGTCAGCTCATGGACATTCGCATAAAGGCTCGGAATGTAATCAAGGCCACTTGATAAGCCGACAGCGCCTTCCTCCATGGCATCGCGGATGATCTGACCCATTTGGCCCAGTTCCTCAGCACTTGCCGGGCGAGGATCGAGGCCGACGACATCGAATCGAGCGTTTCCGTTGGGGACAAGACAGCAGACGTTGAGAGCGCACTTTCGATCAAAAAGGCTCAAATAATCCGCGAGTGATAGGTAGCTTGTCGAGGGCAATCGATCGGCCCAAAGTGCTCCGCCGCTAAACCCGGCAGTATATCGACACATGTACTCACGGGCCGAGGCCGACGACGGCGCCATCGCCACGCCATCTTGGCCCAGTACGTAACAAGTGACACCTTGGCGGACCGCCGGTTCATGAAACGGGTCGGCCAAAAGCACCAAATCGCCGTGAACATGAGCGTCAACAAAACCGGGAGCCACAACTTTGTCCGTGGCGTCGATTCGATGACGAGCTTCCGCCGAAGCGAGTCGACCAATGGCCGTCACACGGTCGCCGACAATTCCGACATCGGCGTAGTACCAAGGATTACCCGTTCCGTCGTAAATTCTTCCACCTTGAATTAAAATGTCGAACATCATTGCCTCGGCATTTGCTTTCCATCGGAGTCTCATGTAACCTATCGGAAACGGAGCCAGCGCCAACAAGCCAGAGAAACATGTCCGACCCCGTGGCGGAATCCCCGCGATTTCCGCGTCCTGCGTTAACGGTGGATTTGGTGATCTTCGCTGGTGAAATGCCGCGCGAAGTCCTCCTCATTCGGCGACGACAGCCGCCGTTCGCTAACTGGTGGGCTTTGCCCGGAGGATTCGTGGAGGAAAACGAGCCACTGGCGGTCGCCGCTCGGCGTGAATTGAAGGAGGAGACTGGGATCGAAGTTGCGGATTTCATCCAAATCGGTGCTTTTGGTGATCCCGGTCGCGACCCACGGGGTTGGACCGTCACGGTGGCGTATCTCGCATGGGTCGATCGGCAACAAATGACCTTGTTGGCCGGGGATGACGCTGCCGATGCCCAATGGCACTCACTCGCGGACTTACCTCCTTTGGCGTTTGACCACGCGATGATTATCCAGCAAGCTTTGGTGAAGTTCTCGGAGCAACATAAAAACTCGAATGTCGGCCTGCCGAATCCTTAGCGAGAAAGTATCATTGTGGCTCACCTCGCACGGCTGCCGAGACTGACTTGGGATAACGAGCTATGAAAGTCGCGGTCATCGGTTCGGGATACGTGGGTCTGGTCACGGCAGCTTGCCTGGCCGATTCCGGCAACGATGTCGTCGGTGTGGACATCGACCAACGGAAAATTGACCTTCTTAACTCGGGGGGCGTTCCCATTTATGAGCCAGGCTTGGAAGAAATGATACGGCGCAATCGCGAAAACGGGCGGTTGAGCTTTACCACCAAATATCAGGATGCGATTCCCACAGCGCGCATAATTTTCATCGCGGTCGGTACGCCGGAGTCGAACAACGCGACCCGCGAAGCCGATTTGTCTTACGTGTGGTCGGCCACGGAGCAGATTGCGGCGGCTCTGAATAACCAACCCGTGAAGCCCGGTTCAAAAATCGTGCTGGTCAAGAGCACCGTTCCCGTCGGCACGAACGCCCGAGTGAAGAGGATCATGGAGGAAGCCGGTTGCCACGGAGTCGATGTGGCGAGTAATCCCGAGTTCCTCAAGGAAGGTGCTGCCCTCGACGATTTCCAGAAGCCGGATCGTGTCGTCGTCGGAGTGCGCCGACCCGAAGTTGCCGAGATCGTCCGCGAACTTTATGCTCCGTTCCTGCGCACGGAACGCCCGTTCCTCGTGATGTCGCCCGAGAGCGCTGAGTTAACCAAGTATGCCGCGAATGCCATGCTTGCCTTGAAAATCAGCTTCATCAACCAGATGGCCAATTTGTGTGACTTGCTTGGCGCCGACATCAACGATGTGCGGCGCGGCATCGGCCACGACGCTCGCATCGGTTTTCAGTTCTTGTTCCCAGGACCTGGTTATGGCGGATCATGTTTCCCCAAGGACGTGCGCGAGATCGTGGCGACGGCACGTCGCGTCGGCTTGGACTTATCGCTCATGCAAGCGGTTGACGCAGTGAATGAACGTCAGAAAATGGTCCTGCCTGAAAAGATTTTGAAACACTTCGGGCCAGATCTCTCGACGAAGTGTCTGGCGGTCTGGGGGTTGGCTTTTAAGCCGCGAACCGATGACATTCGCGAGGCCCCCTCGCTGATTCTGATTCGAGAGCTGCTGGCCGCAGGCGCGTCCCTCCGGCTGCATGATCCTGAGGCGTTGGACAATGTCCGTCGTTTCATGGAACAGAACTGCAAAGTGGAAAAAGGCAGAGTGGTATTTTGCGATAAGCCCTACGGTGCCCTTGAGGGAGTGCATGGGTTGGCTTTGGTGACCGAATGGTCGGATTACCGCAATCCCGATTTCGAACTGATGCGACGACTCATGGCGGAACCTGTCATTTTCGATGGGCGCAACATTTTCGAGCCAGCCAAGATGGCAGAACTGGGGTTCGTCTACTACGGAATCGGCCGTGGGCGCCGGCTCGTATGAGACGTTACTCTTCCTGCGAAAAGTGTTGCCATTCTCGCCTCACACGATTCAAACCGTAGGCACACAGCTCGAATTGCTCCGCGATTCGGCGTAATATGGGAGCTTCTTCCTGGTACGGTGAGTCTTCAAACTGGCTCGCAAGAAGATAGGAACGTTTCCCCTGGGTGCAGTAATCAACGAAGGCATCTTTCGCCCGGTAGTGTCGTCGCGACTGCTCCAGAAACTCGGGAAAAATTCCAGTCCAAAAGAGGGCGAAATCGCCGATGTGCCGATAAACTTCGCGGGTGGTGCGGCCTTCGGCTGGCAGCTTTTGGGCTTCTAAGAGCATATCCACGAGTTCATGAAGCGGTCGCCCCGCCGCATCCCGTAATGCATAAATATCGTCAAAATGAATGAAACGGGTCAATAAGAGCGAGAGGTAATCGACGAGCGGCGGGTCGGCGACTCCGAGCGTTGTTAAGAACGTCTGCTCCGTCAAGCCTGCAAATAATCGTCTTAAAGGATGTTCCGTCGGTGGAATCCACATCGCGTTTCCCTCCGGGAGGGAATGGTCCGTGCGACTGGGTACACAAGTTCGTCACAAAATTCTAAGCCAAATTCTTGGAGATTGACAAGTCCGTTCGCTTTGCAGGCGTCGAGTCGCCCGATCGCAGAGGTAACACGATCAGTAAGGTCTCTCTCAGCCGTTGCGAGGCTCGGTTGCAGCGGTTTGCCTCATCGTTCAATTCGTCGATACGTGCGCAAGGTCACGGTAATCGCCCAAGTCAGCCTGATCGCGGACGAATAAGAAAATGCTGAGGGTCTGGTCCGGAGGACACCGCCTAACTCGGCTGAGGTGCGACCTATGAGCCTGTCGGTCGAAGATTTTTCAAAGTTCTACGAAAATCAACTCGCGGTCGACCGCTTGACCTTTGACGTGCCACCAGGAACAATCCTTGGTCTGGTCGGGCCTAATGGTGCCGGGAAAACGACGACCATGCGTGCATTGGCAGGCATCATCAAACCAACGCAGGGACGATTGGCCATTGCTGGTCATGATCTGGCACGCGAACCGGTTCAGGCGAAAACTGCTCTCGCCTACATTCCCGATGAACCCAAACTCTTTGATCAACTGACGATCTGGGAACATTTGCAATTCACCGCTGCGGCTTACCGGCTCACCCAATGGGAACCCAAAGCGGAAGATCTCCTTTCAACCTTCGATTTGACGGACAAACGAAACAGTTTGTGTGGCGAGCTTTCGCGGGGGATGCGGCAGAAAGTCGCCATCTGCTGTGGTTATTTGCACGAACCCAAGGCGATTATGATGGATGAACCGCTCACCGGGCTGGATCCCTACGGGATTCGAGCGATCAAGGAATCGATTCGCCAACGAGCCGCTCAGGGGGCCGCCATCTTGATAAGTTCCCACCTTCTGGCTCTGGTCGAAGATCTTTGCACAGCGGTGTTGATCTTACATCAAGGCCGGCAGATCCTACATGCTGACATCGAGACCCTGCGACGGCGAGGCGCTGAAGATGGTCGCACCGAGAGTCTGGAAGAGATGTTCTTTCGCCTGACCTCCACACCAGTAAGGCCTCAGCGATCAATGGAGTTGAACCAGTGAACCGTGCCTTATGGTTGTTAGTAAGGCTTCGATTCAAAGGCTGGTTGCGCCGGCTGGCAACCAACTTTCGGACGGTGCGGGGCGTGCTGTTGACAGTATTTTTCGGTTTCTTGATCTTTATTTGGTTCGTCGGACTCATTGCGCAAGCAGCTACCGAGTCTCGCTCGTCGATGACGAGTGATGGCTGGGCTGAGCGGTTTGGACCGTTGCTGTTGTTGCTCTACTGCGTCTGGTCAGTCGCGAGCAGCTCAACGCAAGGTCCGATCCATTTCACCCTCCCCGAAGTTCAGTTTCTTTTTGCGGGCCCATTTTCGCGGCGGGAGATCTTGGTCTATAAGCTGCTGACCCAGATGCTGGTGAGCTTTCCACTTTCGCTTTTCATCTCTGTTGTGGGGCGGTCCATGATGGGTACTTGGCTCGGTGGATGGATCGGCATTTTCTTAATTCTGAACTTCATCCAACTCTTCTCGGTCACCTTTTTTCTCCTGCAACACGCCATCGACCTGCGAGCCTATTCACGCCTGCGCCAATTTCTCATCGGGACGGTTTTGGCTGGTTTAGTGATCAGTTTGTTCTATTCCTGGCGATTAACGGGCGGATTTGACCATCCCCTCGACATGCTACGACAAGCCGAAGCTAGCCCGATCGTTCAATACGGACTGGAGCCTTTGCGGTGGTTCTTCCGTGTATGGTCTGCTACTCAGTTTGACGGTCGGTTCATGGTGTATGTGGGATTGTCGTTGCTGGTCAACGTCTTATTATTCGTCGCTGTCTTGCGTCTTGATTCTTACTATCTCGAAACCGCCGCAAGGATTGCTGCAAGAAGAGCGGCTATCTTAGAAAGGCTCCGCCATGGCGGACTAGCCAACGCCAGTGCGCCAGAACTGGGGCGCGCGGTTCGCAGCCGATGGCCCAATCCGCCGTGGCTCTGGGGAGCCGGGCCGATTTTCTGGCGACAGTGTGTCACCGCCTGGCGGAGTCGCCTGGGATTTCCCGTTCTCGTCGTGACAACAGTGATCGCGTTAGGTGGAATGGGGTTCAGCATAGTCACAAGCGAGAAGGGGATTCCGGCATCATTGCCTTGGGCCGTCGTGGCGACCGGACTTACACTGTCTCTAATGCTCAACCACGCCGTCGCCTTTGATTTTCGCGCCGACCTCGATCGCATCGAAGTGTTAAAAAGTCTGCCCCTTTCGTCCTGGCAAGTTAGCATGGCCCAGTTATTGGTGCCGACCGTCATCTTGAGCGCCTACCAGATCATTTTCACGGTCCTGGTCTTTGCCGTGTTCGGAGAGATCGGCTGGCTTGTGGTAGCTGTGGCACTTCTTTCCTGGCCCGTCAATCTGCTCCTCGTCGGAATAGAAAATGCTTTATTCTTAATCTTTCCGACACGAGTCGCTCCTGCAACACCCGGTGACTTCACGCAAGCGTTCCGACAAATGGCGACCATGTTCGTCAAAGTCATTGGTCTCGCGATCGGTTTCCTTCTGATGTTGGCAGCAGGCGGCTTAGCCAATTGGCTGACCGGTGGTAGCCGACCCGTTACCTTGGTGGTCGCCTGGGTTGCAGCCGTCGGCGCCAGCTTGCTGCCCATACCGTTCGTTGCTTACGCGTTTGATCGGTTCGACGTGGCGCGGGACACGCCGCCCTAACCAAGTGACCGCGTACAGTTACTCAGAGCAAGGGGCCGGAGAGAGGACTGTTGTTCCTTGGGTGAGCCAGCCGGCGGCTTCTTCGAGAATGATCGTTTGTAAGGCGTCAATCCATTCGGGCGCATCGTTCAAGCAAGGGCATTGGTGGAGAAGTTCGCCACCGGCAGAACGGAAGACCTCGGCGGATTCGTGACCAATTTCGTCGATGGTCTCCAAACAGTCCGCCGTGAAACCCGGTGTGACGACGAACACCCGACGAACTCCCCGCTTGCCCAAATCTTGTAATACATCGTCGGTGTAGGGTCGCAGCCACTCGTCACGCCCGAAAAGCGACTGGTACGTTTGAGTGTATCGCTCCAAGGGCCATCCGAGTCGCTTCGTGAGGGAACGAACAGTTGCCTGCACCTGTTCCGGGTATGGATCGCCTCGCTCAACGTATTTCCGGGGGATTCCGTGGAAGCTTATGATAAAGTGCTCCGGTTCCCAAGGCAGAGACTTGAGTTCCCGTTCGATACCCCGGGCCAAAGCTTCAATGTACGCTGGGTGATCGGGGTAGGGGGGTACGATACGAAGAGCCGGAACGCGGCGCTCCGTGAGCAGGACCTTGAAGAACGCATCAGTCGCCGCGGCGTAAGTGGTCGCCGAGTACTGCGGATACATGGGGACCGCAATGATCCGATTGACCCCTTCTGCTAACATCTGACGGACGACTGCTGCCACGCTGGGTTGCCCGTATTGCATGCCGAACCGGACAGGCACGTGGGGCCAGCGTGCTTGGAGCAGCTCCGCTTGCCGACGTGTGTAATAGAGCAGTGGTGACCCTGTGACGGCATTCCAAATTCGCTGGTACTTGCGAGCCGACTGCTTCGGTCGGC